>Ga0194037_1002753_pt1 | contig 11328 bp, 2 predicted proteins | sample JunL306m_MetaG_FD_148653 | JGI IMG/M metagenome (GOLD analysis project Ga0194037, IMG submission 148653) | Anoxic zone freshwater microbial communities from boreal shield lake in IISD Experimental Lakes Area, Ontario, Canada - Jun2016-L304-6m | ecosystem: Environmental > Aquatic > Freshwater >...
TTTTTTGTATCTTCTGACATAAAGCCTCCTGATTTCTTGGTTTGTGTTGCGTTACAAATGGTAATTGCTTGTTACCCATTATAATATAACATTTTAACCAAGAATATTGAGGCTTTTTTTATGTTAAATCGCTCAGCTTAGGCAAAACATATCACGATCATGGCTACCACCCGAATATTTATTGACAGCCGCGTCAATGATCAGAATCTCCTGATCTCGCAATTTGCTCCTGGTACTTCCTATCAGCTACTTGATGCCAGGCTTGATGGCATTGAGCAGATCGCTACTGCTCTTGCCGGGGAAGGTGGCTATGATTCCATAGAGATCATTTCACATGGTGCGCCGGGTTCAATAACACTTGGCAGTTCAGTGCTGGATGTTGGTACGTTAGCCGCTTATGCCGGGCTGTTGAAGACTATAGGTCATGCACTGACGGAAAATGGCGATTTGTTGCTTTACGGCTGCAATGTTGCTGCGGGTGATGTTGGTCAGCAGTTTGTGAATACGCTTGCGGCGCTAACGGGTGCGGATGTTGCTGCTTCGGATGATGTGACGGGTAGTGCGGCGCTTGGTGGGGATTGGGAGCTGGAGGTGCGGAGTGGCACGATTGATGGAAGTAATATTCAAACATTTAATCTTGATGGTACATTAGAAACTGCTAATACCATCAACGGGAGCATTTTTGAGGATTACATTGATGCAGATGCCTGGGATATTGCAAATAAAGCACCATCAAAAAATGATTCCATTTATGGGGATAGAAGTAATGATACTATAGATGGTGGTTTAGGAGATGACACGGCAAAATACGATCAATCCTATACGAATTACACGATCACTCGTAATGGCGATTGGACGATTACGGTGAAAGATAATCGTACAGGATCACCGTTAGGAACTGATACCCTCATTGATGTCGAACATCTCAATTTTGCTTGGTATCAGTCTGGCTATGGCAATCAAAGCCAAACGTTAAATCTTACTATTCAAGGAACACCGAGCACACAAGCAAACACCATCAACGGCAGCATATTTGAAGACACCATTGACGCTGATGCTTGGGATGCGGCAAATAATGCACCATCAACCAATGATTTCATTTACGGTGATGCAAGTAACGACACGATAGATGGTGGGGCTGGAGATGATACGGCAAAATACGATCAATCCTATACGAATTACACCATCACTCGTAATAGCGATTGGACGATTACTGTGAAAGATAACCGTAGTGGATCATCGTTAGGCACTGATACCCTGATTGATGTTGAACATCTCAATTTTGCTTGGTATCAGTCTGGCTATGGCAATCAAAGCCAAACGTTAAATCTTACTATTCAAGGAACACCGAGCACGCAAGCAAACACCATCAACGGCAGCATATTTGAAGACACCATTGACGCTGATGCTTGGGATGCGGCAAATAATGCACCATCAACCAATGATTTCATTTACGGTGATGCAAGTAACGACACGATAGATGGTGGGGCTGGAGATGATACGGCAAAATACGATCAATCCTATACGAATTACACCATCACTCGTAATAGCGATTGGACGATTACTGTGAAAGATAACCGTAGTGGATCATCGTTAGGCACTGATACCCTGATTGATGTTGAACATCTCAATTTTGCTTGGTATCAGTCTGGCTATGGCAATCAAAGCCAAACGTTAAATCTTACTATTCAAGGAACACCGAGCACGCAAGCAAACACCATCAACGGCAGCATATTTGAAGACACCATTGACGCTGATGCTTGGGATGCGGCAAATAATGCACCATCAACCAATGATTTCATTTACGGTGATGCAAGTAACGACACGATAGATGGTGGGGCTGGAGATGATACGGCAAAATACGATCAATCCTATACGAATTACACCATCACTCGTAATAGCGATTGGACGATTACTGTGAAAGATAACCGTAGTGGATCATCGTTAGGCACTGATACCCTGATTGATGTTGAACATCTCAATTTTGCTTGGTATCAGTCTGGCTATGGCAATCAAAGCCAAACGTTAAATCTTACTATTCAAGGAACACCGAGCACGCAAGCAAACACCATCAACGGCAGCATATTTGAAGACACCATTGACGCTGATGCTTGGGATGCGGCAAATAATGCACCATCAACCAATGATTTCATTTACGGTGATGCAAGTAACGACAAGATAGATGGTGGGGCTGGAGATGATACGGCAAAATACGATCAATCCTATACGAATTACACCATCACTCGTAATAGCGATTGGACGATTACGGTGGAAGATAACCGTAGTGGATCACCGTTAGGAACTGATACCCTCATTGATGTCGAACATCTCAATTTTGCTTGGTATCAGTCTGGTTATGGCAATCAAAGCCAAACGTTAAATCTTACTATTCAAGGAACACCGAGCACACAGGCGAACACCATCAACGGGAGCATTTTTGAGGATTACATTGATACTGATGCCTGGGGTATTGCAAATAATGCGTTGTCAACCAATGATTCAATTTACGGTGATGCAAGTAACGACACGATAGATGGTGGGGCTGGAGATGACACGGCAAAATACGATCAATCCTATACGAATTACACCATCACTCGTAATAGCGATTGGACGATTACGGTGGAAGATAACCGTAGTGGATCACCGTTAGGAACTGATACCCTCATTGATGTCGAACATCTCAATTTTGCTTGGTATCAGTCTGGCTATGGCAATCAAAGCCAAACGTTAAATCTTACTATTCAAGGAACACCGAGCACACAGGCGAACACCATCAACGGGAGCATTTTTGAGGATTACATTGATGCTGATGCCTGGGGTATTGCAAATAATGCGTTGTCAACCAATGATTCGATTTACGGTGATTCAAGTAACGACACGATTGATGGCGGATCTGGAGATGATACGGCAAAATATGCTGATCCCTATACGAATTACACGATTACGCGCAATAATGATGGCACCATTACCGTTACAGATAACCGTACTGGTTCTCCATTAGGCACTGATACCCTGATTGATGTTGAACATCTTAATTTTGCTTGGTATCAGTCTGGCTATGGCAATCAAAGCCAAACATTAAACCTTTCATATATTGATGTCGTTGCTCCCACGCTCATTTCATCAACACCATCTGATAATAGTGTTGGCATTCAGGTTAATAGTAATATCATTCTGACTTTCAGCGAAAAAGTTCAAGCTGGCACAGGCAACATCATCATCACTGATGGTAACGATACACGCACAATAGATGTAACCGATAGCTCGCAAGTAACCTTCAGTGGCAAAACAGTTACTATTAATCCAACCGATGACTTACAGGTTAATAGCCACTATCATCTTGACATAGCAAGCGGTGTGATTAAGGATAAGTCAGGCAACGCATTTGCTGGCATAACGGACACAACAACGCTCGATTTTTCGACAAACAATCAAAACCACGCTCCGCATATTGCAATTCCCGACTCTATAATAGCAGTTGAAAAAGCAGATTACGCAATGGGATTAATAATAATTTTTGATATTTCGTATGATATGATTAATGACCATCTGCGGGTATCTATAATTGATGAAATCTCGCCAGTTGTTTCATTATTATTTATTGATGGAACATTTGTGCTGCAAGAAAAAAAATCATCATATGATGTTATAATTGATGATTTCAATGATGATGGTAATAATGATTTCATGGTTTTTGGTGATTATTCTGCCACTTTTTTAGGAAATGGTGATGGAACTGTTACAAAAGATAATGATTGTAATGAAATAGGTAATACAAATACATCTGATTTTAATCAAGATGGAATTTTTGACTATGTTGTTAAAAATATAATCAGCAATTCCGTTTCTGTGTTTCTTGGATTAGAAGATGGAACATTTAATCCTATGAGTGAATACCTTATTCAAGGTGTTGATTACAGTAAAGAAAGTGATGAGTCTGCAATCATTATTTGTGACCTAAATGATGATGGTAATAATGATATTTTGGTTGCAGTATTGTGGAATACTACTGTATCAATATTGCTGAATAATGGCGATGGAACATTTGCATCAGAATTGGTATATGATGGTTCTTTGCCATTTAATGGTGAGGCAACTAATGAAATAGATATTCAATTTTCTTATGATGAAGATTGCACTAATATGCATCTTCCGTACTTAACTGTTTTTACTGATGACAATACTATAACCACCTTCATCGAGCAAACACCCGTTGGCGTTTGTAACAATATCGCTATAGACGATCTTGATGGCGATGCTGATTGGAATGGTGGGAGTTTGAGTATTCAAATCAGCGGCAATGCAGAAGCTACTGATAGCTTAAGCTTACCTGATATTATCTTAAGCCCAATTGAGGTAGGCTTTACCAAAGCAATATGGCTTAACACCTGGAATCACAACGCAATAATGTCTGATGATACTGTAATTGGAATGGCTGATGGTAATTCGGCTGTTGGTGATGCAATTTGGCATTTCACATTTAACGAAAATGCAACCAATTTACTTGTACAGGATGTTGCACGGGCAATTCACTTTAATAATAGCAGCAATACACCATCAGAACTCGCACGTCACATTACGTTCACGGTAACCGACAATTTTGGTGCATCAGCTTCAATAGAGCAAGTTATCGGAGTTACGGCAGTCCCCACTCTTATTTCGTCAACACCATCCGACAACGCCGCCGCCGTTGCAATTGATAGTAATATCGCGCTCACCTTTGATGAACATATTCAAGCAGGCACAGGCAACATTATTATCACTGATGGCACGGATGTTCGAACCATTGCAGTTACTGATCCCACGCAAGTAACGTTCGATGGTAACACGATTACCATCAATCCAACTGACGATTTGCATTTTGGTAGCCATTACCACATTGAAATAGCAACCGTTGTTATTAAAGATATTGCTGGTAATTCCTATGCTGGCACTAGAAATGCAGCACCATTGGATTTTGTAACTATTGATAATAGCACAACCATCTTCTGTGATGACTTTAGCAATCCCTTAAGCTCAACCCTGTGGGACTACAATCACTGGCAAGCTGTGAACAATCCTTCATACTACGGGCGTACTCAACAGCGACAATCACTTCCGGAAGTTTCGGATGGCTATCTCCATCTCAAACTTGATACCTATAATCCCACAGGTTATTCGTTCTTTGGCTCAGAAGCTATCACCAATCAAACGTTTTCAAATGACAACGGAGCTATAGTATTCGAAGTTAAAGCACATTTTGTGAACCCCATAGCAGACGGCATTGTTGGTGGCATGTTTTTCTATAGTCCGAATTCAGGCTCTACCCATGATGAGATTGACTATGAAGCAGTATCAAATCGCCTCAATGAGATTCAAACAAATATTTATGCAAACGAACCACTCGGTACCGGTCATCCGCAGTTTAATACCATTACAGGCACATTGACTGACGATCACGTTTATCGTGCTGAATGGTATAAGGATACCGTGCTTTGGTTTGTTGATGGAAATTTAATTCGCGAGGAAGCAACGCATATTCCAACGCAACCAATGGCATTGCACTTTAATATTTGGGCACCAGGGCAAGAGTGGGCGGAAGGTTATAATAGCGGGCTAAACCCTGTAAGTAATGTGGCTGATAATACCTCCTATTATTTTGATATTGACTCTGTTTGCGTAACACAACTCTCGTCAACGTACTATTACGACGATGCTCCTGTTCTTGCCTCATCCACCCCATCCGATGACGCAACAGCCGTTGCAATTGATAGCAACATCACGCTTACCTTCAGCGAAAACGTCCTGGCTGGCACTGGCAACATCGTCATCAGCAACGATACGGATATTCGCTCGATTGATGTTACCGATAGCTCACAAGTAATTTTTGATGGTGACACGATAATTATCAATCCAACCGACGATTTACATGCAGGAAGCAATTACCATGTTGAGATTGATAACGGTGTCATTCAGGACACGGCGGGCAATGCGTTTGCGGGGATTAGCGAGGCAGAGACGTTGAATTTTGAAACAGAGCCTAATGCTCTTTCAGGCTACATCACCTTCTGGAAAACCGGCGAAGCCATTACCGACATCACCACAACCCTCACCGCCTTGCCAACCAATGGCACACAACACGCCATAGAACTGAAAAACATTCACGTTAAAGCCGATGGTAGCCATACGGTTGAAGTGTGGGCAACCACGCCAAACAGCACCACCGGTAGCTTTGAATGCGAATTTGTGCTGCCAACAGGCGCAAACGCAACGTGGCAGGATGCCGCTAAACTGCCTGCCGGATGGACTTCAACATCCAACACCATAGCCTCAGGCAACTTCCTTGTTGATGGCATGAGCACCAATCCAATGGCTGAAGGGCAGGCCAAACTCGGTACGCTTACCATCACTCAAGCAACCAATTCCGACACCTTTGAACTCGCCATGGCGCATGCTCAACTTGGCGATGACGATGTTGCAGGCTATGCAATCAGTAGTGTTAGCTCCACCACTGGCAGCGGCAATGAGTACAGCTACCATGCGCTCACCGACGGGCACTATGCGTTGACGGGCGATAAAGCTGCAGGTGTTGCAGGAAGGGCCGTTCATGCTAACGATGCCCTTGCTGCCTTAAAAATGGTGGTAGAACTCAACCCCAACGGTGATGGCAGTGCCGTTCTGCCGTACCAGTATCTCGCCGCCGACATCAACCATGATGGCAAAGTACGTGCCAACGATGCACTCAACATCCTCAAAATGGCAGTTGGCATTGAATCCGCACCTGCAGAAGAGTGGATTTTCGTCTCCAAAGCAGTGGCAGGTAAAACCATGGATCGCAGCCACGTGGATTGGTCAGACATTGCGCCAACCATTGATTTCAATCACAACTCCATTGAACTCGACCTCATTGGTATCGTCAAAGGCGACGTTGATGGCAGTTGGGCTGCGTAATGTCAGTGTGATTATCCGGCATGAAGAAGCAATACACATCAACTCTCCCTGCCGGATTTTGTATATTCAGAGAAATGATAATGGGTGATGCTGAATTGCATGTATAATGCGTTTTTCTCTATGGATGTTGGCGATAAATTCATGACATTTCTGTCGATGACAATCATAATGAGATACAAGTATGGCTATGAAAAAACTGCCAATAGGAATACAGACGTTCAGGACAATCATTGAGGATGATTACCTTTACATCGACAAGACGGATATTGCCCGTGTATTAATTGACAATTACCGGTATGTTTTTCTGTCGAGGCCACGTCGATTCGGAAAGAGCCTGTTTCTTGATACGCTCAAAAATATTTTTGAGGGAAAACGAGAGCTTTTTCGGGGACTGCTGATTGAGAATCAATGGAATTGGGAGGTGAGCTATCCAGTCATCAAGATCAGTTTCAGTGGCGGGATTCACTCGAAAGCTGATCTGGAGGAGGATTTGTTGTACATACTCAAATCCAATGAGAAGCGACTTGGGCTGGAGTGTGAAAACAGAACCAGGCCTCAACACTTCTTCGCAGAATTAATCGAGAAGGCCTATGAGAAATATCACCAGAAGGTTGTTATTGTGGTTGATGAGTACGACAAGCCGATTCTGGATAATATTGAGAATATTCCCGAGGCTCTGATCATCCGTGACGGAATACGTGACTTTTACACAAAAATCAAGGAGAACGACGAGTATCTGCGCTTTGTGTTTCTCACCGGCGTGAGCAAATTCTCCAAAGTGTCGCTCTTCAGCGGTTTGAACAATCTTGAAGACATCAGCCTGAACCCTGACTATGGCAATGTCTGCGGCTACACCCAGCTTGATCTGGAGACAACTTTTGCCCCCTATCTCGAAAGGGTGGATATGGAAGCAGGTCAAACGGTGGTACAACGGGTATAACTTTTTGGGTGACAGGGTGTATAACCCTTACGATATCCTGCTCTTTATCAGGAACCATTGTGTGTTCAAAAACTATTGGTTCGAAACAGGAACGCCAAAATTTCTGATTGATCTCATTAAAAAGAACAGCTATTTTGTTCCTAAATTTAATGGATTGGAAACTGATGAGTTACTGGTCAACAGCTTTGATATTGAAAATCTCAATCTGGAAACCATTATGTTTCAGACTGGCTATTTGACCATCAAGCGCTTGGTACAGGAGGAGATGGGAGTGGTGTACGAGTTGGGATTTCCCAACAAGGAGGTGCAGATCAGTTTCAACAATTATATTTTGCAATCGATAACCAGCGTTTCGGAAAATGAGCCGATACGCCGTGAGCTGCTTGCTTTCATGAAGAGTGGAGATGTTGGAGCTCTTGAACCTGTTATCAAACGTCTTTTTGCCAGTATCGCCTACAATAATTACACCAACAATGATATTGAGCGTTACGAGGGCTTTTACGCCAGCGTACTCTATGCCTGTTTTGCCAGTATCGGGGTGGACATCATCGCTGAGGATGTCAGCAACAAGGGCAGAATTGACTTGACCATAAAGGCCGGTGGAAGAACCTTTCTCTTTGAATTCAAGGTGACCGACGGGGAGCCGCTTGAGCAGATCAGGAGAATGAAGTATTATGAGAAATATGAAGGCGAACGGTATCTGATTGGCATTGTCTTCGACCCAAAAGCGAGGAACGTCAGCAGGTTTGAGTGGGAGAAGTTGTAATGCACCGTTCCAAAGAAGGGTGTGATGTGCCGCTGAAATCTGTAAAGGCAAAAACATGAAGAGAGTTCGTAGAGAAGATTTTGAATGAACTTCAAAAAATCATTGCTGCAGGCGAATCCCTGACGCTTGAACTTAAAAAGTCCCCCGCAGGAAAAGAGTGTGCTTGTCGGAGCATGTGTGCTTTGGCGAACGGCCAGAAAGCCAGGTCGTGTGGCGAGTAAACGTATGTTGGTATCTGGAAAAATACATTGTATTTGCCATGTTTATTGTCTGAAAAACCACCATTGTTATTTTTTTTGTGTAATATTGCAGCTATTCCTGTATCTCCTGCCGCTGGGGTTGTCGCCTGTTGTTGCGTGGTTCGTCTGCACGATTTGTTTGCAACTGTTACGCTTTATGAAAAGATAGGTTAAGCAACTAAAACATATCACAATCATGGCTACCACCCGAATATTTATTGACAGTCGCGTCAATGATCAGAATCTCCTGGTCTCTCAATTTGCTCCAGGCACTCTGTATCAGCTCCTTGATGCCAGGCTTGATGGCATTGAACAGATTGCCACTGCCCTTGCCGGGGAAGGTGGCTATGATTCTATACAGATCATATCGCATGGCGCTCCGGGTTCAATAATGCTTGGCAGCTCAGTGCTGGATGTTGGTACGTTAGCCGCTTATGCCGGGCAGTTGACGACGATAGGTCAGGCACTGACGGCAAATGGCGATTTGTTGCTTTACGGCTGCAATGTTGCTGCGGGTGATGTTGGTCAGCAGTTCGTGAATACGCTTGCGGCGCTAACGGGTGCGGATGTTGCTGCTTCGGATGATGTGACGGGTAGTGCGGCGCTTGGTGGTGATTGGGTGCTGGAATACAACAGCGGCACGGTGACATCGACCGGTCTGGCTCTCAATCTATACAACTATACTCTTGATACGCTAACAGGGGATTCACTGGCGAATAACCTGATTGGCTCCAGCGGCGACGATACGATTAACGGCATGGGCGGTAATGATACGATAGATGGTCAGGCTGGCAGCGACTCGTTAGATGGCGGCGATGGCGATGACCAGATACAAGGCAACTTCGGCAACGACAGCTTATATGGAGGCAATGGCAACGACACCCTTACCGACGACCAAGGCTCCAATGTGCTTGATGGTGGGGCGGGTAATGACAGCCTAACCTCCAGGTCTTTGTCGGGTCAGCACACGCTGTTGGGCGGCACGGGTAATGATAATCTGAACGCCACCGGGTTGGTGGTGAGTTTGGACGGCGGCGATCAGGATGACAACCTGTACGCCACTGGCGAACTTTCTCAAGGTGGCAGCAGCAGCTACGTTTCTCGCGGTGCAGCTACCTTGGCGGGCGGCACTGGCACAGATAACCTTGTTGTCCGGTACTACAGCTCTGCCAGTCTGGACGGCGGTGAGGGTAACGACAATTTGTCTGTTAACTACACCCGATCCGCCACGTTACAGGGTGGCAGCGGCGAAGATACGCTGGCAGTGAATTTTGATGGCTACTATAGCAGTTATACCGATGGTGATTCCCATGTTGCCAAAACTTATGTGCTTGATGGTGGGGAGGACAACGACCGACTGACGGTTGTTGGTAGCTATAGCTCCATTTCCGACGGTCAAACTGCAGTCACGCTGCGCGGTGGATCGGGCAACGACAGCCTAAACGTGACTGATAGCCAAGCCGGTGATACTGGTAATTCGGGTCAGAGCTACGGCATAGCCCAAGCAAGCCTGGACGGTGGCGCAGGCGACGATACACTCACCGGCGGTGGTGTACTCAAACTGAGCCTGACCGGTGGCACTGGTGTTGACAGCTTCATCCTGATGGCGCAGCAATACCGCACGCTGTTGGAAGGCACGCGCAGCTTCCAGAATACCAACAACACCTACACTTCAGTCACCGCAGACCCGGTGCTGATCACCGACTTTGCCGCTGGTACGGGTGGTGATGTACTGGACTACTCAGACATGCTAAGAAATGGTGCCTTGAGCTACGACGGCAGCAACCCGTTTGGCACAGGATTCCTCAAATTGGAGCAATCCGGTACTGATACGCTGCTGAGCTTTGATGCCGATGGAGCAGCGGGTACTGCCAATGGCTTGGTGGTAATCGCTCGTCTGCAAAACGTGACGGTATCGACATTGATTGCGGCGAACTTCAACCCGAACTACCCACCAGATGGTGGTGCCGCCGTTGGGCAAACATTAGCAGGAACAGGTCTTGCTGAGTCGTTTAATAGTGGTTTTGGTGACGACACCATCAACGGCATGGGCGGCAACGACACGATAGATGGTCAAGCAGGTAGTGACTCGCTGGATGGTGGCGACGGCGATGACCAGATACAAGGCAACTTTGGCAATGACACTCTGTACGGTGGCAATGGCAACGACATCTTGAGCGATGACCAAGGCTCCAATGTGCTTGATGGTGGCGCGGGTAATGACAGCCTTACCTCCAGGTCTTTGTTGGGTCAGCACACGCTGTTGGGTGGCACGGGCAACGACACCCTGAACGCCACCGGGTTGGTGGTCAATATGGATGGCGGGGATCAGGATGACAACCTGTACGCCACTGGCGAACTTTCTCAAGGTGGCAGCAGCAGCTACGTTTCTCGCGGTGCAGCTACCTTGGCGGGCGGCACTGGCACAGATAACCTTGTTGTCCGGTACTACA
>Ga0194037_1002756_pt1 | contig 11319 bp, 7 predicted proteins | sample JunL306m_MetaG_FD_148653 | JGI IMG/M metagenome (GOLD analysis project Ga0194037, IMG submission 148653) | Anoxic zone freshwater microbial communities from boreal shield lake in IISD Experimental Lakes Area, Ontario, Canada - Jun2016-L304-6m | ecosystem: Environmental > Aquatic > Freshwater >...
ACAAACCGATCATCAATCTTCCCGGCTGCCCACCCAACCCCTACAACTTCCTCTCCACGGTGTTATATTACGTGACCTTCAAAAAGCTGCCCGATCTCGACAAGCTGGGGCGTCCCATGTTCGCCTATGGCCGCAAAATTCATGAACATTGCGAGCGACGTGCCCATTTCGATGCCGGCCGTTTCGCCAAAGCGTTCGGTGATCCGACGCACGCCGAAGGTTACTGTCTCTATAAGCTGGGCTGTAAAGGGCCGGCTACGTATGCCAACTGCTCGGTGCTCAAATTCAACGACGGCGTCGCCTGGCCGGTTGGTATCGGTCACCCCTGTATCGGCTGCACAGAACCGGACCTGCTCTTTAAAACCGCCATCGCCGATAAAGTCCAGATACACGAACCGACGCCGTTTGACAGCTATGCGCCGGTCGATCTGAAAAACAAAGGCAAAGGGCCTGACCCGTTGACAACTGGTGTAATCGGTTTGGCAGCCGGTGCTGCAGTCGGCGTCGGGGTCATGATGGCCAAAAAGCTCCCCGATGGGCCGGAGAAGGGGGATGACCATGGCAAATCCGAGTAGACGCCGGTTTCTTAAAGTTCTCGGGGCCAGCGGTGCTGCCTTGCTGGCAGGGAGAAAGAAGGCGGAAGCGTCCGAGACCCATCAGGTCAACAACGAAACCATCGGCATGCTCTATGACGCAACCAAATGTGTCGGCTGCAAGGCCTGCATGTCAGCCTGCAAACGGGTCAACAGCGATTACGGAAGCCTTTCGTATGAGCAGGCTAAATTCGACCCGGATGGTCTCTGGGACGCCCCTCAGGATCTGACCGGCAGCACCCGCACGCTGATAAAACTCTTTAAAGAGTCTGAAAAACAGTGGTCTTACGTTAAATATTCCTGCATGCATTGCCAGAAACCTTCCTGTGTTTCGGTCTGCCCGGTCAGTGCCATGACTCGCGATGCGGTCACCGGCACGGTTGATTATAACAAGAATACCTGCATCGGCTGCCGCTACTGTCAGATCGCCTGCGCCTTCAACATCCCCAAATTCCAGTGGGACAGGGCTATTCCACAGATTGTCAAATGTGACCTCTGCAAAAATACGAATCTCGTCAAAAAAGGGATCACCGCCTGTGCCGAAACCTGCCCGACCGGAGCGATCGCCTTCGGGAAGCGCAAAGATCTGCTGGCGGAAGCAAAAAAACGACTGCAGGAACGACCGGGTATCTACATCAATCACATCTACGGCGAAAAAGAGGTCGGGGGCACCAATCATCTCTACCTGGCAGCCATGCCGTTCAACAAACTGGGTTTGCCGATCTTACAGGATGAAGCTCCGGCTGAGTTTTCCGAGAAGATCCAGCATACCATTTACAAAGGTTTTATCGCTCCGGTAGCGCTCTACAGCACGCTCTGCTTTATAGCCGTCAGGAATATGAAAAAGCACGGGGCCGAACAGCAGGGGCAAGAAAAGTCAAAAGCAGGGCACGGGGAGGGTGGTAAATGAGTCACGACGATTATCAGATTCATCGGGCGAAAATTATGACCCCTTCCTTCATCTTCCTGTTGACGCTGACACTGATTGGTTTCGCACTGATCGGGGTGCGTTTTGTCAAAGGGATCGGCGCTGTCTCCAACATGAGTGACGGTTACCCCTGGGGGATCTGGATCACCTACGATGTCGCCACCGGGACGGCCATTGCTTGCGGTGGTTATGCCATGGCGATCCTGATCTACATCAGAAACCATATGCACTATCACCCGATGATCCGCTCGGCCATTCTGACCAGCATGTTCGGCTACGGCCTGGCCGGTTTTTCGGTAATGGTCGATGTCGGTCGTCCCTGGAACGCCTACAACTTCTTCATTCCCTCAAAATGGCAGGCCAACTCGGCCATGTTCGAAGTTGCTCTGTGCGTCATGGCTTACACAACCGTGTTGCTGCTGGAGTTCCTGCCGGCCGTCCTGACGACGCTGGAGAAAACGCAGTGGAGAACGCTCCAGCTCCTGCTCGACATGCTGTATGCCCGGATGGGGATGAAGCGACCGGAGCGGATCGGTGATCGCTTGGACAAGGTCAAGGATCTGGCCGCCTGGCTCAAGCCGCGCCTTGACAAAGTACTGATTTTTGTGATCGTACTCGGTATCACCCTGCCGACCATGCATCAGTCTTCACTTGGATCATTGCTGCTGATTGCCTCTACCAAGCTGCACCCGCTCTGGCATACCGGCTTTCTGCCGTTGCTGTTCCTGATCAACTGCATGTTCATCGGCTACTCGATCGCCATTCTGGAGTCGGTCATCTCCTGTTACGCTTTTAAACGCCCCTATGAAACAAAAGAGCTGTCCGGCATGGCTCAGATCATCCCCTGGTTGACGGTGATCTGGCTGAGCGTGGTGGTGGGCGATCTGGTCTGGCGCGGACAGCTGGCGGCGGCGCTCTCCTTTGATTTTTACTCCGCTTTTTTCCTGCTGGAATTCTGCCTGGTAGCGGGTGGTTCGTTGCTGATGTTCAGCGGTAAAAAGCGGGCTTCAATCCGCTGGCTGTTCATCTCGGCCGCGTTGATCGTACTGGGGGGGGCGTTGTATCGTTTCAACGTTTACCTGATCGGTTTCAACCCCGGTAAAGGATGGCACTACTTCCCGGCGCTGGCGGAACTTTTGATCACGGTCGGGATCGTCGCCTTTGAAATTCTCGGTTATCAGGTACTGGTCAAGATCCTGCCGGTCCTGCCGAAACTGCATACCAGACAGCAGCTTGATGATCACAAATAAATTTAATCGGAGGTATCATATATGGCTCGTATTACTCTTGACCCGGTGACCCGTATTGAAGGTCACCTGAGAATTGATGTTGAAGTTAATGGCGGCACGGTGACCAATGCCTGGTCGTCGGCCCAGATGTGGCGCGGTATCGAGACAATTCTGCAGGGGCGCCCCCCTGAAGATGCCTGGATTTATGCCCAGCGTTTCTGCGGTGTCTGTACCACGGTGCATGCCATCTCGTCGATCCGCTCGGTGGAGCATGCCCTCAAGGTCGAAGTGCCGCTGAATGCCCAGTATATCCGCAACATGATCATGGCTCAGCATTCGGTGCAGGATCATATCGTCCACTTTTACCATCTGTCGGCGCTTGACTGGGTGGATGTGGTCTCGGCTCTGAAAGCCGATCCCAAAAAGACCGCCCAACTGGCGCAGAGCATCTCTGACTGGTCCGGCAACAGTGAAACCGAGTTCCGGGCTGTTCAATCCAAGCTGAAAGCGTTTGTGGAAACAGGTCGTCTCGGGATCTTCTCCTCCGGGTACTGGGGACATCCGGCCATGAAACTGCCGCCGGAAGCCAATCTGATGGCGGTGGCTCACTATCTGAAAGCGCTCGACTATCAGCGCCGGGCAGCTCAGGTCGGTGCCATACTGGGGGGTAAAAACCCGCACATCCAGAACCTCTGCGTGGGTGGTGTCGCTACGGCCGTCAACATGGAAAACCTGGCCACGATCAATATGGAACGTATCGCAGCCCTGCGGACCCTGATGGAAGAGACGCGCGATTTCGTCCAGAAGGTCTATTATCCGGACATGCTGGCGATTGCCTCGGCCTACAAGGAGTGGTTCAAATACGGCAAAGGTGTCGTCAACTATCTGGCGGTACCGGAAATGCCGGAAGATACCAAAAACACGAAGTTTGCCCTGCCGGGCGGCATCATTGCCAACGGCGATATCAAAGGCGCCCGCATCATCAGCAATCACCAGGATGAGGCGCTGATCGGAAACATCAAGGAAAACGTGGCCCACGCCTGGTATGAAGGTGAAAACAGCCTGCACCCCTGGGAAGGCGAAACCACGCCCAAGTACACCGATTTTCAGGATAACGGCAAGTACTCCTGGTGCAAGGCGCCCCGCCTGGACGGGAAAGCGGTACAGGTCGGTCCTCCGGCACAACTCTTTGCAGCCTACGCCGGCGGCAACCAGAAGGTCAAAAAACTGGTAGACGACAGTTGTGCCAAGATCGGCATCGGTGTCGGTGACCTGCACTCCACCATGGGACGACTGGGGGCCCGCGCCATCCGCGCTCACCTGATGGCTGACTACTCACTGGAGTATCTGGACAAGCTGGTCGAGAACGTCGCCAGGGGCGACAAGACCTACGCCAACCATACCGAGATCCCCAAAGGTGAATATCGCGGCGTCGGCTTCCACGAAGCACCGCGCGGCACGCTGTCGCACTGGATCGTCATCAAGGATAAAAAAATCAAGAATTATCAGGCGGTCGTGCCGTCCACCTGGAACGCCTCGCCGCGTGACGAAAAGGGAGTCATGGGACCCTACGAGGCTTCGCTGATGGGTAACCCGGTGGCGGATAGTGAAAAGCCGCTGGAGGTGCTGCGCACGATCCACTCCTTCGATCCCTGCATCGCCTGTGCGGTGCATACCATCGATCCGCAGGGGAAAGAAATTACCAAGATAAAGGTTCTGTAACTATGAAAACATTGATATTCGGTGCAGGTAATCTGCTGCTCAGCGACGAAGGTTTCGGTGTGCACTTCATCAATTACCTGCAGCAGAACTACCGCTTTCCTGAAGGTGTCGAGCTGTATGATGGCGGCACACTCGGCATTATGGTGACCCATATGCTGGAAGACGCTGATCATGTCTATCTGGTGGATGTAATTGAAGCCGAGGGGGAGCCGGGGGATATCTATCGCTACGAGAAGGATGATTTTATGCTCGGGCGGTTGCCGATCAAAATGTCGCCGCACCAGATCGGTATTCAGGAAGTGCTGGCTCTGTCAGAACTGCGCGATCGCTGCCCGAAGAAGATATCGCTGTTCGGCGTTATCCCGCAGTCATACGAGGCCGGTGTTGAACTGACACAGCTGTTGTCAAAAAAGCTGCCGGATCTGGCAGAGCTGGTGGTGGCGGAGTTGCGGGCGGACGGCTATTGTGTGGAGACGATCTAATTGTTGCTGATCAGTAGTGAAGGTAGTGAAAAGCCGGGATCAGCCTGATATTCTTTCCATCTACTTTTCAAACCGCCTGTCTGATCAGGTCAAACACCACCCGCGCAAATCCTCTCGCCACTTCAGGGTTCGACAGAATCTGCATCATCTGCTTGTGATGAGCCTCACTGCTGTCCATCACCGCGTCGTCCAGCGCCTTGGGGAAATCGCCCAGCATGGCCTGTTCCGGCGTGTTGTTGCGGACCTGATTCATCACGTTTTTGTTTTCACTGACCTTGTCACGGATGGTGTGCGCGTAGTTGATCAGATCCTTGTCGGTTAGACCATCGGTAATGAAAAGTTCATTGAGACGTGCCAGAATCTGCGAAAGGAACTCTTCCTTCTTGTCCTTTGCCGTGGCTGATCCGAGATCGTTGCCCGGCTGCAGCTTGTAATCGGCTCCGGGCTCCATCACCAGATTCTGCTGGCGCAGAATCGAAAGCCGATAATGGGTCAGGGCAATGTTGCCCAGATCGATATCATCCTCCTCGTCCAGTTTTTCCCTCAATAATGGTCGCAGGTGCCGGGCGTAGAGGCTCAGCTTTTCCAGATCCTTGTCGTCGTAATCGACGATCTGCGACATGAATTCATAATAGCGGGTGAAACTGCCCAGGTCTTTCTTGAAAATTTCCAGCCGGTCTTTCTCCTGGCGACACTCCTTGAAGCTCTTCTCGGCATTGGCGGTCAGCACCGGGTCAGCGCTCTTTTTGATGTACTCAAACGTTGCCTTGGCAATCTTGTAGGCTTCGATGGCCTGTTTGTAGCGCTCTTGCCAACGCTGCAGGGCCGGTTTGCAGATGTTGCTGATGGCGGCGCTGCTCTTGTTTTTTGCGAAGAAGGCGACGGCAAACTGTTCTACCTCCTGCCAGGTAAAGATGTGTGCGGCGCGCAGCTTGTCAAAGAGGTCGAAAACCAGATCAGGGTCGGAGACGTCGGCCAGTTCGGCGGTTTGATAATACGGTAGGAATGATTCAAGGATCTCTCGCGGGTCGTTGAAGAAGTCGAGCACGAAGGTGCCGCTCTCCTCCTTGCCGGGGTAGGTGCGGTTCAGCCGGGAAAGGGTCTGCACGCACTCGACTCCGCAGAGTTTCTTATCCACGTACATGGCGCAGAGCTTGGGCTGATCGAAGCCGGTCTGAAACTTGTTGGCCACCAGCATCACCTGATAATCCCCACTATCAAAGGCTTTGCGCATGTCGCGCCCCTTCAGGCCGGGGTTCATGCTCCGTTCCGTGAATTTAGTGCCCAGCAGTTCTGTCGCGTTGGGATCTTTGTTGGAAAACTCCACTTCACCGGAGAAAGCGACCATTGCCTGGATCGAGCTATACCCCTTTCTGGCGACATACTTGTCGAACTCCTTCTTGTAGCGCACCACCTCTTTCCGCGAGCTGGTCACCACCATCGCCTTGGCTTGTCCTCCCAGCAGCCCCATGACGTTGTCCTTGAAGTGCTCGACAATCACCTGCACCTTCTGGGCAATGTTGTAATCATGCAGACGCACCCACTGATTGAGCTTGACCTTGGCCTTTTTGCTGTCCACTTCTGCATCTTTGGCCTGGATCTTCTGCGCCAGGTGGTAGGCCACTTTGTAGTTGGTGTAGTTTTTCAGCACATCGAGGATAAAGCCCTCTTCGATGGCCTGGCGCATCGAGTAGACGTGAAAGGCTTCCGGTTTGTTCTGCTTCGATGGTGGCAGCTCCGGATCGGGCAGCCTCCCGAACAGCTCCAGGGTCTTCGGCTTGGGGGTGGCGGTAAAGGCGAAGTAGCTGAGGTTACCGCTATCACGGCGGGCGGCAATGGTGGCGTCAAGGATATCTTCCGAGGTGAGCTCTACATCATCGTCGGTATTCTCCATCACCAGCACCTCTTTGAGCTGCCGCGCCGTCGTGCCGGACTGCGATGAATGCGCTTCGTCGGCAATGATCGCATAGCAGCGCTCTTTGAGGCTGACGCTGTTTTCAATCGCCTTCAGCACATGCGGAAAGGTCTGGATGGTGACGATGATGATCGGCTGGGAGTGCTCCAGGGCCAGGGCCAGTTTTTCCGACTTGGAGCCTTCGCCGATGTCGCGGTTGATGCGCCCTACCACGCCATCGACGTGTTCAAACTGGTGGATGGTATCCTGCAACTGGTCATCGAGCACGGTGCGGTCGGTGACGACGATTACCGAGTGAAACTGCTTTGTCCCGTGCGCATCGTAGAGCGATGAGAGCTGGTGCGCGGTCCAGGCGATGGAGTTGGACTTGCCCGATCCGGCGCTGTGCTGGATCAGATATTTATGCCCGGGACCCTCGCTGCGTGCAGCCTTCAAAAGGCGGCTGACCAGATCCAACTGGTGATAGCGGGGAAAGATCAGGCCCTCTTTCTTCGATTTTTTCCCCTGCCAGTCATCGACCTCTTCAATCTGCAGGTGTACGTAGCGGGCGAGGATGTTGAGCAGGTTGTCGGGCAGCAGCACCTCATTCCAGAGATACCCGCTGGCGTAGTCGTCGGCATTTTCGGGGGTGTCGTTTCCCGCGCCACCCTCTTTGGTGCCCTTGTTGAACGGGAGGAAAGAGGTGTCATCACCCGCCAGCCGGGTCGTCATGTAGACTTCATACTGACTGACGGCAAAATGGACCAGCGCCCCGCGTTTGAAGGTCAGCAGCGGTTCCGGCTTTTTGGTGACCGGGTCCTTGGGGTGACGGGTGCGCTTGTACTGTGTAATGGCGTTGTCCACGGCTTGCTTGAACTCTGATTTCAGCTCCAAAGTGGCGACCGGCAGGCCGTTGACGAACAGCACCAGATCGATGCGCCACGCTTTGGCCTTGCTGCCGGTTGCCGTCAGATGTTCCTGGCTGGCATATGGGCTGTAGACCAGCTCCGGTACGATGCGCAGGCGGTTTTTGGCGTAACGGGCCAGGGTGTCGGGGTTGAGGTCGTGTTCGGGCTTGAACTGGCACAGTTTGAAGCGGGTGACGCGATCGCGTAGTTCGTGGCGCAGTACGCCGAGCGTGCCGAAGGTACGCAGCTCGCGGTTGGCGGCATTGGGATCGACTTTGTTGAGTTGGGTGGCGACCCGTTCGAGGAAGTGCTTTTCGGGGTTCTGTGGGTATAGTTTGCAGTATTTTTGCCACTGTTCATCCTGGGTTTCTTTGACGAAGCCAAGCACGTCTTCTGCGTACAATGCCAGCTCGCGGTTGTAACCGGCGGGCGATCCCAATAGCCAGCCATTGGCGAGCATCTGGCTGATGATGTCGTTTTGGAAGATCTGCTCGTTGGATTTATTGGACATGGGATTCCTTCCGTTCCAACTTCTTGATCAACCGGTCGAAATCGTTTTCAAACAACCGATCCTGTAAAATCCGGTATTTTTCGAACTCGCCTTCGGCATGGGCCTTGGCCAGCTCTGCGGTCACCTTTCCTGCATCCTGAAGAATTTCCCGGTCCCATAGTTTCAGGAAACCCGCCAACCGTTTTTCCCAATCTTCCATGGTCATGGGGATTTTGCGCATGGCTTGCATCTCCGCCATGTCGAGGTAGGCGGAGACGATGCGCTGCATCTGGGCCAACTCGAACTCGGAGAGATAGTTTTTGGCGATGGAGACATCATATTTGTGAATTTTCCCTTGGGGCGCCCCCTCCCAATGGGTCAGCCCCATGCTTTCTTTCCTGTGGTCGGCACGATCCACAATGACTTCCGCTGCGGTCTGGCCGTGGATGGCATAGTGCAGCTTATTCTGCACGGCGGCGAAAAACCGCTTGGTGGCAGTGGCGCTTGGGTCGTAATCCAGTGCGGTGGCGTAGATATCTGTGATCTTCTGATAGAACTTGCGTTCGGAAAGCCGGATTTCCCGGATTTTTTCCAGCTGGCGTTCAAAGAACTCATCGGTCAGGTTACCGCCGTGTTTCAGGCGTTCCACATCCATAGTCCAGCCCTGAATGGTGTAGTCCTTGACAATCTGGTTGGCCCATTTGCGGAACTGCACGGCACGTTCGTTTTCGATCTTGAACCCGACGGCGATGATCGCCTGTAAACCGTAGTGTTTGACCCGGTAACTTTTGCCATCAGCGGCAGTTGTTAAGTACTGCTTAACAACTGCCGCCTCTTCAAGCTCGTTGTCGGCGAAAATACGTTTCAGATGCTGGTTGATGGCGGGTACCGAAACATCGTAAAGGGTTGCCATCATCTTCTGTGTCAACCAGAGATTCTCATCCTCATAGCGCATTTCCACGCCAGCTTCCGAGCTGCCACCTGCCGCGACAAATGTCAGATATTCAGCAGCCGATGATCGGATAATGGATATCGTGTTTTCACCAAGTCTCTGCATTTCTATGTCTTTATCTTTCTTCATTCACTATCTCCCCGGTTCCATGCGCGTTGCAGTGAAGTACCTGACAAACTCGTAACGCCCTCTGTCCTCCTCTTAATCCTAAGAGGGGGGACGTGATGGCATGTTCACTGGTAATTTTACTTAAAACCTCGCCCGGAGCGTCCCTTCCCTTAAGATAAGGGGAGGACAGGTGGGGTTATGAGCCTTTGGGTTAGACTCTCCAAAACCCCTTCCATCTCGCACAGCACCTCATTATTCCAGAACCGCACCACAGAAATACCGTGACCGGTCAAAAAGGCTGTCCGCTCTGCATCGTAGGCAATGTTTTCCGGCTGATTGTGCTGACCGCCGTCCAGCTCGACAGCAAATTTCTGTTCCGGACAATAGAAATCCAGGATATACGGACCAACACTGTACTGCCTAAAAAACTTAAGCCCATGAAATTGGCCATTACGGACTTTGCTCCAAAAGGATCGCTCGGCATCTGTCTGTGTGCGGCGAAGGGAGCGTCTCCGGTCTTTCAGAATCGGGTCGTTCTTCAGGAAGTTCATAGGTTCATAGCTCCATTGCTCATAACTCCTCCTGTCCCCCTCTTAACTTAAGAGGGGGGACGTACTAAGTTCGTCTGGTGGCAACTCCATCTCAGTCACTTCGAGCGTCAGTACCTTACCCCCAAATACCACTGAGGTCACAACCGTGCGTCTCTCCCCTTAAGTTAAGGGGAGGACAGGTGGGGTTATGAGCCTCTGTTGCCAGTTGCGGACATCGATCTTTTAGAATCGGGTCGTTCTTCAGGCAGTTCATTGGATCATAGCTCCATCGTTCATAACTCCCCCTGTCCCCCTCTTAACTTAAGAGGGGGGACGTGCTGAGTTCGTCTGGCGGCAACTCCGCCTCAATCACTTCGAGCGTCAGTACCTTACCCCCAAATACCACTGAGGTCACAACCGTGCGTCCCTCCCCTTAAGTTAAGGGGAGGACAGGTGGGGTTATGAGCCTCTGTTGCCAGTTGCGGACATCGATCTTTTAGAATCGGGTCGTTCTTCAGGAAGTTCATTGGATCATGGCTCCATCGCTCATAACTCCTCCTGTCCCCCTCTTAACTTAAGAGGGGGGACGTACTGAGTTCGTCTGGCGGCAACTCCGCCTCAATCACTTCGAGCGTCCCACTGGAAACTCCACCATAGACACAATCTGTACATCCCTCCAAAAATACCACTGAGGTCACAACTGTGCGTCCCTCCCCTTAAGTTAAGGGGAGGACAGGTGGGGTTATGAACTCTGTAACTCTCATCCCACCGGCTGCCAGTTGCGGACGTCGATCTTGCCGGTGACGGCGGCGGAGATGAGGGCGGTGCGGCGTTCTTGGATTAATATAATAGCCGTCTCTGCATTTTTTATGAGTTGGTTGTATCGATTTGATTTGAATTGTAAGAACTCTGCTATTTTATCCTGTTCTTCAATTGGTGGGCTAAGCACCCAAAAATTTCTTATTTCTTCAACGTTTATTCTCTTGAAGGTAGAGCCAATCAACAAGCTTTCGAGCTGAAGCTTAACGGCTGGTGAATTTAATTGGTGCAGAAAATACTCTGCATTGAATTTAGTCTGTTTTTTAAGGAGACAAACATCTTGCCCCATTGCAAATTTAACACCCTCTGGAACCAATGCAGCTTCACCCAAAGTGGCGTTTCGGCTATAGATGATGTCACCAAATTGTGGTCTCCGGTTGCCTTCAACAAGAAGTTCATAATATTTTTCTGTCGTTTTTCTTGCATCTGATAAGTCTACAATCCAAGACTTAACTTCTTTGATGCTGGCTAATGGAATCCCGTCATCAACAAATTCCGCTGTAATGTGCTTGCAGTCAAGGACCGTCCAGAAGTATTTTAACAACGCGACACCCCAACCCTCTGGCACCTCCCCCAACCACTCAACACCCGAATCTTTCATCGGTGCTGCGGGGTTAAGCCCTTTGGTGACGGCATGGCTGATCACCGCCTGACGCTTTTCTTT
>Ga0194037_1002757_pt1 | contig 11313 bp, 14 predicted proteins | sample JunL306m_MetaG_FD_148653 | JGI IMG/M metagenome (GOLD analysis project Ga0194037, IMG submission 148653) | Anoxic zone freshwater microbial communities from boreal shield lake in IISD Experimental Lakes Area, Ontario, Canada - Jun2016-L304-6m | ecosystem: Environmental > Aquatic > Freshwater >...
CGATAATATTGATATTGTATTTAATGAGCTGGATGCGTTGGTAAATATTGATATAAAGACTAGGACTATCAAAGAACAAAAAAAGTCTTTATCCATCATACGCTTAGGTACATGCGGTTCATTGCAAGCAGCCATACCAGTAGATAGTATGATCGTTTCTTCTTTTGGTATTGGGCTGGATAATCTGATGCATTATTATAAACACGACAATAATACTGATGAAACGTTCATTCTCAATGATTTTCAGAAACATACAGGCCTTACAGGTAAAAATATCTGGCCTTATATAGCTGAAGGTTCTATTCGTTTACGCAATCACTTTGTAAAGGGATATACGCAAGGTATAACCGTTACTTGTCCGGGCTTTTATGGACCACAGGGTCGAATATTAAGGGCGCCATTAGGCTTCCCTAATTTGATAGACGCTTTAAGTACTTTTCAGAGCCGCAATCATAACATAGCTAACTTTGAAATGGAGACTTCTGCTATGTATGGTTTGGCCAAAGTCTTAGGGCATCATAGCCTTTCTATCAGTACAGTAGTAGCAAACAGGGTGCAAAAAACCTTTTCTAAGGATGGAAATGCAGCTATTGATAATATGATAAGGCAATCTTTGGCTATTATCGAAAAAATTTAAAGTTAAAAGTGTCTCAGCCTGCTTCATATTCGTGTAGGCTATTTACATTTACACTCTACTTATGTACCCCGACTTCCAGTATCTCATACAAGGTTTATTTGGCATAGACGCGCCCGAGTGGTTAAGCATTTTCAAAACCTTTGGTTTTATTGTAGCTATGGCATTTTTGGCCTGTGCATATACACTTACCAAGGAACTAAAAAGAAAAGAAGAACAAGGACTACTCACACCTGAGATCATCAGCGAAGAAATAGGCAAACCAGCTTCTCCAAACGAGTTGCTTATGGCTGCACTTTTAGGTCTCTTATTAGGGTATAAACTTGGTGGCATGTTTGGCAATTGGAAAGACGTAGCACCTAACCCTATGGGTTATATGTTTTCTCTAAAAGGGAATGCAATAGCCGGTATTATAGGTGCATTGGTATTGGGCTACAACAAATATTATGAAAAAAGAAAAAAAGAATTACCTGACCCTAAGATCAAAAAAACAGCCTTATTTCCACATCAGCGTGTAGGAGAATTTCTGATGATAGCTGCTGTAGCCGGCTTTATTGGTGCTAAAGTATTTAATGCATTTGAGAGTTGGGATGATTTCGTAAAAGATCCTGCAGGTAGTTTATTCTCATCTAGTGGTCTTACATTCTATGGCGGTTTGATAACAGCTACCGCTGCATTCTACTTCTTTTCACGCAAACACAATATTCGTTTCATTCACTTATGCGACGCTGTAGGACCTGGGCTTATGCTGGCTTATGGTATTGGTCGCTTGGGCTGCCAGTTCGCAGGTGATGGTGATTGGGGCATATTCAATAGTGCTTATATAACACAAGCTAATGGAGCACTGAAAACAGCAACTATTGCAGACTATCAAAGAACTATACAAGATGCTTCCGGTTACTTCCATTCTTTTGGTGGACCCGACAAAGCACCACATGTTAGCGTAATAGCACCAAGCGCATTGCCTAGATGGCTATTTGCCATGAATTATCCGCACAATGTGAATCGTGAAGGTGTTGCCATAGCCGGTTGTATGGGTGAGTATTGCACTGTACTACCTGTAAGTGTATTTCCTACCCCACTATACGAAGCTATAGTATGTATTGGGCTTTTCTTTGTACTATGGGCATTACGTAAGCGTATTCGACAACCATTTCATCTCTTTGGTGTATACCTGATATTGAATGGGCTGGAGCGTTTTTTTGTAGAAAAAATACGTGTGAATTATAAGTATGATTGGTGCTTTATTCATCCTACCCAAGCAGAAATTATTTCTTCAGTATTGGTACTTGCAGGTGTAAGCATTATGCTATTCTACAAGAGTAAAATAGAAGATGAAATAGTACCAGGGTAATGTATTTATTCTCTTGATAAAGCAATGATATCACCCATTGCATAATTGTAAGAACCTTTCTCATTTAGGAATGTAGCCAGTACCATAGCCTTTGCAATTTGCGCTCCTGTAGTGGGTTTTAACTTTCTCAAGCCTGGTATAAATGCCAAGAACCTGAAAATGGCAACACTTATTGCTTCTGCTAATCTGAATTCTTTTCTGCCGCCCCATACCAGCATAGGTCGCATAATATATATCGATTCAAAGGGTAGTAGCTTCACATCTCTTTCTAATTCTCCTTTCATTCTGGTATAAAAGAATTTAGAATGCGGGGCCGCACCCACAGAGGATACCATTACTAACATAGGCACTCGATTATTAGATGCTGCCAAAGCCATTTGGTATTGATAGGTATAGTCGATTTTATATTGTGCAACCTGAGTACCTGCCTTTTTTATAGTTGTGCCCAGAGCAGAATAAAGCACGTCGCCAGTCACCAATCTTTTCCAGCTATCGGGCTTATCAAAGTCAATAATATACTCCTCCAGTTTATCATGTTGAATATGTAACGATCGACGAGTGAATACTTTCACCTTATCAAATCTGGCATCCTGTAACAAAAGGATTAATAAATGGCTACCAGTGAGACCGGTAGCACCTATTAGAATGGCTGTTTTCATTAGTATCAATTAATAGTATGTACGTATGAACTAAGCAAATGGATTTATTGTATTACACCCTATTAAATATAGAAATATATATTTATTATTCAACTTAACTTTTGATGTATATTGACTGTCTAATCATGTGAGTAAATACACACATGATACAACATTTTCCACCCATAAAACAAAATACTATGTCAAAAAAGTCTACACTCATTACTTTAAAATTACTCTTGTTGAGTATCTATTTCCTAAATGGGAACTCTACATTTGCTACTCCTACCTATTGTTACCCAACATTTGCAAGTGGGTGTTTTAGTTGGAGTAATCAAAGTATTTCAATTGGTACAATTAACTGGACACTTGGCAGTACATCTTGCAGCGTTTATGACTATACAAGTATGAGTACTAATATTACACCAGGAGTTGCAACCCCAATGAGCGTTACTGCACAAAATTACTGTGGCTGTGCTGTATGGGTTGATCTTAATAACAATGGAAGTTTTGATGATGCAGGTGAAAATTTTCACACAGAATATGTAGCCGGACCTAGTGGCATATATACTTACAATTTTTCAATCACATTACCCGGAGGCACTCCTGCCGGCTCTTACAGAATGCGCGTATTAGCGGGTTGGGGAGCAAATGGTACTACTGGTAACCCATACCCTACCGGTAATGGTGTTGGATCATGTGGTGCATATAACTATGGCAATTTTGATGATTTCACTTTAGTTGTTGTAGGATCTGCTACTTGCTTTCAGCCTACTGGGTTAGCAATTAGCAATATACAAGCTAACTCGGCAACCGTGACCTGGGTAGCACCTACCTCAGGTACACCAATAGGATATGTATGGAAAGTAGTAGCATCGGGTACCGGTGCAGCTGGCACTGCAGTATCATCAGGTACCACTGTAGCACCTACCACCTCAGCAACAGCTACCGGCTTAAGTCCTGCTACTTCATACGATCTTTATGTATATACAACCTGTAGTGCAACAGATAGTAGTGCATGGGCTGGACCGATGAACTTCACAACAACTTCATTACCTACTTGCGACACAGCATTGGGTCTCGCTGCTAGTGCAATCACCTCCAATAGTGCATATATTAGCTGGACTGCTGTAACAGGTGCGTCAGGGTACGAATACGTATTAGATCAAAATGCAGGTAACCCAACAGGAGCTGGCGCATCGACTACTAATACATTCTATAATGCAACTGGACTAACACCTAATAACACTTATTATTTTCACCTGAGAACAGATTGTGTAGGTGCTGCTACAGCCACGTCAGCATGGATCACCATACCACTTACAACATTAGATACCTGCCTCCCTCCTACTAATGTATCAGCTAGCAGCATTACACAAGTAAGCGCTACCATTACATGGACTGCAGCACCTGCCGCTTTATGAATATGTAGTAGATAATACAGCTACATCCCCTACCGGCACAGGTACACTTACCACTCTCACTACTTACAATGCATCCGGATTAACACCAAACACTACTTACTATTTTCATATTCGCAGTGTATGTAGTGGTTCTAACAAATCTGTTTGGGTAAATATTCCATTCACCACTTTACCTACAGGTGTAGCAATAGTAAATGGTAATAGTACTTTCTCCATCACCGCGAATCCTAATCCGGCAAAGGATATGGTAACTATTACTGTAAATGGCCCTCAAATAGGCAAAGCACATCTGATACTTACAGATATAACAGGCAAAACGTTACAAACCATCTATCTCAACAGCAATAAAAGCAGTGTAGATGCAAGCAACTTATCTGCTGGAATATACTTTATACTTTATTCTGATGATATAAATCAACAAACTATTAAACTAGTCAAATAACACCATTATTTAACAATGCGAAACCGTCTCAACACTGTTGAGACGGTTTTTCTTTTTTACCTTTAGTATTCAATATACATCCATGAAAACATCAGGTAATACCATTTTGATCACAGGTGCCACTTCAGGTATAGGATTTGCTTTTGCTGAAGAGTTTGTACAGTCAGGTAATTCTGTAATTATCTGTGGACGAAGAGATGATAGACTAAAACATATCAAGCAACAATACCCAAGCATCATTACTAAAGTATGCGATATAGCTATTGAAGAAGAAAGAAGAGAATTGAGCACATGGGTGATCAAACATTACCCTGCCCTCAATATGGTGATCAACAATGCAGGCATACAATTAGTTACAGACCTTACTAAAGAAGTAGACTTAACCAGAGTTCGTTCTGAGATAGAAACAAATTTGATAGCACCTATACACTTGTCATCATTATTAGCATCTCATCTGGCAAGGCAAAGTAATGCTGCCATAATAAATATCTCATCGGGATTATCATTTGTTCCTATAGCTTTCATGCCGGTGTATTGCGCTACAAAAGCAGCTATACATTCATTTACATTATCATTGCGATATCAACTAAGGAACACATTAATTAAGGTATTTGAGATAGCACCTCCTGCTGTAGATACAGAACTGGGTCATGATAGACGAGAAGATAAGAAGCAAACACATGGTGGTATACCTGTTGCTGAGTTCCTATCTGAAGCTATGGAAGGTATCAAAAACGATACATTAGAAACAATGGTCGGAATGTCAAAACAATTATATGCAAAAAGAGAAGAAGCTTTTGATGTGATCAATAGCAGATTTAATGGGTAAAAATATAATAAGAACAAATTAAAAACAGAAAGCCGGTCAATGACCGGCTTTCTTATGATAATTTACGAGTAATTACTATGCCACCACAACCATTCCAGTAACGTAAGAATTAGGAGTAAGTTCTTTATTGGCTAGTTCTGCTACTTCAATAGGTGCAAAATTTGAGAGAGCTTCCCCTTTTCCATTACGTACTGCAGTAGTATGTTCATAATGCGCAGAAGCTTTACCATCAGCTGTTACTACTGTCCAGCCATCTTCCAGTGTGCGTACATCGCGAGTACCAAGATTGATCATTGGCTCAATTGCCAAAACCATACCTTCTTTCAAGCGTTTACCATCACCACGACGACCGTAATTTGGTACTTGAGGATCTTCGTGCAATTTTTTACCTACGCCATGCCCTACTAATTCACGTACCACACCATATCCATATTCTTTATTAGTAAAATTTTCTACTGCAAATGAGATATCTCCGATTCTATTGTTCACACAGGCCTGTGCTACCCCACGCATCAATGATTCTTTTGTTACACTTAGCAATTTCAGCACTTCGGGTTTCACATTACCTATCGCAAATGTATAAGCATGATCGCCATGATATCCATTCATTAACACACCGCAGTCTACAGAGATAATATCGCCGTCTTTAAGCTCGTATTTGCTAGGGAAGCCATGTACTACTACCTCATTTACAGAAATGCATAGCGAGGCTGGGAAACCACCATAACCTTTGAAGGAAGGAATACCACCGTTATCACGAATAAAGGTCTCGGCCATTTGGTCAATAGACTCTGTAGTGATACCTGGCTTTAAAAAACTTGCCACCTCTGTTAAGGTGGCAGTTACCATTAAAGCACTTTTTCGTATTAATTCAATTTCGTCTTTACTACGTATATGTATCATACTCACTAATTCGGTTATGCAGTAGCATTAGCCGGAGTACGTCCGGAAATGCGACCTGTTTTCATTAACCCATCGTAATGACGCATGAGCAAATGACTTTCAATTTGTTGTAGTGTATCTAAGATAACACCTACACCGATCAGCATTGAAGTACCACCGTAGAAGCTAGCGAAACCACTGGTAACACCCAGTAATCTAGCAACACCCGGAAGGATACCTGCTACAGCTAAGAATACGGCACCCGGCAAGGTAATACGATCCATAATAGCTGCAATGTAATCTGCTGTTGGCTCACCTGGTTTTACACCTGGTATAAAGCTGTTGTTACGTTTCAGATTATCTGCCATTTCAGTTGGGTTGAAGATCAACGCCGTATAGAAATAAGTGAATAATATTACCAATACACCATATATCAGACTGTACCACATAGAGGTATTATCAGACAATGCACGCATAAAGCTAGATGCTCCTTCGCTGGTAGCGAAACCTGCCAATGTAGTAGGAATGAACATGATAGCTTGTGCAAAGATGATAGGCATAACACCTGCTGAGTTCACTTTCAAAGGAATGAAATCGCGAGAACCTGTAGCTTCTTTAGCAGCATTGGTACTACCAATGATACGACGAGCATAGTTCAAAGGTATTTTACGAACACCTTGTGTCAGCAATATCAAACCAACAATGATAGCAATGAAGACTGCTAATTCTATCAGGAATATCAGTAATCCTCCACCGCCACCAAGATTCTTAGTGTGGAACTCCTGAAGAATAGATTGTGGGAGACGAGCAAGGATACCCACCATGATGATGAGTGAAGTACCATTACCTATACCTTTATCAGTGATCTTTTCACCCATCCACATTACAAACAATGTACCGGCAGTTAACACAACACAAGTAGATAACCAGAACAGGAATGCACTATATTCAGGAGCTAAAGCTGCTGCATATTGTGGAGTTTTAAGATAAGCTACGTAAGCACTTGCTTGGAAAGCAGTAACAAGAACAGTCAAGTAACGGGTGTATTGATTAATCTTGCGACGTCCGCTATCTTCCTTTTGCAGTTTAGCCACTTGAGGTATTACGATACCTGCTAATTGCATAAAGATAGAAGCAGAGATATAAGGCATAACACCTAATGCAAAGATAGATGCACGACTAAATGCACCACCTGCGAACATATTCAGGATGCCAAGCAATCCACCAGGGCCATCTTTTTCACTAAGTTTGGCAGGATTGATACCTGGTAGCGTAACATAACACCCAACACGGTAAACGAGTACAAGTGTGAGCGTGAAAAGTATACGCTTGCGGAGTTCATCTATACTCCATATATTTTTTATCGTTTCGATAAATTTCTTCACAGGGACTAATGTTAATCAGAATGAAATGCGAATAAACGATAAAAGACGCATTTAACCAAATGCGCCTTTTCGTTATGAAGATTTTTAGATCAATTCTATCGTGCCACCGGCTGCTTCAATGGCTTTTTTGGCTTTATCGCTTACTGCGCTTACCTTAAAAGTCATCTTAGTTTGCATTTCGCCTGTACCCAGTATTTTCACTACATCGGTACGGTTAATGAGGCCATTCACATACAGATTATCCATAGAGAATTCTTGGATGCTGTATTTTTCTATGAGGAAGTCTAATTGTCCGAGATTGAACACTTTGTAATCAACACGGTTTCTGCTTTTGAAACCACGTTTAGGCATACGGCGTTGGATTGGCATCTGTCCGCCTTCATGGCCTCTTCTTGATTGGTAACCAGTACGACCTTGTTGGCCTTTATTACCTCTTGTTGAGGTTCCACCGTGGCCACTACCTTCACCACGGCCAATACGTTTTGTCTTTGATACAGAACCTTCTGCAGGTTTCAGATTATGCAGTTGCATAGCTTACAATTTTTGAACTTGCGCGGAATGTATAACCGCTCGCAAATCGTTAAACAATATTATTTTACTTCTTCTACTTTCACTAAATGGTGAACAGCTTGTACCATACCCAATATCTGAGGAGTACCTTCTACTTCTACAGAATTGTGCATCTTACGGAGACCCAATGCGATAAGTGTCCTTTTCTGACGCTCGGAACGATCTATCCCGCTTTTCACTTGTGTTATTTTAATCTTAGCCATGACGCTATTTTCAAAAAGTTATTATTAGTTATTAAAATACCGCTTACCCGTTGAATACTTTCTTCAAACTGATGTTACGGTGACGAGCTACCTGAATTGGTTCACGAAGCATTCCTAAAGCAGTGAAAGTAGCTTTTACCACGTTATGCGGGTTGGCAGAACCTAATGATTTAGATAATACGTCAGTAATACCTGCAGCTTCCAATACAGCACGCATGCTACCTCCGGCGATAACGCCAGTACCATGTGCAGCTGGTTTGATAAACACTTTTGCAGCGCCTTCTTTAGCCAATTGGTCGTGAGGTATAGTACCATTCATTACAGGCACTTTGATGAGGTTTTTCTTTGCATCATCAATACCTTTAGTGATAGCTTCCTGTACTTCCTTTGCCTTACCTAAGCCATGACCTACAACACCGTTACCGTTACCTACAACTACCAGTGCTGAAAAGCTGAACGCACGACCACCTTTTGTAGTTTTCACTACACGGTTGATAGCAACTACCTTTTCATGTAGTTCCAGATCTCCGGCTTTAACGCGATTAAATTGAGTCTTTGACATTATATATAATAAAAATGTTAAATAATGTTTTAATTAAAATTTCAGTCCTCCTTCACGTGCTCCATCAGCTACTGACTTTACACGACCATGATACAAATAACCACCACGATCAAAAACGCAGTTTTCCAGCCCCAGAGCTAAAGCTTTCTGAGCGATCGTCTTACCTACCATCATTGACTTTTCAACTTTGTTACCTTTTTGTGCTGTGATATCTTTCTCACGAGAGCTAGCTGCAGCTAAGGTCACAGAGTTATCGTCATCTATCAGTTGCACATAGATATCCTTGTTACTACGGAACACAGAAAGACGAGGCTTTTGAGCCGTACCGTGTATCTTGGTGCGTATACGCCAGCGTAACTTCTGGCGGCGCATTACTTTTGGATCTAATGACATCTTCTTTTCGTTTTTTACGGGCTCATGGAGCTTGTGACAACATGGCTACCGAAGTGTTTGTAATATTGATGATATATGTAATTATCATTTGAGTAACGTACACCCTTACCTTTATATGGTTCAGGCTTACGAAGACCACGAATTTTCGCAGCTACTTGTCCTAACAATTGCTTATCTATAGATTCAAGAATGATTCTTGGATTCTGTCCTTTTTCAGCTGTTGCAGATGCCTTAATTTCTTTAGGCAGATCAATAATAATATTGTGAGAGAAACCCAAAGCCAAGTCAATTTGCTGACCGGTAACAGCAGCACGATAACCCACACCCACCAGTTCCAATTCTTTCTTGAAACCATCGGTAACACCTTTCACCATATTAGCAACCAAAGAACGATACAGACCATGCATTGCACGGTGACGAATTTGATCTGTTGGACGCTCGATGAGGATTTCTTCACCTGCTATTGTTACTTTAATATCACGGTCAATGTTATCCTTCAGTTCGCCTTTAGGACCTTTTACTGTGATCTGATTAGTAGGGCTAACTGATACAGTTACACCTTTTGTTACTACTATTGGTTTTTTACCTATACGAGACATCGTAAATTGTTTATTCTTTATTTATAATAGAAGTCTGACCGGTCAGCTAAGTATAGGCACAGCTTAATGTATCAGCCTCTTTGTTCTTACTAGTAAATGTAGCAAAGCACTTCTCCACCTACATTCTGGGTACGAGCTTCTTTATCTGTCATTACACCTTTTGATGTAGAAACGATAGCAATACCTAAACCGTTTTGTACACGGCTGATCTCATTAGGTTTTGCATACTGACGAAGACCCGGGCGGCTTACACGTTCCAAAGACTTGATAGCCGGGTCTTTAGTAGCAGCATCATACTTCAATGCTATCTTGATAAGGCCTTGTTTGCTATCCTCTTCGAACTTGTATTTCAAGATATAACCTTTGTCATACAATATCTCAGTCATACGTTTTTTTACATTCGATGCTGGTATTTCCACGATACGGTGACGTGCCATTTGGGCGTTACGGATACGGGTCAGGAAATCTGCTATTGGATCTGTTACCATTTTTCTTCTTGTGTGTTTTGTAAAATTATAAGGTTACGGGTTTCAGGCTATTGCCAAGGTATACCCTGGCTTACCTGACCTTGAAACGAATTACATTACCAGCTTGCTTTTACTACACCTGGTATTTTGCCATCCAATGCCATGTCGCGGAATACTATACGACATACACCGAAGTGACGCATATAGCCTCTAGGACGACCTGAAAGCTGGCAACGATTCTTAAGACGAACCGGTGATGCATTCTTTGGAAGTTTATCCAAACCTGCATAATCACCTGCTGCTTTAAGAGCGGCACGCCTTTCAGCGTATAATGCTACCATTTTCTCGCGTTTGCGTTGGCGGGCTTTTACTGATTCTTTTGCCATAGTTTATTTTATATTGTTAACTGAAGTACTTTGCAGCAGCTTCAATATTTCAATTTGTTTAGTCTTTCTTAATGTTTTTGAATGGCATACCCAGTTCTTTCAACAGTTCGTATGCTTCTTCATTAGTCTTAGCTGTAGTTACGAAAGTGATATCCATACCACTGATCTTTGCTACTTTGTCGATGTTAATCTCAGGGAAAATGATCTGCTCAGTAACACCCATTGTGTAGTTACCGCGTCCGTCGAAAGACTTATCATTGATACCTTTAAAATCACGTACACGTGGCAAGGTGATAGAAATCATACGATCTAAGAATTCATACATCTTTACACTACGCAGCGTAACACGGCAGCCGATAGGCATTGCTTTACGCAATTTGAAGTTAGAGATATCTTTCTTAGACAGTGTCGGTACAGCTTTTTGGCCGGAAATGGTAGTCATTTCGTTTACCGCATCATCAATCATTTTCTTATCAGATACAGATCCTTTAACGCCTTGGTTCAGACATATCTTTACCAAACGTGGACACTGCATAACTGTCGTG
>Ga0194037_1002758_pt1 | contig 11311 bp, 8 predicted proteins | sample JunL306m_MetaG_FD_148653 | JGI IMG/M metagenome (GOLD analysis project Ga0194037, IMG submission 148653) | Anoxic zone freshwater microbial communities from boreal shield lake in IISD Experimental Lakes Area, Ontario, Canada - Jun2016-L304-6m | ecosystem: Environmental > Aquatic > Freshwater >...
CCCAATAACTCCGGGAAATCGATTTCCCGGAGTTATTGGGTTTTCTCCGGGTTAACGGGGTCGCCGGTTGAAGGTCGGCGGCCCCGAATTTTTTCAGGCGGCGGCGTCCGCGGAGTTGCCCGCGCGCGCAAATGCGCCATGCTTCCGGTGATGAGCCGCTCCTTCCATTGGCCGGATTTTTTGCCCGCATTCGAGCGCGCTGCCGCGCGGGCGGGTTTTGCGCCCACGATCCTCGCGACCACGGCGGCCGGACCGCTCGTCGTGTGGGAGCGGCCGGGCGGCGGGCCCCACGTCTATCTTTCCGCCGGGATTCATGGCGACGAGCCGGCCGGGCCGCTGGCGCTGTTGGAGTTGTTGGATGAGGGATGGTTCACTCGGGATCTCGCCTGGTCGATCTGCCCCGCTCTCAACCCCACCGGCTTGGCGGCGGGCCGCCGCGAGAACGCCGGTGGCATCGACCTGAACCGCGATTATTGGTTGCTGCGCAGCGAGGAAGTGGCCGCCCACGCCGCTTGGCTCGCGACCCACTCCGCTCCCGGCCTGTTCCTTTCATTGCATGAAGACTGGGAAACCCAGGACTTCTATCTGTATGAAATCAACCTCGGCAGCGACGCCCCGCAGCGGGCTCGGGACATCATCGCGGCGGTGCAGCCGTGGTTCCCGCCGCAAGCCGGACCCGAAATCGACGGCCACCTGCCGCGCGGGCCCGGCTGGATTTTCCACGCCGCGGAAGCGGACGTGCCGGACGGTTGGCCCGAGGCGATTTTTCTTGCCCGCCACGGATGCCCACTCTCATTCACCTTCGAAACGCCCAGCCACGCCGCCCTGCCCGTGCGCATCTCCGCCCAGCGCGCGGCGGTTCGCGCGGCCTGTCGGCACCTAACCGACCAGCTCCGCCAGGGCTGATTCCAAGGTCGGGAAGCGGAACCGGAAGCCATCGGCCTCCAACGCCGCCGGCAGCGCGTGCTGGCCGGCTAACAACTCGGAGGCGAAGCCTCCCAGCGCCAGCTTCAGCGCCCAGCCGGGAACCGGCAGGATCGCCGGACGGTGCAGCGCCGCCGCCAGTTTGCGGGTGAAATCCCGGTTGCGCTCCGCCGCCGGCGCGGTGCAATTGACCGCGCCCGCCAGCGAGTCGGAGCCCACGGCATGGACGATGGCGGCGCGGTGGTCGGCGAGGTGAATCCACGGCAACCATTGCCGCCCCGAGCCTAACCGGCCGGCCAGGCCCGTATGGAAGAGCCACGCCAGCTTGCGCCAGGCGGGACCCTCGCGCCCCAGCACCACCCCGCTGCGCAGGCACACCACCCGCACTCCCAGGGCCTCCGCCTCCAGTGCCGCTGCCTCCCAGGCCAGACACAAACCGGCGAGATAGCCGCCGCCCGGCGCGGCGGCTTCGGTCAACACCTCGTCGCCCCGGTCGCCGTAAACGCCGACCGCCGAGGCATTGATGAGCACCTTGGGTCGCAACTCGGCCGGCACCCGGGCCAGCGCCTCCACCACCAGGCGGGTCAGCCCCACCCGGCTGGCCTCAAACCGCAGCCGGTTGGCCGCGGTCCAGCGCCGCGCGATCGACTCGCCAGCCAGATTGATCACCGCCTGATGGCCGGTGAAATCGAGCGTGGCGGGGGTTTGCCAGCGATCCACCCCAGCCACCCCGCCACCACCGGCCCGGCTCACCCCGGTGCATGCCAGCCCCTGCCGTGCCAGCAGCGAGGGCAAGCCGCCACCGATCAAGCCAGTGACTCCGAGGATCGCGACCCGTGGCATGGAAGGCATGGCCGCAACCATGAGGCAAATCCGCCGCGGGTAAACCGGATTCTCATCCCGGGCTTTCGCGCTTTACTTCGCTGCCCGTGGGTTCTCTCATTCCGGCGATGCTGAAATCCGGTGCATGGCCTGTTCCTTTGCTGCTGCTGTTGCTGTTAGCACCAGGTGCCGGCGACGCGCAAGTGCTGCCAGAGCCGAGGGCTGGCACCACGCTCGACCCGCTCACCCCGGTGCCGCCGCCATTCTCACTCCTGGGCTCGCCCGGCAATTTCGAGTTGGTGATGCCCAAAGAGCTCACCATCAACAATCAGGGCGGCACCATCGAGGGCAATATCAAAACCGGCGTGCATTTCGGCGGTCCGGTCCAAGTCCGGGGAGACAACGGCCTGGAGGTGTTCTCCACCACCGCGCTGCTCGACCTGCAGGCCAAATCCGTCACCTTTGAGGGCAAGGTCTCCGTCTATCAGGGCAACACCCTCCAGCGCGGCGAGCGCGCGGTCTATTATTACGAGCGCAAATTTCTCGACGCCACCGGCCTGCGCGCCTCGCTCGACCCGATCCTGCTGGAATCCGGCAAGTTCACCTCCGAACAACGCGGCAACAAGCAGGTCTATGTCGGCAAAGACGGCGGGATCACCACCGATGACGTGTCCAAACCGGCCTTTTGGGCCCGCGCCAACACCACCACGATCTATCCGGAGGACCGCGTGGTGTTCAATAACCTGTGGCTCTACGCCAAGGACACGCCGGTGTTCTGGTTGCCCTATCTGAGCCAACCGCTCAACCCGGAGCTCGGGTATCATTTCTTGCCCGGGGCTCGCTCCACCTGGGGCGGCTACCTGCTCAACACCTACGGCGTCATGCTCGGCGGCGACACCGATCCTCGCACCGGCGAGAACAAGGATGCCTGGCTGCTGTCGCGCTGGCACCTCGACCTCCGCACCACCCGCGGCCTGGCCACGGGGCTCGATCTGGTCGACACCCGCCTTGACAACCGCCAGGAAATCAGCGGCCTGAGTTTGTCTTATCTCTACGACCTGGCACCCGAAACCAGCACCACCGGCTTTCCCCGCGAAACGACCGACCCTAACCGCTACGAGGTCAAATTCAAATACCGGATCACCCCGCAGGTCGAGCAGGATGCGGCGTGGCGGGTCGACTCCAATATCACCCTGCTGAGCGACCCGTACTACCTGCAGGATTTCGCCCGCGAGGAATACCAGACCAACCCCACGCCCGACAACACGCTCGGGATCTACCGGCGGGACGACCGCTCGCTGACCTCGCTCTATGCCAGGTTCCAGGTCAACGATTTCTATCGGACCGATACCCGCCTGCCCCAGCTCAGCTACGACCGGGTGCGGGCCCCGCTGTTCGGCCTGCCGGTGCTGCACGAGGGCAACGCCTCGCTGGGACTCATCGGCCAGCAGGCCATCGACGGCACCCGCAGCAGCATTATCAACCCCTTGATGGAACTCGATACGAGCCCCGCCAACGCGCTGAAGGTCGCGTCGCTGCTGTCCCAACTCAGCGGCTACGAGCTGCAGCTCGCCCAGAACCTGGTCGCGCTGCCGCCTCTCGATCCGCGGCGCAAGGCCATCCAAACCCAACTGGCGGATTCGAGCTACGGGCGCTTCAACACCTATCAGGTATTGTCCCTGCCGATGATGTTCGGCGGCTGCCTGAGCTTCACCCCCGAGGCCGGGGTGGGCTATTCCCGCTACTTCGCGGTGGCCGGACCTGAAGGCGACTCGAACCGCACCCAACTTCACGTCGGCGCGGAGACCGCGCTGAAATTCGCCAAGAACTACGGGTCCTATCAGAACCATGACTGGGGCCTCAACGGCATCCTGCATGTCTGCCAGCCCTACACCACCTGGTCGGTCCTGTCCGCCAACAATCTGGCACTGGAGGATCCGATGGTGGACCGGCTCACCCCCACCACGCGCCCGCAGCCCCTGGACCCGGTGCGGTTCACGGCCACCGACGAACTGCGGAGCTGGAACGTGCTGCGCTGCGGGGTGCGCAACAACCTCATCACCAAACGCGACGATCAGAATTTCACCTGGCTCTATCTCGACACCTATGTCAATGCCTTCATTCAGGCTCCTGACGACGCGCAGGCGTTTTCCAACATGTATAACGACGTCCAATGGCAGCCGGTGCCGTGGATGGCGGTGGGGCTGGCGACCCAGTTTCCGCTGGCCAACAACCAGGCCAATTACAACGAGTTCAACTCGTACATGCGTTTCATACCCACGGACTACTTCAGTTTCGCCCTGGGCTCCCACCGCTTGAGCGGCCAGCCGCTGCTGCCCAACACCAACAGCTTCAGCCTTCAAACCTACACCCGCCTGTCGGAAAACTGGGGCTTTGGCACCCGTCATTCCGTGGAACTCGACGACAGCACCGTGGAATTCCAGCAATACTCGATCCACCGCGACCTCGGCAGCTGGGTGGCCGCGCTCGGGGTCACCATCCGCGACAACCGCATCCAGCAGGAATACGGACTGATCTTCAGCCTCACGCTCAAGGAGTTTCCGTCGGCCTCCCTGCCATTCAAGATCAACGCGCCTTGAACGTTGGCAGGCGGGCGCGCGCGTTCCGGTGAGCGGCCGGCCATCCGGTTAGCGGGCGTCCTTGGGTGCTTCGATCCCGAGGATCTTGCGCACCTCCTCCATCAGCCGCAACGCGATCGCGCCTGACACCGCCTGATCCTTGCTCTTGCCGGTCACCCCGATGTTGATCGAGGGCATCTTGCCCATCGGCGTGTCCACCTCGCCCGGCCTGACAAAAAAATTCTGGCGGATTTGGCGGGCGCAGTCCTCGTCGGATGCCAGCTGCCACTTTTGGCGGAGGCCGACATCGCCGCTGACCTTGACCAGCAGTTGTTGGTCGCTGAGCCGGGTCTTGAGTTGCTGGATGATCGCGTCGCGTTTGGCCAGCGGCAGTTCCGGATTGATCGGCAGGGGCACCCACATCGGCTGCGGGCGATTCTGTTGGTAAGCGCGGCGCGCGAACCACCCGCCACCCAACAGCAGCATCACTGCCACCACGCCCACTGCGATCCAACGTTGCATGATGCGGCGTTATACGTCATTGACCACCCGATCCAAGCCGAAACTTCATGGAATACCCCGTCACCACCGCCACCGTTGAAACCCTTGCCAACGGCCTCACTCTGATCCTCGATCCCGATCCCACCGCGCCGGTGGTCAGCTGCCAGCTGTGGGTGGCGAGCGGCAGTATTCACGAAGACGAATTTCTCGGCTCGGGACTGTCACATTTTCTCGAACACATGGTTTTCAAAGGCACCCGCGACTACGATGCCGCCGCCCTCGCCACCACTGTGCAGGCCGCCGGCGGCCACTGGAATGCCTACACCAGCTTTGATCGCACGGTCTATTTCATCGACGGTCCGGCAACGTCCCTGCCGCTGTTCCTGAAATGCCTGACCGGATTGGTGTTCTTTCCCACCCTGCCCGAGTCCGAGTTCGCCAAGGAACAAGAGGTGATCCGCCGCGAAATTGACATGGGGCTGGATGATCCTAACAACGTAGCCAGCCGCTTGCTGTTTGCCACCGCCTTCCAGCTCGACCCGCGCCGCCAGCCGGTCATCGGGCACCGCCATCGCTTTGACGCCATCCGCTACGACGACCTCACCCGCTATCAACAAACCCGCTACACGGCCGACCGATGTTTCGCGGTGATTGCCGGTGATTTTAATGCGGCGGATGCCCGCCAACTGGTGACGGCGCTCACCGCCGGCTGCTTGCCAGGCTGCGGTCGCGATCCGTTCGTCGCCATCGACCCGCCGCAACTCGGCCCGCGTCATGCCCGCGAAACCTTCGCCATCCCCGCCAGTCGCATTTCCCTGGCCTGGAAAATCCCCGCCCTCGATCACCCGGACACGCCCGCGTTGGACGTTCTGGCCGCCATCCTCGGCCGCGGCCACGCCTCCCGCCTGCACCTCACTCTGCGCGAAGCACGCGGCCTCGCCCTCGAAATCTCCGCCTTCGCCTGGACCGGCCCCGGCCGCGAAGGACTCTTCGGCATCTCGGCTGACGCCGAGCCCGCCAAACGCGACCTGCTCATCGAGGCCATTCTGGCGGAAATCGCCGCCTTGCCCGCCGCTCAGCTCGACAGCGATTTGGCCAAAGCCAAACGGCAGATCGCCGCCAGCCAGTTCCGCAGCCTCACCACCGCCTCCGGCCGGGCGTCCGACCTGGCCTCTAACTGGCACGAGGCCCGCGATCTGGATTTCACCCGCAGCCACGTGGCCGCCATCCAAGGCGTCACTGCCGAGGACCTCCGCCGGGCCGTCGGCCACCTCACCGCCGCACGGCTCTCGCTCACGGTGCTTGATCCGCTCGACGCCCCGGCCCCGGTCCGGGTTGGGAAATCACACCGCGGCGGCGGGGAGATCCAGGTTCACGCCCTGGCCAACGGTCTAACCGTCGCGCTGCTGCCCGACCACCGCGTGCCGCTGGTGCACCTGCAAGCCGCCGTGCGCGCCGGCTTGCCATCCGAGACCCCGGCCACTAACGGCCTCAACCAGCTGCTGGCCTCGGCCCTGCCCAAAGGCACCGCCACGCGCAGTGCCCAGGACCTCGCTCTCACCCTCGAATCCCTCGGGGCCTCGATCTCCGCCGCCACCGGCAACAACGCCCTGCTGGTGCAGGCCGCGGGCCTAGCTCCCGACCTCGCCACCCTCGTCGAGGTCTTCGCCGACGTCCTGCTGTCGCCGAGCCTGACCGCAGAGTCGATCCGGCGCGAACAAGCCAGCCAACTGGCAGCGCTCGAGGAGTCGCTGCAGGATCCGCTCCACGCCGGCTTCAATGCCCTGCGCCACGCGGCGTTCGGTGGCGCGGGCTATGGCCTCAACGCGCTCGGCACGCCCGCCAGCCTGGCGGCCCTGGATCATGCGGCCCTGGCGGCGCACCACGCCCGCCACTTCAACGCCGCTAACATCACGCTCGCGATCACCGGGGATTTCGATCCCGCCGCGGCCCTCTCCCTGCTCACCGCCAATCTATCGGCCATGCCGGCGGGCACCCGATGGCCGGTGCCTGATAGCCCGCCGGCGGGTGCCAGCCAGCCCACCCTCCACCTGGCGAAAAAACAGGTGGTGCTCGCCATCGGCTTCCCGGGCACCTCCATCGACCACCCGGAGCGCCACCGTCTGGCCTTGATCCAGGAATACGCCTCGGACATGGCCGGCCCGCTCTTCACCCGTCTTCGCGAGGACCTCGGCCTGGCCTATCAAGTCGGCGCCACCCAGTTCCTCGGCTATCACACCGGGCTGTTCACCTTCTACATCGCCACCTCGCCCGAACATGCCGAACTCGCCCGCCGCGAAATGCTCGCTGAAATCGCCAGGATCGCCGCCGCAGGCATCCCGGACGGGGCGTTTGAGCGTGTCCGCGCCACCGTGCTCAGCGGCCTGGCCATCCAACAACAATCGCCCTCCCATCTCGCCCGCCACCTCGCGCTGGATCTCCTGTTCGGCCACCCCGCCGACGAATTCCGCCGCCTGCCCGCCATCTATCAGGCAATCACCCCCCAACAGGTCCGCGCCACCGCCGCCCGCGTCTTTGCCGCCACCCCCACCATCGCCACCGTCCTGCCGGCGGGGGCCGCGGGCGGATGAACCGGCGCCGCCACCGCCCACAAATCCCCTTGGCAGCTTGGGGCGGATGGTTATGCTTTTCGGCAAGGATCGTCCGCAGCTTGCGGGAGCCCGCCGCCGGTCACCCAAACCCCAATCCATTAGAGAAGATGCAACGATCCGAGATCAATCAAATCATGGCCGACGGCCTCAAGTTCATCGAGCAGGAGATGAAATTCCTGCTGCCGCCATTTGCCAAGTGGTCCCCGGACGACTGGCGCGGCAAGGGGGAGGAATCCGCTGAGATCGTCGCCCAGCAGCTGGGCTGGGACATCACCGATTTTGGCTCGGGCAAGTTTGACGAGGTCGGGTTGTTGCTGTTCACGATCCGCAACGGCAGCTTTGAGGAGCTCAGGAAGCCCAATGGCAAGGTCTATGCCGAAAAGGCGATGATCGTGCAGGAGGGGCAGGTCACCCCGATTCATTTTCACTACCAGAAAATGGAGGACATCATCAACCGGGGTGGCGGCGAGCTGGTCATCCAGCTGTGGAATTCCACGCCCGATAAAGGGCTGGACCTGGTCTCGGACGTCGTGGTGAGCGTGGACTCGGTCCGGGTCAGGCTGGAGGCCGGCGGCACGCTGACCCTCAAGCCCGGCGAGTCGGTGTGCCTGCCGCAGCTTCTCTATCATCAATTCTGGGGGAAAAAGGGTGCCGGGACCGTGTTTGTGGGCGAGGTCAGCCGGGTGAACGACGACTACGTGGACAATCATTTTTATGACAAGGTCGGGCGCTTTGCCGACATCGAGGAGGACGTGGCCCCGCTGCATCTCCTGTATGGGGATTACCGCAACTACTTTGGCCTCCGCAAGTGACCCGCCGCCATGCCACTAGTCACTGAGAAGAGCCAGGTTCTGGAGCTGTACCGGGAGGCCGCGCGCAGACACTGGGTGATCCCGTGTTTTTGCACGGAAAACCTCACCACCACGGAAGCCGTGCTGGCGGCGGTCAAGGACCACGGGGACCGGCTGGGGGTCGCCAACCTGCCCATCACCATTGCCATCACTAATTGTTATCCGCACCGCAGCCAAAGCGTCAACTACACCCACACCCGGAATTGGGAGGTGGGGCTGCGGTTGTTCCTGGCGGAGCTGGAAGTCCTGACCTCCGGGTGCAGTCCCTACAAGGACTTGCGGGTGATGATCCACCTCGACCACGTGCAACATGACCTCGACCGCGAGTTGCTGGAGTGGGACATGCGGCGGTTCTCGTCCATCATGTACGACGCATCCAACCTCAGCTTGGATGACAACATCCAGGCCACCCGCCGCTTTGTCGAGCGCTGCGGGCGGGACATCGTCATCGAAGGCGCCTGCGATGAAATCATGGATTTCGGCAGTGGTGGCAGCGCGATGACCACGCCGGCCGACGCGCGCCAATACCTGGATGGGACGGGCTGTGATTTCATCGTGGCCAATTTGGGCACCGAACATCGCGCCAATGTTTCGGACCTGCAATATCGCGGGGACATCGCCCGGCAAATCCAGGCCGAGATCGGCACCCGGCTGGTCCTGCACGGTGCCTCCTCGGTGGATGCCGGGCAAATCCGCCAGCTTTTCTCCGATGGTGTTAGCAAGGTGAACATCTGGACCGTGCTTGAGCGCGACAGCACGGACCGGCTTTTTAAGGAACTGGTGACCCACGCCTCCGGGGTGGTCGGGGAGCAGCAGGTCAGGGAACTGCAGCAGCAGGGCTTGCTGGGTGCCCGGGTCGATGCCGGCCACCCGAAATCCATCGACTATTACACCACGCTCTATCGGCAGGGCCTCGTTTTCGAGGAAATGACCCGGATCGTCGCCGGATATCTGGCCATTTGGTATATCTAATTGATGCCTTTGGCCAGGTCAGTTCAGCCAACGCAATCAAACCCATGAGTTACTTAGGATTGGATATTGGCACCAGCGGCTGCAAGGCGGTGGTTTTCAATGACGCGGGCGAGCAGGTGGCCGCCGCCTTCCGCGAATACCCGTTGCTGGTGCCGGAGGACGGCTGGGCGGAACTGGATTCGGAGGACGTGTGCGCGAAGTGTGGCGAGGTCATCCGGGAAGTCGCGCTCCTGACTAGCGCCGATCCGGTGCGGGCCATGGGCATTTCCTCACAGGGCGAGGCGTTCACGCCCATCGGGCGGGATGGCGCGATCCTGGGCCATGCCATGGTTTCCTCGGACAGCCGGGCAGCGGCGATGGTGGCTGAGTTCTGCGGCGAATTTGGCGCGGAACAACTCTACGCCCTGACCGGGCACACGGCGTCGCCGATGTTTTCCTTGTTCAAGCTGCTGTGGTTGCGCCACCACCGGCCCGGGTTGTGGCAGGCGGCGGCGAAATTCCTCTGTTTCGAGGATCTGCTGCACCACAAGCTGGGGCTGGAGCCGGCGATCGGTTATCCGTTAGCCGGCCGGACCATGCTGTTCAATGTCATGACCCACCAGTGGGACGGGCAAATCCTGGCGGCGGCGGGGTTGGTGCCCGGGCAGTTGGCCCGGCCCTTGCCGTCCGGCGCCGCCGTGGGCCGGCTCCCGGCGGCCGTGGCAGGCGCGCTGGGGTTGCAGGCCGGGGTGCTGGTGGTGGCCGGCGGGCATGACCAATCGTGCGGCGCGCTGGGGGCCGGGATTGTGGCCAAGGGCATGGCGATGTATGCCACGGGCACCGTCGAGTGCATCACCCCCGCGTTCGAGCGCCCGGTGTTCGGCGAGGGCCTGTTCAAGAACAACTATTGCACCTATGACTTTGCCGTTCCGGGCATGTATACCACGGTCGCCTACAGCCTAACGGGAGGAAACATCCTGAAGTGGTATCGCGACGAGCTGGCGTTTCCGGAGCGGGAATCCGCCCGCCAGGACGGCCGCAACGTCTATCAAGCCATCCTCGGATCGCTGCCCGGGCAGCCGTCGAAGTTGCTGGTGCTGCCCTACTTCACGCCCACCGGCACGCCGTATTTCGACGGCACGACGGCGGGCGCGATCATCGGGCTGCGCCTGAACACCACGCGCGAGGAGATCCTGCGGGCCTTGTTGGAGGGGGTGGCCTTCGAGATGCGGTTGAATCTAGCCTTGCTGGACGAGGCTGGCATCGCCATCGACGAGCTGCGCGCGATCGGTGGCGGCAGCAAGAGCCCGGCCTGGAACCAGCTCAAGGCCAATGTGATGAACAAGCCGATCACCACCGTGGCGGTGACCGAGGCCGGTTGCCTGGGCGTGGCCATGCTGGCCAAAGCCGCCTGCACCGCGACTCCGCTGGTTGAGATCGTGGCGGCCTGGGTGAAAACCACCGGCCTGATCCTGCCGCAGCCCGAATTCGCCCCGCACTATGAACGGCAGTTCGCCAAATACCGCCAATTGTATCCCGCGCTGCGGCGGATTGGTTAGGCGGTCATTTCACCAGCTCGATGTCGAAGCGGATCGCCTCGGGCTGGCAGGCGGCTTGCACCTTGGCTTCGCACTCGTCGATGGCCTGCTGGGCGGCGGCGAGCGTGGCCGGGTTTTTCTGTTTGCTGGCTACGCGCCAGGCGCTGTTGAGCGGCAGTTGCAGCTGGTTGATGAGATCCAAAATCCTGGTGGCGCGTTCGCCGAGGGGGCCCTCGACGATACCGCTCATGTTCCAGCCGGTGGCGAGCACCTTGTGACTCAGAGTGGCGACTGGCTTGTCGTTCATGGCCACGCGGTATTGGCCGGCGGGCAAGCCCGGGATGGTCAGCGTGTAGCGAGAGAGTTCGGCGATCTCGGGCATGAGCGTCAGGGCGGTGGCGGCGGCTGGCAACAAGGGCCACGGGGAACGCTCGTCGAGGCGGGTGAATGACAGCTTGCCGTTTTTGGCCACGACCTCGGTGATTTGGCAGTGGTTGGCAGCGACCACGGTGCCAACCACTGCCAAATCACCG
>Ga0194037_1002759_pt1 | contig 11309 bp, 10 predicted proteins | sample JunL306m_MetaG_FD_148653 | JGI IMG/M metagenome (GOLD analysis project Ga0194037, IMG submission 148653) | Anoxic zone freshwater microbial communities from boreal shield lake in IISD Experimental Lakes Area, Ontario, Canada - Jun2016-L304-6m | ecosystem: Environmental > Aquatic > Freshwater >...
GTATTCGTATCATAAGTGCACGCTTTTTATGAAGTTAGGCTCGGTTTTCATGCACTTATTATATCATATATTGGTAATATAGCTAATATTATCAATGAGTTATTGTTTCTGAGTAGACTCTAAGTAGTGCTGTAAAGTCCATATATTTCTCGCTTAATTATATTTTGATATAAAACATACCACTTTAACACTTGGTTGAGAAAATATGCAATTTAAATGCTTTAGTTAAAGTTATTCGCGTATCACCATTATTAATGGCGTAACGCAGAATAGTCGTTATACTTCGGTCTAATTTTATACGGCCGTACGGCGGTTTAATCTATATGGAATATCGCGTACGCCCCTACGGCGGTAGAATATTCATAGCCAATATCATCAGTCCCGTAACAAATGTGTCGGGTTACGCTATCGCTAACCCGACCTACTAGCTTCATTATTGAACCACATATCCAGTTGTTGGCCGACTTGTTTGATTGTAATTTCAATAGATGATTGTTTCATGTCTAATTCCTCAGTCAGCGGAGTTTGAATTTGGCAAACCAAACTATAAAACACATAAAATACAAACAGCTAGAGGTGGACTTTTATAGGACTTCTGCTTAGCTTGATGCATATGGGTTGTAAACCCCGACCGGCTCAGATTGTAGGGGAAGAATTTACGCCCAGTGTCTTGAATTATAAAAACTCATCTCCCTCAAGAAGTTTTTGTCCATTGGGTCTATCAAATAAGGCTAACGCCTCAGCGAGATTGCCTTTTTTAGCCCGCTCAGCAAAGTAATCAGCAGTCTTTAGGGCAGATAATTTCTCTGCAACAGCAGTAACAATAAACTGATTTAAAGAAGTACCCTCATCCCTAGCCACCTGTTCAACAGATTGTTTAAGAGATGCGGGTAAACGTAAGGCATAATTACTCAGTGTCGCCATGTTGAATCACCTTTAAAAATTGGTTAGGTAACATTAATTCTAAATTGAATTTATCAATAGTGGGTTTAAAGTCTTTAGTGTTAAATGTAACAATTACATCAGCTTGGCCATTAACTGCAAGCTCTAGAACCATGTCATCTTTAATATCTTTCAATTGAGGACGCCATAAATAAAATATTTCTATAGGCTCTACAAAGTCTGATAATACATCAAGAAAATTTAGAACTTGTGATCGAGATAATTTTGACGCTTCTAGATGCTTAGGTCTCAACAAAACAGACTCATATTCTAAAAATAAAGGCACACTCACTAATGGTTTTATTTTATTAGAGAGTGTTAATTTCATTAAAGCAGATGAGGCCCCTTGGGGACTTCTTATAGCAGCAACTAGAATATTGGTATCGAGAACACATTTCATATTGCCGATAATATAGTAATAATAAGTATCATTAAAGAAAATTGTAATAGACCCCATATCCGCTGTTGTTGGTTATATAGCGCTGTATAGTCCGTACATCCTGTAAACGTTAAGGATAACTTTCTGGGAACGCCAAGCTCGAGCTCGGCAAAGTATTATCATATTGATTATCGCCTGTTGTTGACAGCGCCGAGCTTAGGCTCAGCGCTCTCGGAATAAATAGACTTGCTATATATGTCCCTACTTATTTTCGGTATTATGGCTGTTTTGCTCCAGACTTAATTCTTATGTCATTTATTGAAACACTCAAACCTGAGCTGGACAAACTTCCTCCCGAATTAGCGCTTACAGTTGCTAAGTCTTTAAATCAATGGCTAGAAAAACTTACCGAGCTTAAGCTAGATTTTCATCCCACACCCGAGATAACAGCATCAATCGTTAAAGTATGGTGCTCGAGTATATTTGTTGCTGAAAGCTGTACCCGAAAACCTCAAATACTACTAGAGTTAAACACTAGTGGTGATTTATTAAGCCCTTATACTGACAGTCATTTTTCTGAGCAATTAGCGCAATTACAGTGCGCTAACGAAGCAGAGCTTTTGCAGGCGTTACGACAATTTCGGCAACGAGAAATGATTCGTATTGCTTGGCGCGATTTAGCCGGTTGGGCACCTTTATCTGAAACTCTGCTTGAGGTCTCTTTATTGGCTGATGCTTGTGTGCAATATGCATTAGACTTCCTCTATCAGTTGGCCTGCGATAAGCGCGGTACGCCTTTGTTATCAGATGGCAGTCCTCAGCAAATTATTGTATTAGGCATGGGTAAGCTTGGTGCTTATGAATTGAATTTTTCTTCTGATATAGATCTGATTTTTGCTTATCCAGAAAACGGTGAATTACCCGACAAAAAAGCAACCAGTTACAGTGAGTTTTTTACGCGTTTGTGTCAAAGTCTGGTTAAAGTGCTGGATGAAATTACGGCTGATGGTTTTGTATTTCGTACGGATATACGCTTAAGACCTTTTGGTGACAGTGGTCCTATCATCATGAGTTTTGAGGGCATGGAAAACTATTATCAAACTCAAGCACGAGAATGGGAGCGTTATGCCATGATTAAAGCACGTCAAGTCGCTGGTGACTTTAAGACGGGCAAACAACTCATGGCTATGCTAAACACTTTTGTCTATCGCCGTTATTTGGATTATGGTGCTTTTGAAGAACTACGTTCTTTAAAGTCACAGATTAGCCAAGAGTTAAAACGTAAAGATCGCTGCGATAACATTAAATTAGGTCCAGGTGGCATACGTGAGGTTGAATTTATAGGTCAAGCTTTCCAATTAATTCGTGGTGGTAAAGACAAGACCTTACAAACACGAGGCATATTGGAGGTATTGGAACGATTAGGCGAACTAAAATTAATAGCCATAAATGATGCAGAACAATTAACTCAGTCCTACTGTTTTTTGCGTCGAGTAGAAAATCATATACAACAATATCAAGACCGGCAAACCCATGACTTGCCTTCAACAAGCGTCAATCAGCAAATATTGGTTTATTCTTTAGATTATCCAGACTGGGAAAGCTTTAAACAACAACTGGATATTATAAGAGCGCAGGTACAAGCGTTATTTGATCAGATTTTTTCTTTATCTAGGCATGAGGGTTCAGATAGTCACAGTCTGCAAATTTGGATGAATGCAGCTGAACAACAACAATTATGCGATTACTTGAGCCACTATGGTTTTATAGAAAGTGCCGCTAGCCTAACGCATATTCAGCAGTTTAAAAACTCTTCAGCCATTAGGCACTTGAGTGCCAAAGGCGCCAAGGTTCTTGACCTCTTAATGCCGCTGGTTATTGAAGCGATACAGCCACTTAATAATCCCGATGAAACCTTAAAACGCCTGCTCACTTTATTTGAAGCAGTTGCTGGCCGTAATGTTTATTTGTCCTTATTAGCAGAAAACCCAGATGCTTTAGCGCAATTGCTACGTTTAGTATCAGCGAGTCCTTGGATTTGCGACTATCTAGCACGCTATCCACTATTATTTGATGATTTACTCGATTCCCGCAGCCTTTTTCAGCCACTTAAAAAAACACATCTTGATGAAGAACTCATGAAGTTGTCAGCTACTGTTGAGGTACAAGATTTAGAACAATTCATGATAGTACTGCGACAATTTAAACACACACAAGTATTAAGAGTTGCTGCTGCCGATATCATGGGCGCAATTCCGCTTATGGTGGTCAGTGACTATTTGACGACTATTGCAGAAAGTATCGTAGCAAAGGTTGTAGAGCGAGCATGGCTGATGCTTGTTGAAAAACACGGTTTACCACCAGATATTCTGGGCGAATCGACAGGTTTCGCAGTGATTGGTTTCGGTAAACTCGGTGGTATCGAATTAAGTTATGGCTCTGATTTAGATCTGGTATTTTTATATGATTGCCAAGATGGCAATGCTCTGACGAGAGGCGAACAGCCCATTTCCTGTGCTCAATTCTATGGTCGCTTAGGGCTAAAAGTCAGACATATTTTAGACATCAAGTTATTATCGGGTCTGCTTTATGAAGTCGATATGCGCTTACGCCCTAATGGCGATTCCGGTTTATTAGTGACCCATATTAATAGTTATGAAGCTTATCTTAAAAATCAGGCTTGGACTTGGGAGCATCAGGCTTTAGTCAGGGGGCGTTTTATTGCCGGTGATTTGCGTTTAAAGACTTTATATGAAGAGATACGCCATAGAATTTTAAGTCTACCCAGAGAGTTAAATCAGCTAAAAACTGAGGTGCAGAGTATGCGCATCAAGATGCGTGATGCCTTGGCAACAAAAAAAATGGATCAGTTTGACTTAAAACACAGTAAAGGCGGTATTGCTGATATTGAGTTTATAGTACAATTTGGCATTTTAGCTCGGGCTGCAAAAAATAAAACCTTAACGACCTATACCGATAACGTCAGATTGCTGGATGGCTTACAAGAAGATGGCTTTATATCTAAGGCCGATGCCGAAACTTTGAAAGCCGCTTATTGCAGTTATCGCGACAGGGGTCATAAGTTGGTTTTGCAGGGAGAGCGCACGCTGGTCAATAGCGTTGAAGTGCATGAATTAAGCAGTAAGGTTGGGCGAATTTGGGATGATTTTATGGAATAAGAACATTCTACTTCGGCATAATCGGTGGATGCGTGTTGCATATCCACCCTATATATTAAGTACATAACTAAACATTAAATGTTGGAGAATAAACGATGACTATGGACGATAGAGACGGCGTTATTTGGCTGGATGGGCAATGGGTTGAATGGCGTGAAGCTAAAGTCCACGTATTAACGCATACCTTGCATTATGGTTTAGGTGTGTTTGAGGGCGTCAGAGCCTATCATGCTGAAAAAGGTACCGCTATATTCAGAATGCATGAACATACCGATCGTTTATTCCGTTCTGCACATATTATGAACATGCCTATGCCCTATACTAAGGATGAGATTAATCAGGCCTGTCTTGATGCGGTTGCCAAAAATAATCTTGATAGTGCTTATATTCGCCCGATGTGTTTTTATGGCTCTGAAGGTATGGGTTTACGCGCAGATAATTTAAAAGTTCATGTCATGATCGCCGCTTGGCCTTGGGGTGCTTATTTAGGCGCAGATAGTATCGAGCAGGGTATTCGAATTCGAACCTCTTCTTATGTTCGTAATCATCACAACAGCACCATGTGTAAAGCCAAAGCTAACGGCAATTACATTAATTCCATATTGGCTCTGCAAGAAGCCTTATCGAATGGTTATGATGAAGCCTTAATGCTCGATCATGAAGGTTTTGCTGCTGAAGGCAGTGCCGAAAACTTGTTTGTGATACGTAACGGTAAAATCTTCACGCCAGAAACCACTTCAGCATTAGAAGGGATTACTCGCGATAGCGTTATTACTATTGCCAAAGAACAAGGTTTTGAAGTGATCGAAAAACGCATTACCCGCGATGAGATTTACATCGCTGATGAAGCCTTCTTTACCGGTTCTGCGGCTGAAGTCACGCCTATCAGAGAATTGGATAATCGTCAGATTGGTTGTGGTAGTCGCGGTGTTATTACCGAAAAATTACAATCTTTGTATTTTGACTATGTGCATGGCCGCAGAGACGATCATGCCGATTGGTTGACTTACGTTAACTAAAGCTTTGATTCCAGAATCGAAAATATTAGTCGTCGGCCCTTCATGGGCAGGCGATATGGTGATGGCGCAAAGCCTATTTATCACCTTAAAAAAAGCTCAGCCTGATTGCCAAATTGATGTGCTAGCGCCAGCTTGGTCATTTCCTTTATTGGATAGAATGCCAGAAGTGCGTAACGCCATTGCGATGCCGCTATCGCATGGTCAATTTGGTTTATTGGATAGAATTAAACTTGGTAAAAGTTTACGTGCCAATAACTATCAGCAAGCCATCGTCTTACCTAATTCGTGGAAATCGGCGTTAATTCCCTATTTTGCAAATATCCCTATACGCACTGGTTATATCGGTGAATGTCGCTGGGGCTTATTGAATGATGCGAGGAAACTCGATAAAACCTTATTAACCATGACGGTTCAGCGTTTTGTTGCTCTAGGCTTACCTAATAACCCCAATTGTGTAGGTCGGGTTAGCGATAGCGTAACCCGACAAATCGAAGCAGACGATGCAAAAAATGTCGGGTTACGCTCCGCTAACCCGACCTACGCATCTGGGCTGTTACCACCTGAATATCCAATTCCAAAATTAGTTATTAATCAAAATCAGCAAGAAGTTGTTATCGACAAGTTCAAATTAAACGCCAATTGTGTAGGTCGGGTTAGCGATAGCGTAACCCGACATCTTGATGCAGATAATCACTCGTCAACAAAGATATTAGCCCTATGCCCAGGTGCCGAATATGGCGCAGCAAAGCGCTGGCCGGCAAGCTACTATGCGGAAGTTGCACAGCATAAAATAAACCTAGGCTGGCAAGTTTGGCTGTTTGGTTCTGATAAAGATAAAGATGCTGCCGCACAAATTAACAGCGCAGTCTCGGGTGCCTGTTTAGACTTTACAGGTCGTACCTCATTAGATGAGGCCGTTGATTTAATGTCCTTAGTGGATGTCGTCGTTAGCAATGATTCCGGCTTAATGCATGTTGCCGCTGCCTTGGATAAAAAAACCATCGCTTTGTATGGTTCTTCAGATCCAAACTTCACACCACCGTTGAACACAAAAGCCGAAGTCATTACTTTAAATTTAGAGTGTTCGCCGTGCTTTAAACGTGAATGTCCTTTAGGTCATACCCGTTGTTTGACTGATATAAAGCCACAACAAGTGCTTGATAGTATCGAACTGAACTCATGAGAATAGCCATCGTTAAGCTCTCGGCATTGGGTGACATTGTCCATGCGATGGTGGCTTTACAATTTATCAAAGCACAGGCACCTGAGCTACAAATAGACTGGATAGTTGAGCAGCGTTTTGCAGGCATTTTAGCCAATAATCCTGATATTAATGCTATTTACACTGTTAACTTAAAATCTTTAAAAACCCATAAGACGGGTGTTTTTGAGCAAATTCAGTCGATCCTTAACTACGCAAAAAACAATTATGATCTAGTCATAGACGCCCAAGGACTGCTTAAATCAGCGATCACTGCTAGGTTATTAGGTAAAGCTGTCGCTGGATTCGACAAAGACTCTATTCGAGAAAAAGCCGCTTCATGGTTTTACACTAAAAAAGTCAACTGCGCTTATGATGCCAACACCATCGATAGAAATGCTTTGGTACTCAGTCAGCCTTTAGGCATCAGCATTACGCCTGAACAAATATTCAATAAAAAACCTTTTTTGTTTTTTAGTAATGCCGATCAATCATTCGCTGATTTCTTATCCACAGATAAACACAGCATCGTCTTGGTTATCAGCTCTACTTGGGAAAGCAGAAATTATCCTTTGGAAAAGTTTGTCGCTGTCGCTGAAGCTTTGCAGCAGAATTGCTTGGTGATTTGGGGCAATGAGCAAGAAAAACAAAAAGCTGAGTGGATGGCGACTCAATCAAACACCATTAAAGTCATGCCTAAGCTGGACTTTAATGGTTTAAAAGCATTGATCGCTAACGCTGATTTATTAATTGGCAATGATACGGGCCCTACCCACATGGCGTGGGCTTTAAACAAACCCTCTATTACGCTGTTTGGTCCTACGCCGGTCAGTCGAGTGTACCAAACCGACATCAACAAAGTGCTTAAATCAGCCTCTATCGTTAATCCCTATAAGCTTAATAAACAAGATTATTCGATCAAGGGCATAGCAGAGTCTGACATTATTAATCTTGCAAGAGACTTATTGGGCAGCTAACAACATAAGATAGTGTGAATAACATTATTGGACGTAGGTTGGCTTAGCGATAGCGTAGCCCGACATTGTTTCGTATTATGTCGGGTTATGGCTAGCGCCTAACCCGACCTAAAGAAGCACTTTGTTCTAATGTTAGGTTGCTAAGCAATTAGGCTAAATTCCGTAAAGACTTTGATAAGTTTGGATAGCTTTAAGCTGTTCATCTGCGGCTTCCGCTGTTAAATATTCAATGATATTAGCCAAGGTGATAATAGCAATTACCGGCATAGCAAATTGCGCTTCAACTTCTTGTATCGCCGAACAATCATTAAGCCCCTTTTCTTGTCTATCCAAAGCGATTAAAACCCCAGCAGGCGTAGCGTTTGCTTGATTAATAATCTCCACCGATTCCCTAACCGAAGTGCCTGCGGTAATAACGTCATCAAGAATAACAACGTTACCAATAAGTGGAGCACCAACCAAACTTCCACCTTCACCATGATCTTTCGCTTCTTTGCGATTGAAGGCAAAAGGAATATCGTCTCCAGTAATTTGAGCATAAGCAATCGAGGTTGCGCTCACCAACGGGATACCTTTGTAGGCTGGTCCGTATAAAATATCGGCTTTTATATTAGCTTGTAGCAGGGCTTGTGCATAAAAATGTCCTAATTTACCCAATTGAGCACCAGTATTAAATAATCCGGTATTAAAGAAATAAGGACTGGTGCGGCCAGACTTTAATTGAAACTCGCCAAATTTAAGTACACCACAAGCGAGTGCGTAGGAAATGAAATCTTTTTGATAATCAAGCATGATGTAAGAACAGGTTAAAGGTTAAAGGTTAAGGGCTAAAGGCTAAGGGCTAAGGGCTAAGGGCTAAAGGCTACATGTCTGTAGGCCGGAATAAGGCTTTTTAAGCGTAAGCGAGAAAAGCGTTTCCGGCATAGGTACTGTTGCTGTGCTGGAAACGCCACCACTCGCAACGCTAGCATGGTCTTATTCCGGCCTACAGTTTAAGGCATAAATTTTTCAAGTATATTATCCATAAAATTCCACCCTTGCGCAGAACAAAAATAACGGCCGTTTTGATTTATCAGCAAATCTTGTTGCATACTTTCTGATAAAGCCGGTTCTAGGGTAGTGATTTTAAGCCCAGTTTTTGCAAAATAGTTTTCTGCTGTAAAGCCTTGTTTTAAGCGCAATTGATTCATAATAAATTCTAATGGTAATTCCGCTACGGGAATTGCCGTAGCAGCAGCTAGCTTATGAATATCGCTTAAATATTGTTCTGGGCTTTTAGGCTTAACAGTACGGATGATTGCTTGTGGCAAAGCTAGGGTGATTTTACCGTGAGCCCCTGCACCTATGCCTAAGTAATCACCAAATTGCCAATAATTAACATTATGTTGACACTGTAAACCCAGTTGAGTGTAGGCCGAGACTTCGTATTGTTCATAACCATATTCCGCTAATAATTGTTGCCCGCGCTTTTGGGTATCAAAAATAAGCTCATCATTAGGCAGTTGCGGCGGAAATTTATGAAAATAAGTATTGGGTTCTAAAGTTAATTGATAAAAAGAAATATGAGTTGGCTTTAGGTTAATGGCTGTTGCTACATCGCTCTGACTATCATCAGGATTAGCGCCAGGCAAGCCAAACATTAAATCTAAATTAAAATTATCAAAGCCCGAGTGCTGGGCAATTTCAGCTGCTATGATCGCTTCTCGACTCGAATGTACTCGACCTAAGCGGTTTAAAAGCACGTCATTAAAACTTTGTATGCCTATCGATAAACGATTAATGCCCAATGCTCTAAATTCAGCAAACTTATGGCTTTCAAAAGTACCAGGATTAGCTTCTAGGGTAATCTCAATTTCAGGCTTTAAAGTCAGTTGTTGCTCTATACCACGCAACAAACGATTAATAGATTCAGGAGAAAATAGACTGGGTGTCCCTCCACCGATAAAAATACTACTGATGGGGCGCGTAATCGAGTAGCGAAGAACATCTTCAGCTAAATCTTTTAGTAAAGTATCGATATAAGCTGCTTCGGGCGTATTAGCTTTAACAGCATGTGAATTAAAATCACAATAAGGACATTTTTTAATGCACCAAGGGATGTGTATATAAAGACTTAGAGGTGGTAAAGACATTATTTTTGAGTTCTGGCGCGTATCAGCGATAAAATAATCACCACCAACAGTGCAGCCAAAGAAAATTCTAGCACTATAAAAGCACCAATTTTAAAGTATGCAAAGTTTGGATTAACAAACCGGACTAACCAGCCGCCAGCTTCATCAGCCAATGCTGAAATGTAAATTAAGCTATTCAACCAAATTTTTAAGCGTACCGGAACATCAGTCATCAGCATTAAATGCGTTAAGGTCACTATTAACATGCCCATCGCAAATAGATGAAAGTGTGAAACTTCCAGCATACCTTGGTAACTTCTCGGTGGAATAAAGTTCTCTTCAGAACCTAAATAATAGCTGATCACTGAATCGGGCATTAAGGTCATGTGATGAAAATACATCAGCCCGTTACTGAGCCACAATAAGACGATATATCCCAAAAACATCAGCACGACGGTATTAAGCAAAGATTTGCGCTGTTGTTCGCCGGTAACAAAATAACGCATCAGTTTTGACCTTTAGTTTTTATCATCACTTGATATATCGCCATGACTTTTCGAATACTACTGATGGCTGCTCGGGTACTGAGCGTTGCTCCACTTATTCCATCCACTCCTTTATTAAAATCCATTTCAGATAGGGGTCGTTTATATAACTTGTCAAACCATGCTTGGGGCGGTTGATATTCTGGTGGTTCATGAAAGGCAAGCGTATAGACTTTACTGAGTTCACCATCAGGGTTCAATACTATCATTAAGGTCTCTGGTTTAGTTCTGACAGTGATTGTTTCGATCGCAGCATAACCCAAAGATTTACCTTGATCTTTGCCGGTATAAAACGTGAATAAACCTGATTCTAGTTTAATTCTAGCACTTTGCTCAATCTGGGCGACTTGTTGTTCATCAGGAAATAATGATAGCAATTCAACTTGTACACCTTTACCAAAGGCCAATTCTATCGCCTCGTTTTTGCTGTAAAAGATTTGTGCAAAACTGGGAGCGATTCCGCTTAGCAATAATAAAAAAAGAACAAGCAGTTTCCCTAGGTTAGTCATTTTCATAGAGTTTCTCGCTTAGAAATGTAATAAACTTCAAATAAATAAAGGCGTGCAGTTTAACACGGCTATCAACTTAACGAGGGACAAAACGCTTGCGTAGTCTGCGATAGTCTTAACCTTACACGATGCGCTATCAAATGCTTGGCTTACGCTATCGCTACGCCAAGCAACAAAACTCGTGAGTTTTGACTCCGTTTCAAAGCGACATACAGTTTAACTACAATTTGCACGCTGCTTTTGGGAGTCAAAACTCATGAGTTTTGCTTAAAAAACGTGACTGACAGGTCGAGTTAGGCGCTAGCCGTAAGCCGCACGATGCGCTATAAAATGCTTGGCTTACGCTATCGCTACGCAACAAAACTCGTGAGTTTTGACTCCGTTTCAAAGCGACACACAGTTTAACTACAATTTGCACGCTGCTTTTGGGAGTCAAAACTCATGAGT
>Ga0194037_1002760_pt1 | contig 11308 bp, 8 predicted proteins | sample JunL306m_MetaG_FD_148653 | JGI IMG/M metagenome (GOLD analysis project Ga0194037, IMG submission 148653) | Anoxic zone freshwater microbial communities from boreal shield lake in IISD Experimental Lakes Area, Ontario, Canada - Jun2016-L304-6m | ecosystem: Environmental > Aquatic > Freshwater >...
AAAAATCCTATATTAGACATATTATATTAATGCTTTAAGCGCAGTTTTGTTAAACAAACCATTATAAAACAAACTTTTACTTAATAAAACATGTCTAATTAGTTTATAACTTCAATCAAAATGAGGAAGATCTCTATTTACAAAATTTCGTGTACCGTTTTTGTAGCATTGCTACTGTGCAGCAATACACTATTTGCAATAACGCCTCTAGAAGCATTTATTCAGCGTGTGCAAAGAGATATCAAATTTGTACCAGTAAACAATTTATGGTTAAGTGATAAACAATTTGACCAAACTCAATTATTGACGAATGTATCTAAAGTACAAACCTTCACATTAGAATTTGGCCAACTGGCAGAGTTCATGGCTCAGAAAAACAGAGCTATACAAGTAGTATTACCTAAAGAAGATGGTGGGAATTTTACAATAGATCTTGCCAGATACGACTATTTTACAAACGATTTTAAAACTCAGACTCTTGCCAATGGCGTTACTGCAGATTATGCATATATTCCGGGCTTGTACTACAGTGGTGTTGTAAATGGGATTCCGGGCTCTGTTGCTGCCTTTTCCTTCTTCAATGATGAGATATATGGTATGTTCTCTATACCTGGAGTGGGCAACTATGTAATTGTACCCAATACCATGTTGCCAAATGGTATGGAACATAATGCACACTATATCATGTATAATGATGCAGACCTATTGCATAAAGAATTAGCGCCTAAATGCGCTTCCGATGAACTACCTGACTACGCCAGTCTTGCAGAAAAAATAACATCCGCAGTACCTAATAACAAAGTTTATGACAACTGTAAAGAAGTGACTGTCTTTGAAGTAGTACCATATGGTACCTATTTAAGAAGAGCCAGTAGTGTAACAAGTGTCAATAATTTCTTTACCTCTCTATTCAATAACCAAGCTACTTTATACAGAAACGATGGTTTCCTGATCAGTCTGAAAGCGATTCAAACAAATACAACTTCAGATGTGTATGATGGTATATCTACAGGTGCATCTACCACATCACAAACTTTCCTGAAACAATTCGGTCAAACACAATTGAACAATATCGGCGGTGCTAATATTGCTATCTTGATGTATTCCAGCAGTAAAAGCTATGCATGCTGCGGCGTTAATGGTATGGGCGGTGTAGCTTGGCTATCTTCAGTATGTAGCGGTAATGTTTCTGGTCCACAATATTATGGTCCATTCGCGTTTTGCAATGTAATGGCTTCTTCTATTAGCAATTTCCCTAATTATAGTTGGGATGTAGAAGTGACAACGCATGAAATGGGGCATAATGTAGGCTCTCCACATACTCATGGTTGTTATTGGAATCCTCCTGCTAGAAATACAGGTATAGATGGTTGTTATGCAGTGTATCCTACAGCTGCAAATCCTACCGGTTCTATGGAAGGGTCATGTGTAATACCAACTCCTGCACAACCTGTAGGTGGTGGTACCATCATGAGTTATTGCCATCTGGTAGCAACAGGTATTAACTTCAGTAATGGTTTCGGCCCTCAACCTAGAGACACTATCAAATATAAGCTCAGCCATGTTTCATGTTTACCTACTTACAACCCTGATAGTGCTTACAGAAAAGCAACCAGAAAACTATTAGCCAATCGCGAGTGTACAGACCTTACAACCAATATTACTTACTATTGGTACGATAACAATACCGCTTCCCAAAGTGACGATACTTTGATACTCATGCTCAAAAAGAATGGTAATGATATTGGCAATCTTGATAGTACAGGTTTTGTAGTTATGGACAGCACAGTTGCAGGATATGGTAGCAATTTGGGTGTAAATACGATCTTCCCTACAGGTATACCTGGTTTACAGAATTACAATTATTCTATGCGTCATTATTGGGGTATTACGCCTATAACACAACCTACTACAGCCGTAGAGGTAATGTTCCCTTACATGACCACTGATGTAAATGATCTGGATGGTACTTTCCCAGGCACAATAGCCAACTCCAATATCTATATGTATAAACTGAATAGTAATACTGTTAGTCCTTGTCCTGCTACAGGCTTTACTGGTGCTACTGCCGGCAATTTCAGTATATATAGTTATGGCACTACTGCTTCTGCTTCCGTATGGTCATCTTCCAACGTAGGCAATATCATGCTGGCGCATATGCTCACTACAAATCTCAATGGTGGTGGAACAGGATTTGTTACTACTAATGTTCAAAGTTCATCAATAGCAGGTGTACATGACAATAAAAATGAGATATACATGTATCCTAACCCTGCACACAACGAATGGACAATCGTAATACCAAAGGAAAACACAGAGAATATGACACTGAGTTTGTACGCTGCTGATGGCAGACTGGTACAAACTCAATCTCTCTATAACATTGCTAACAAAGTGAATATTTCTACCTTACCTACAGGCGTATATTTCTACCGTATAGTAAGTAGTTCAAACTTATATACCGGAAACATTATCAAACAATAAGAACCATATTAGACAATAAAAGAAAAGAGCCTCAGTAGAGGCTCTTTTCTTTTATAATAACTACATAGAATATTAAACTGTAAACTTGATACCTTGCGCCAAAGGCAAATTAGTACCCCAGTTAATAGTATTTGTTTGACGGCGCATATATGCTTTCCAGCTGTCAGAGCCACTTTCGCGTCCACCACCGGTTTCTTTCTCTCCACCGAAAGCACCACCTATCTCAGCACCACTGGTTCCTATATTCACATTCGCTATTCCACAGTCACTACCCTTACTTGAAAGGAACTGCTCAGCTTCGCGCATATTCAGTGTCATGATAGAAGATGATAGACCTTGAGGTACACTGTTCTGCATTGCTATAGCCTCATCTATGGTTTTATACTTCATGATGTAAAGTATAGGCGCAAATGTTTCGTGCTGTACTATTGCCATTTCATTCTTCACTTCATACACACATGGCTTTACATAACAGCCGCTTTCATACCCTTTACCTGTCAGTACGCCACTTGCTACTATTTCCTTACCACCTTGTTTCTTAGCTTCTTTGATAGCATTGGTATAGTTTGTTACTGCGTCTTTATCTATCAATGGACCAACATGATTCTTTTCGTCTAATGGATCGCCAATACGCAATTGCTTATATCCGGCTACAAGTTTCTTTTTAAATGATTCATACACTTTCTCATGAATGATCAGTCGACGGGTTGTAGTACATCGTTGTCCTGCAGTACCTACAGCACCAAATAAACAACCTACCAGTGTCATATCCAGATCTGCATGCTCAGAAATGATAATAGAATTATTACCACCTAATTCCAGTAAGGCACGACCGAGACGAGCACCTACTGCTGCACCTACTGCTTTACCCATACGTGTAGAACCTGTTGCAGATAATAATGGCATACGTGCGTCATTGCTCATCCATTCGCCTGTTTCACGTCCGCCTATTATGATACCACTGATACCTTCAGGCACTTTATTGGCTTTAAATACTTTAGATACAATATTCTGACAAGCTATTGCAGTAAGCGGTGTCTTTTCTGATGGTTTCCAAACACAAGTATCTCCACATACCCATGCAATAAAACTATTCCAGCTCCATACAGCTACCGGAAAATTGAATGCACTGATGATACCTACCACACCCAATGGATGCCATTGTTCGTACATACGGTGAGAAGGACGTTCACTATGCATAGTAAGCCCGTACAACTGACGAGACAATCCTACTGCAAAATCTGCTATGTCTATCATCTCTTGCACTTCACCATACCCTTCTTGCAGACTCTTACCCATTTCATAAGATACCAAACGTCCTAATGGCTCCTTATATTCACGCAAAGCCTCTCCAATTTGGCGCACTATCTCACCACGTTTAGGTGCGGGCCATGTACGCCATTCTGCAAATGCTGTTTCTGCTTCTTTAACAACTGTATCATATGTTTTGCGAGTAACAGTTGTTACAGACGCAATACGTTTGCCATCTACCGGCGAATCTGAATGAATAGCTGTTCCACCGGCTTTTAACCATTTAGTTCCTGTAGATGCACCTTCATTCATTTTTTGGATACCTAATTGATCCAATACCTTTTTCATATTCATGTTAATATATTTTTCGTAAAATGTTATGCAAAATTAGGTCTTTGTCGTTGATGAAAAAAGAAATGGACTATCGAAGTCCTCTATACATGGAAAAGACAGGTCTCTGGCAGATATAATAGGGTCGGCTACATTCCAGTCAAGCCCTATACTATCAAAACGAATACCGGTATCATGTACCTGACTATATTCTGAAGAAACCAGATAATAAGTAATAGCATCATTGGTCAGTGATTTGAACCCATGCGCAAAACCTTCTGGTATATAAAATGCCTTATGGTTCTCAGCAGAAAGTATCTGTCCTACCCACTGCTTATAGGTAGGCGAGCCTACTCTCATATCTACTATTACATCCAATATTGCTCCCTGTGGACAAAAAACGATCTTTGAATGCTGATGTGGGGGTAATTGAAAATGCATACCACGTATCACATCCTTATTAGATACTGAGAAATAACTTTCCTTTAGTATGAAATCTATTCCATGTCCTTTCAGCATCGTATCATGAAATGTCTTCACAAAGACTCCACGCGTATCTTCTGCAGCCGGTAGATTGATGACCATTGCACCTGCTAATGCTGTTCCTTGTATTTGCCACGTCATGATAACATTTCGAAATATTTAGTGATCTGTTGTAAACATTTTTCTTTTGCAGTACTTGTATTATCTGCATACCATTCTGCTGTCCAGATAATAGATGAAGTGGCATTCATCATAGGTTTCCACCCTATCATATCATATGCTTTACTACTATCCAGCAACAATAGTTTCGCCTCGTGTAGCGAATTTCCCTGAGAAGTATTTTTGTACCCAACATTACTGCCAAAACGATCCAAAAATACTTTTGTCAGGTCTTCCACAGTCAGCATATCATCTGCATTTGGGCCAAAATTATAAGAAGTGCTAAAAAGCACCGGATCTTCGCTCATTCGGGCTGCTAGCAGCAAATATGCACCCAATGGCTCTAATACATGTTGCCATGGACGGATAGATTGAGGATTCCTTAACCCTACAATTTCTCCAAACTCCAATGCTCTTACTATATCTGGTATGATCCTGTCATCTGAATAATCTCCACCACCTATCACATTGCCTGCTCTTACCGAAGAAACAGCTTTTTGATGCTGCGTATAATTATCAGGATTAAAAAACGATCTTCTATATGATTCTACAACTATTTCAGCTGCAGCCTTACTGGCAGAGTATGGATCATATCCTCCCAGCTTATCATCTTCTTTGAATGGGGTACCTCGCTCGGGATTTTCATACACCTTATCAGTTGTGATCATCAAGGCGACGCATGCAGTATTATAACTACGCAATGCTTCCAGCATATGTACTGTACCCTGTGTATTCACCATAAAGGTATATGCAGGTGTGTCATAGCTACGGCGCACCAGCGATTGTGCAGCCAGGTGAAAAATAAAATGTGGTTCAAATCTTACTAACTCACCATGCAAACTATGCAGGTCGCGCAGGTCACCTTCTACCGATGAGTAGCACAATTTTGTTCCCCCTATCTGGTTGAAAAGGTCATTTTCTTTCTCCGGCGCCAATGCATACCCTTTTACAGTTGCCCCCAACCATTCTAATATCTGTATCAGCCATGCTCCTTTAAAACCTGTATGTCCGGTTACGAATACTCGCTTACCATTAAATACAGATCTCAGGTAGGCTGCATTTACCACTTTTTCCATATCGGGTTTGTTTGCCACAGAGATTCCAATTCTTCTTTATCACGTATGGTATCCATGCATTTCCAAAAATCATGATGGCGATAAGCCGCTATTTGTCCATCTTTTGCCAAGTCATCCATGGGTTGACGCTCCCACATGATATCATCCGCATCATCATGCAGGTATTTGGCAATACTTGGCTCTAATACAAAGAAACCTCCATTGATCCAGGTACCTGAATCAGCTGGCTTTTCTTCAAAACTATTGATGCTGCCATCATCCTCCATTTTAATGACACCAAATCGGCTGGTAGCTTGTATAGCAGTCATCGTACACACCTTACCCGATTTCTTATGGAATTTCAGCAACTCATCTATATTCACATTTGCCACACCATCACCATAGGTAAGCATAAATGTTTCATTGCCAACATATGGCAATACTCTTTTCAACCTGCCGGCTGTCATAGTATCCATTCCGGTCTCAATGAGTGATATCTTAAATGGTTCAGCTGAATTATGATGAACCTGCATAGAATTATTAGCAAGGTCTACGGTCAGGTCAGCATTATGCAGAAAATAATTGGCAAAGTATTCCTTGATCATCCAGCTCTTATAACCTAAACATACTATAAACTCTGTATGCCCATAGGCAGCATAGATCTTCATTATATGCCACAAAATAGGTTTCCCTCCTATCTCTATCATGGGCTTGGGGCGTATCGCCGACTCTTCAGATATCCGGGTACCTCTACCGCCTGCAAATATGACAACTTTCATTAGTACGAATGATTTATAAAGAATGTTCAACAAAAATAACAGAAGTGCTCAAGTAATGTACTCTCTGCTTCATAAGTTTACTATATATTAAGTTAAATCATGAAATATATTGATAATGAATACTATATTTAACTAAGATTAAACTACTATGTTACTTTTCAGTCTATATTACTTCGGTAATTCTATAACAATCAACCAAATTGCATTTCATAACATACTTACTATTTTTCAATGCTACGTGCTGCCCTACTAATATTTCTAAGTCTCTATTCTAATATGCTGTCTGCCCAACAGCATTTTACGCACCAAACCGACGATGATGACGATCCATACGAGACAAATTCCACATTCACATTGGGTATGAATTACTTAAGCAACAATGTCTATCTAGGGCGAAAGGATAGTGTTCGTATACCCTACTTTTCTCCTTACATCTCCTTTAAAGCTCAAAATGGATTGTATGCCAAGGCTCAAATATCCTATACTGACGTACCTAAAAAACACATTGATCTATTGACTTTAGAAGGAGGTTACCAACACAGTTTCGGAGATCTGAACACAGGCATCGCTTTCGACAAGTTCTTCTACAGTAAAAAAAGTACTTCTGTCAAAGCCAACATTACAGGTAGCATCAATCTCTATGGTATGTATAGTAACGACTATGTAGAACCACTTATTACTACCGAAATGAATTTTGGTGCCACTACTGACTATGTACTGGGACTTGCCATAGATCATACCTTCTTTTTGGCCGAGGATAAACTATCCATAATCCCTACTGTTACTACGTTCTCTGGTACACAGCATTACTACGATCAATATCAAATAGCCAGAAATCCCAATAGCAAAAAAGTAAAAAAACCAAAAGCAGTTATTGCTGCCGACAAATTCCAAACACTCGATTATGAATTGAGTCTACCCATTAGTTATACTATCAAACATTGGGTCTTTTCATTAACGCCTGTGTATGTGTTACCTCAAAACCCTTCGCAGATAACCGTCTATAAACTTAATGGTACAGAAAATACTGTACCTGAAAAGATCAGTGATTCCTTTTTCTTAGAGCTGGATATTGCCTACCGAATAATGACCGGCAAGGCCAACAGGGTCAATAAACCTCGAATGCATTCAGGTTACTAGACTTATCGTCTTTCGTAATTCTTCGGTATGGGGAATGGAAAATCTACTTGTTCATCAAAAGTCACATTCAGAAAATTCATGTCCAGATAGTACTGTGCACCAGATGTATCTACTACATTAATAGTACGACTAAATGCAAATTTGCGCCCCTGCGTGGTATCATAATTACCATATTGCATCACACTGGCTATACCTTTCTGCATCTGCGATCTTAATTGCCCTGTACGCATAGTACTATCTTGCTTATTGTAGGATATTTCTTGTACAAAATCCTTATTCATCATCTGCAACGACCATGTACCTCCAAAATCAGTAGCATCTGTTATTGTACCTTCACTTTGCAGTGCATTACCTATTATCAGGCTTTGCAATGTTCTAAAATCCATACTTCTTGGTAGCAGGTTATAAGCCTTACTGAATGGCAGTACAGCTACTTCCTTCCTTAGATAGTTAATGTAACGTACACTATCAGGGGTAATATATATTCGGGCTGCTTGCAATCCCAAGGCAGTTATAGACACCCATACAGCACTATCCCTTTTCATCCTGAAATGCGCTGTGAACTCTTGTTTATCTTCTTCTCCTACAAAGTGCATCCTTGCCTTTCCACTAAATGTGGTATAATCCACTTTCTTATCCCACAACACCATCAGTTTATTGATAAGTGCCTTTTTTGCATTATTAATTAGGGTAAGACTATCGGGTGGTAGTGCCTTGTTGATAGCCGCTGTATCTGTGTGTAGCACCACTATCTGAGCAGGTTCTTTACGCAGTTTCCTGCGTGTAGGGCGTTTGGGCATCTTACACGAAGCCGCAAATGCTATTACTAACAACAATAAGGTGGTCCTGCCCAAATACTTACTCATAGATCGTTCTGTCTTGTATTTTTTTATCTATCTGCGGATTTTCAGATCCCCTTTCTTTGGCTGCTTTCCAATAATCTACTGCCTTATCTACATCCTTCAATTTAAAATACACATCTCCCAAATGTTCGAATAGTGTAGCATCAGCATGTTCCAGATCTCCATTGATAGCTCTTTGTATCCACTCCTTGGCTTTATCATACTTTCCCATTTTGTAGAGTACCCATCCATAGGTATCACAAAAGGTCGGTTCAGTGGGTCTCAACTCCAGCGCTTTCTTAGACATTTTCTCCGCTTCCTCTAGTCGCACTCCTCTCTCAGCTAAATAGTAACTATAATTATTCAGTACCGATGGGTTCTTAGAGTTCAGCCTCAGCGATCTTTCATAGGCAGTATCACTTTCTGTATATTGCTTAGTGGTATAATATATATCTCCTATCATGGAGTACATACCTGCTAGTCCTTCTTTATCTTCTTCGGGTTGCAGGTCTATGGCTCTGTTGATAGCATTGATCGCCTTGGTATAATTCTTCTTATTAAAATGGCCAATACCATTCATGTATTGCACCAACGCCTGATTAGGGAACAGTCTCATGGCCTTTTCACTGTAGTAAATAAGCGAATCGGCAAACCTGGGTTCTACATAGCTGCTAAGCAATCTATCCCACAATAGTAAGCTCGAAGGATCTACTGCTATTCCCTTCTTATATTGTTCCAATCCTTTTTCTCTCTGACCATCCAACATCAGCACATCTCCATAGGCACGTTGTGTCAACATATTTTTAGGGTGCTGCTCTGCAAGTGCTTTGAATAGGCCTATGATCTGCCATTTACGGCCTGTATCTGTGTTGTCTTGATTGTCATGCACATAACCCTCTAATAGTACCAACTGGCTTTCTACATCCAGATTAGGATTGGTAATGGCTTTTACTACATACTCATTATACTTGGCCGTATCGTTCAGGCTCTTGTAGTGCTGTGCCAGTGCATATTGTATATTCGGGTCCCCGGGAAAAAGTTCTTGTGCTTTATTATATACCTCAGTAGCTTTTTCATTTTGCTTTCTGTTATCGTATATAGACCCTAGTGAAAAATAATACCTGCTTTCTTTCGGGTTCATGGCTATCAGTTGCTGTAATACTTTGGCAGCAGCATCAAAATCATACATCTTCAGGTAAACTTGTTCTTTCTGCTCCAGTACTTCTTCATCATTGCCTGTCCTTTCCAGCAGTATATCCAGTGCAGCCAGTGCCTGTTTATATTTTCCTTCATTCTGATAATAGGACGATGCTTTCGATAGGTAATCTTCATTCTGTGCCTCTTCCTTGGCCAGTTGCATATATATATCAGCAGCATCTGAGTATTTCAGCGAATAAGCTAGTATTTCCGCATACTCACTTCTGTACCATTTGCTCTTTCCATCCAGGGCCACTGCTTTTTTGATATACTCAGTAGCCTTCTCCAGCGATTTATGTTTGATGCTGTTCAGCGCTAGCTGATAATACGCTGCGGGTTGGGTAGGGTCTTTTTTGATGAATTCCAGCAATAAGCTGTCACATAGCTTATCATCGTCCATTATATGGGCTTTGATAGCATCAAAGTACATTTCATCGGCCAGTCTTTTGGGCGTAGGTTCCAGCGTAGTAGGCATCACTACATCTTCCTGCTGACCATATCCGGGCACAACAAACGAGAAAACACTTAGAAATAGTACGGTTATTACACTTCGGATCTTACTCAATACTTTCATAATTGTGTCGAAAAATCTCCCAGGCTCAACTCCTGTGGCTTTTCCACGTAAGTTACGTTTTTCCCTAATAAGGAGTTTTCTATGCTGGTATTTTTAACAATACTATCAGCTTGTATGATACTATTGCTGATACGGGCATCAGATACCTGCACCCCCGCTTCCAGCGATACATGCGGTCCCACTACCGAGTTCTTGATGCTCACTCCTTTACCTATATAGCAAGGTGCTATTACCACGCTATTCTCTATAGTAGCCGTTGCCGATACCAGTTGTTCTGTATCTTTCTTTATTTCCAGTATTCGTTGGTTAGTATACACAGTAGCATCTTTATTACCACAGTCCAGCCATTCGTCTACTTGATCGGTATAGAACTTCATACCGTTTTCCAGCATATGGCTCATGGCATCTGTTATCTGGTATTCACCTTTCAGTTTTATGTCATTATCTATCAGGCGTTGCAGTTCTTTTCTCAGCCCTTCTCCATCTCTGAAGTAGTACACACCTATGATAGCCAGGTCCGATACAAAGTCCTTTGGTTTTTCTACAAAAGCTTCTATCTCATTGGCTGCATTCAGTTTCACCACTCCAAAAGCCGATGGGTCATCCACTCTCTGTGTCCAGATGATAGCATCCTTCTTGGTATCTATACTGAATGTCGCTTTGAATAAAGTATCTGCAAATGCTATGAACACATTACCCTTCAGGCTCTCAGCTGCACACAGTATCGCATGTGCTGTACCCTGTGGTGTTTCCTGATAGCATATCCTTCCTTTGGCACCCAGATTTTCTGCTACTTCACACAGGTGTTTTTCTACTTCTTTACCAAATGCCGGACCTATGATAAAAGCTATTTCTTCTACTTTCTCATTGGCTGTCGCCAGTATATCTTCTACCAGTCTTTGCACTATCGTTTTACCTGCTACAGGTATCAGTGGTTTAGGTGTAGTAAGTGTGTGTGGGCGCATACGTTTGCCCATGCCTGCCATTGGAATAATAATATTCATTATAAATGAT
>Ga0194037_1002763_pt1 | contig 11298 bp, 4 predicted proteins | sample JunL306m_MetaG_FD_148653 | JGI IMG/M metagenome (GOLD analysis project Ga0194037, IMG submission 148653) | Anoxic zone freshwater microbial communities from boreal shield lake in IISD Experimental Lakes Area, Ontario, Canada - Jun2016-L304-6m | ecosystem: Environmental > Aquatic > Freshwater >...
GCCGGCAGCTTTGTCGGCGACATCTACACCGCCAACAACTACCTCTGCCTCACCCCGTTGCAGGAACGCGAGGACTGGCTCAGCGCCTGGGCCGCGCACGGCGACATGCCCTACATGGCCTGCGAGTTCGGACTGCCGTTTTCCGGCACCTTTCTCCGCGGCCGCAGGGGGTTCCCCGAGTCCGAGCCCTTGGCCACCGAATACGCCGCGATCTATTTCGGCGCGCAGGCCTACCGCCTGGAAGACCAGACCTACCGCGACTTCCTGCGCGACAGTTTCATCAAGGACTTCCAGTATGAGGGCACCCATTTCTACACGCCGTTGGGCGCATTGCGCACCCCGACCCTGTCGGCCCTGGCGGAGCTGTTCAACCGCAACACCTGGCGCAGCTGGCGCACCTACGGCATCTCCGGCGGCATGGTGCCTTGGGGAACGGGCGAAATCCCCAGACTCTCCGTGGAGATCACCACCCAGCCATTTCAAAACTTCCATCTGATGGAGAAAAACCCCGCGCCCTTCCGCCCGGGCCAGCGCGGCACCTACCACGGCAGCCTGCCGCGCCAGAGCCTCTACCCGCGCCAGAGCGCCAGCACCCTGACCAGTCCCGCCGCCCAAACGCTGTTAGCTAACAACCAGGAGACCCTCGCCTGGATCGCCGGGGCGGGGGAGTCGTTCACCGACAAGTCCCACCTCTTTTCGCCGGGCGAAAAAGTCCGCAAGCAGGTCGCCCTGCTCAACGACACCCGCCACCCGCAGGCGTACAGCTGGCGCACCAAAGCCCTCTGCGGCGGCCAGGTGATCGACACAGCCAGCGAAACCGGAACCATCGAGCCCGGCCAGACCCTGCTGCGTGTGTTCTCGTTCACCGTGCCAGCCGGGCAGAAAGACGCCACCTCGTCCGGCGAGATCGCCATGGAGGCCCACATCGCCGGCAACGGCCACACCGACAGCTTCCACTTCGATGTCATCCAACCGCCAGAACCCGCCAAGGGCGAACTGCGCGTCGCCGATCCGGCGGGCGAGACCAGCACCATGCTATCAGACGCCGGATGGAAAGTGCGCCCGTGGCATGACGAACCCGGCCTGGTGGTCATCGGCCGCCGGGCGCTCGAGCAAGACCCGGCCCTTTCGAAACGGTTAGAGCAGCATGTGCGCAATGGCGGCCGAGCACTGCTCATGGCGCAGGACCCGCAGTGGTTAAAGGACCGCATCGGCTGGCGGGTGGCGCTGCACCTGGCGCGGCGCGTCTTCCCGCTCGCCTCCGCCGCCCCGGCCTGGGGCGGGTTCGACGCGGAGTCGCTGCGCGACTGGCGCGGCGACAGCAAGTTACTGGCGCCCACCAACACCGCGATCAAGGACGCGACCCAACTGCGGCCCGCCCGCAAGTTCGGCTGGCGCTGGGGCGGTCGCGGCGCGGTGAGCAGTTGCGCCGTCGAGAAGCCGCACCACGGCGGATGGACTCCGCTGCTGGAATGCGAATTCGACCTGGCCTACTCTCCGCTCATGCAGTTGTCCTATGGCAAGGGTCTGCTGGTCTTCTGCGGCCTCGACCTGGAAGATCATTCCGCTCATGACCCGGCGGCAAAAAAAGCACTCGCCCAGGTGATCCAAGCCGCCCGCGACACCGTGATCGAACCACGGCGGCCAACCTCGTTCATCGGCAACGCCGCCGACGAGGCCCTGCTCCAACAGTCCGGCCTGCTCTATCACAAGGCGACCGCGCTGCCCGCCGGCGCATCGTTGGCCGTCCTCTCCGCCGATGCGGCCGTGACCCCGGCGGCCTTGGCCAGCTTCGCCCGCAACGGCGGACGGGTGCTGGTCATGGCGGCCCGCCAGGATGGCCTGACCGCCCACGGCGTGACGCTGCGCAAAAACGACAAGTTCGCCGGATCACTGGACGTCCCGGACTGGCCGGTCTGCCGCGGCCTCAGCGCCTCCGACCTGCGCTGGCGGACCACCGGCCCGGCCTATCTGCTCAGCGGCGGTTGCGACACCGCCGCCGCCGGCCTGCTAGGGCACAAGCAGATCGGCAAGGGCGAGATCGTCTATTGCCAGCTCGATCCGGCGTTGCTGGACGCGGACGTGAAAACCTATATGCGTTTCACCCGCTGGCGCGAAACCCGGGCGCTTTCCCAATTGCTCGCCAACCTCGGCGCGGCGTTCCAGTCGGACAACGGCATCTTCCAGGTCGCCGCGCCCGCCCCGGACCTCTTCTATCACAAGGACTATCGCGGCGACTTCCAGCTAGGCGATGACCCGTACCGTTACTACCGCTGGTGAATATGGATACCACTTCCAACAAATGATGAGACCCCATGCAAACTGAGGGGCTAGGGGCACCTCCCCAGGCAACGTCGCTTCCAGCGTAAGTAGTCCCGCCTTCAGGCGGACTCTGAATCAACCCCAGCCCGCCCCGAATGGCGCTCACTTCACGGACCGAAGAGACCGCCTGAAGGCGGTACTACATACCTCCCCGAGAACGTCGTATCCAGCGTAGGTAAGCACTATCGCCAACCTTAATCCGATCACCCGGGCGAAGTGATTAGAAATTTGAGTGAGAATAGGCGGGTGATGGGCGACAGAACCCGGCCAGACCGCGCGTAGCGTTTCAGATGCACGCTCATCCGCCCATGAAACAACGACTGCCATGCCCATGGCCCGCTCTCCTCTGGCTCGGTGTCCTGGTCTGGCCGGCCCAGGCCGAAACCTACAGCTATCCGGATCTCGTGGGTCGCTTGACGGATCTCAAGGCGCTTGCAACCCCTCCGCCAGCCGGAGAAAAAACCAGCCTGTCCTCCGGCTACGATCGCAAGAGCCAATACGATGCCACCCATGATCAATACATCGACTGGGGTGGAAACGGCGACAGCGACAGCATGGTCCGAATGGAAGGCGAAAACGCGGTGATGGCTGACATTCAGGGGCCGGGCTGCATCTGGCGGACCTGGTCGGCGCGGCCGCTGACCGGCCACGTGAAGATTTATTTGGATGGGAGCGCCACTCCCGCAGTGGACTTGCCATTCGCCGCGTACTTCGACGGCAGCCAACAGCCGTTCAATCGCCCGGCATTGGTCTATACGACCCATGCCGAAGGATGGAATAACTACACGCCGGTCCCATTTCAAAAATCGTGCAAGATCGTCGCTGACAAAGATTGGGGCGGGTATTACCACTTCAATTACACCCAATTTCCGGCGAAAACCGTCGTCCCCACCTTTCATCTGCCGCTCTCGGCGGTTGATGCCGCGGCCCTCGATCACGCGAATGAGCGGCTCCTTCAGTCAGGACGGAACCCCAACCCGAAATCCAAATCGGATCAGGTCATCCGTCAACAAATCACGGCAAAACCGGGGAAAACGACCACGATTTATGATGCTTCAGGATCCGGTGCCATCACCGGTCTGCGGGTTAAGTTCGATGTTCCGACCGATCTTGAGGCGCAGCGAGTGATGCTGCGCCAGTTGGCCTTGCGGATCACCTGGGACAACCAAAGCCAGCCGGCGGTCTGGTCGCCGCTGGGCGATTTCTTCGGCAGTCCGGCCGCCGCCATCCCGTTTGACAGTTTGACCACGGGACTGGGCAAGGATGGCTATTTCTATAGCTATTGGTATATGCCTTTTGGATCTCATGCCACGGTGAGCATCGAGAACGACGGGACCACCGCCGTGCCGATGGAATGGGAAATCACCCGGACAAAATCATCTCAAAAATCCGCCGGACTCCTGCGTTTCCACGCCAAATGGCACCGCGATTCCTTTCTGCCGCGGCCGGATCGAAAGCCCGACTGGACCCTGCTCACTACCCAGGGCAAGGGGCGCTACGTCGGCACCCAACTCCATATTTATAATGCACGCGGCGCATGGTGGGGCGAAGGCGATGAAAAGTTCTTCGTCGATGGGGAAAAGTTCCCCTCCACGTTTGGCACGGGCTCGGAAGACTACTTCGGCTATGCCTGGGGCAATCCGGACATGTTTTCCAAACCATTCCATGGCCAGCCCTACAAGGAATCCGCCATCTCAAAATCCCGTTGCCCGACGCGAGATGGCGGTCATGTCGCCAATTTCCGCTGGCATATCTCCGACAATATCCCATTCCAAACCGGCTTCGATGGGGCCATCGAAAAATACTTCACCAACGAACAATGGACCTTCTATGCGGCCGTGGCCTATTGGTATCTCGATCCCACGGGCACTGACCCATATCCGGTCGTGCCGGTGAGCGAGCGGATCGGTTATTGTGTCCGCCCACCGATCTATCATGCGCCGAACGTGATCGAGTCCGCGGAACTCACCTGGCTCAACCCCACCAGATGCTCGGATCCGCCGGCACCCAATAGAGGCACCGCCGATATTTATGGTGCAGCAGGCTATGACATCCCCAGTGATGTCACCTGCAATGACTCCTTTCGCAGGGTTATCATCAAAGATGTCGGGTCGAAGGTGGAATTCAGCGGGCTCAAAGCCGCAAGGGCCGGAAAATATGCTCTGCAAGCCCGGGTTTTCAAAGTGGATCGATCCGGCATCTACCAATTTTCAGTCGATGGCACTCCCATCGGCAATCCTGTGGACCTCCACGCGGCCAGATCCATCAGGGAAAGCGCGATGTCCACGGATCCCCTCGTTGACATCGGGCATGTGGACCTGGCCGCCGGAGATCATGTCCTCTCGGTCACGCTCGCCGGCCACAATGCCAGTGCCAAGCCCGACCGATTTGGCCGTTGCGAATTTTGCCTGGATTACGTCAAGCTGGAGCCTGCCCAGTAATCCGCGATGACCTATCACCCATCCATGAATAACACCCTCCTCGCCGCGCTCACACTCGCGCTCGCCGCCACTGCCCACGCTCAGGATGCCAAACCAACCTGGGAGCTCGGCAAGAACGCCATCGATCCGGCCTCGATCCATGGGAAAATCGAATGCGTCGATGGCGTCGTCAAGCTCGACACCACCAATTCGTTCACCATCCCCGCCAGCGCGCTCGGCGCGCAGAACGACTACACGATCGAGTTCGAGCTCAGACGTTCGCCCAACTTCAAGACGTTGCCGCGCACCGAGGGGGCGCTGCTTCTGGCTTCAAACCGGGATGCCGCGGCGCATGCCGGACTCACCCTCGATTATTTCCCGCCCGAATGGGACCGGAACGGTGGCGTCTCCAATCGAACGGGCATTGAGGTCAACGGCTATTGGAACGGCGAGTCCGCCGGTCTCGACCGCGAGGACTTCAACAAGTTCTCGCTCGTGGTCAAAGACAAGCGGCTGGCGCTGTATCGGAACGGGCTGCTGTGGGCATTGACCGATGATATCAAGCCGAGCCAGTTACCGCTGACTATCGGCGGCAAAGGCTGGCGCGGCTCTCCTCCCACCACAGACAGCGAAGGCCAGCCGGTCCCTGAGCCCTATGAGCTGCGCAATCTGAAGGTCTACAACCAGGCGTTGCCCCCGGCCAATACCGACCCGAATGCGGCGGTGATGCGCAACTGCTGCGGCGATCAGTATTCCATCCAATGTGCCGTCATCAAGGATCCCACGCTGCCGCGCATCCTGGTCGTCGGCGACTCGATCTCCATGGGCTATCGAGGGTTCATCACCGAGCACTTCAAGGGCCGCGCCTATGTCGATTACTGGGTCGGCGGGGCGTGGTTCGACTGGACGGTCAAGGGAGATGATTTCCCCGCTTTGCGCGGCTGGAGCGGCGTTCTCGCCAACGGCCCCTATGATGTCGTTAGTTGGAACGCCATGACGCTCCACATGTGGACGCCCCAGCAGCCGACGCGCTGCCTGGCTGAGACTTACCCGGGCCAGATGACCCGGGTGATTGCGCACCTCAAGAAGACCGCCCCAACGACCAAGTTCATTTGGATCCGATGCACCCCATACACGACTCCGGTTGCGGACGGTCCAAGTCGCATCGACGAGAAGAAGTCTGAGCGTCTCGTCACATTCAACAAGGTGACCGACGGGATCATGGCGAAATATGGCATCCCCGAGGTGGACCTCTACGGACTTTGCGAGAAGAACCTGGATAAGGCGTCCAAGGACGGCGTCCATTGGGGGTCGGATGCATCCCGCCTCATGGCCGACGAGATTGTCAAGGAGATCGAAAACAGCCTGCCCAAACCCCATAAACAAGACGCTGCCAAATAGCGGAACCCAATATATGAAAATACAAAGATCCGCATGTTTCGCCGCAGGGTTTGTCGCGCTCGCGGCCACTGCCATGGCCGAGGTCAAGCTGCCCGGCATCTTCGGCAGCGGAATGGTTCTCCAGCAGGGAATGCCCGTGAAGGTTTGGGGGGTGGCAAGTCCCGGCGAGTCGGTAAGCGTTTCCTTTGCCGCGGACACTGGCCGGACAAGCGCCGACGCCAAGGGCGAATGGAAGCTGGAATTGCCGGCCCAAAAGGCCTCGGCCACTCCAGCCCGGTTGATCGTCAAAGGCACGAATGAGATCGTTCTGGACAACGTGCTGGTGGGTGAAGTCTGGCTTTGCTCCGGCCAGTCGAACATGGCGATGGGGATCCAGGCCACCGACCATGCCGAAGCGGAAATCGCCGCTGCCGATAACCCTGAATTGAGGCTTTTCTTCATCAAGCAGCCCGGCGCAGCGGCCTCGCCGGACGACGTGGCCCCCAGGTGGAAGGCCTGCAGCCCGCTAACGGTTATCGAGGATGGCGAGCGGCACAACGGCTGGCCGCTTTGGAAAGGTTTTAGCGGTGTGGGCTATCATTTTGGAAAGGTTCTGAGCCGGGAGCTGAAGGTTCCGGTCGGGCTGATTCAGGCCGCGGTGGGCGGCTCGGGAATCGACAGTTGGCAGATATCCACCTGGTCATTTGGCGTCCCCGGCGGCCTTGCCAATGGAATGCTCAGGCCGATTGTCCCATTCCAGATTCGCGGAGCGATTTGGTATCAAGGCGAGGCGAATCATTTGGAGGGCGTGCGCTATGTGGACAAGACCCGGGATCTGCTGGCGGGCTGGCGCAATGCCTGGGCGGAGCCGGAGCTGCCGTGCTACATCGTGCAGCTTGCGCCGTTTAAATACCGCGGCGAAAGCGCTTTTGTGTTGCCTGAGTTCTGGGAGGCCCAGCTCGCCATTACCAATAGTATCCCCAACACCGGCATCGCCAGCACCATCGACCTTGGCGATCCCGACGATATTCATCCGAAACGCAAGAAAGAGGTGGGTGCACGCCTCGCTCTGCAGGCGCTGCAAAAGACCTATGGGAGAACGGATCTGGTTGCGGACGGGCCAGCGTTCAAGTCGCTCTCCATCAAGGGATCCAAGCTGACGGTATCCTTTGATCATGTCCCGGCCGGCCTGAAATCCAGCGACGGCATGAAGCTCAACAGCTTTGAACTCCTGGATGCCAACACGGGCGGATTCGTCGTGGCCGACGCGGCAATCGACGGGAAGACCGTCATCCTCTCCGCGAGTCAAGTCGCGAAGCCTGTCGCCGTGCGCTTTGCCTGGAGTAACGTGGCCTCGCCAAATCTTGTGAGCTCCGATGGCCTTCCTGCTTATCCGTTTCGTGCGGCCGAGCCGAATGCCATGCGCCTCTTTCGCGCCTTGAGCGGGGTGCCTGCCCCTGTACGCTGAGTGAAAGGCCGCTAGAAGTTAACAACCAAATCCGAAATCCCATGAAACTCCTGTCATGTCTCGTTCTGTGCCTAACAACCGCAACAGTGATTTGCGCGGCTCCGCCGCCGCCGGTCAATACCGAAGGATGGAGCTCATCCAATGCGGTGGTTGTCACAGGCCCGCAGGGCGAACCCTTCCTCAGGCTGCATCTCGAGGTGGACCGGGGGTGCGCGTCCCTAACGAACACAGCCAAGCTGGTGCCCGGTCGCGCCTTTGATCTGAAGATCGAATACCAGTCCAGCGATGAGGCATCGGGCTTCAGCATGGGGTCATGGATCTATCTCGCTTTCAAGGATGGCACCGACAAGGCGGTCGGAGAGGAGAGCAAAACCTTGGAAAAGACCACGTCATGGGCGAGCAAGATCATTCCGATCACCCCTCCGGTCGGTGCCGAGAAGGTTTACATGCGCATCTGCCAACAGAACCGCAAAGGAACCTTCGACATCAAATCCGTGGAGTTGAAGCCGGCCGGCGCGGACGCGAGTCTAACACTCAGCCCCACCGCCATGGCAGCGCTGGATTACATCTCGACGCCGGGCGAGAAACTGAGCCCCGAGGGCGAACGCTCGCCGCTCGACAGCAATATTTTCGCCCCTTACCTGAAGGGCATCACTCCCAAAATCGTGCGCGACCTGGGCACTCAGACGGTTGATGGCGTGCAAGTGCACAAGGTCGTCTTCCGGTCGATGACGGTGGGCGGCGAAACCCAGGATGTCTATGCGATCATCGCGCGGCCTCCCGGCGATGGACCATTCCCTGCCGTGCTGTGGCTGCATGGCGGCTATGGATGCGCCGACGCCAACGCGGCGGTCCGCTATGCCAAGGCCGGCTATGTGGCGCTCAGTCCCGACCTCCCGGGAATTGCCGACCCGAAGAATTGCCCGAATTCCGTCGGTCCCTGGACCATCCGCTTTGCCAAGCACGGCAAAAGCACGCCAGACCTGGGGCCGGCGGGGAGTAGCGGCGAATGTAGTTTTGCCAAGCCCGGCAAGCGAGGGAAGTCCGATCCCACGGCCGATGAGACATTTGATGCCGAGGTGGCCGCACTCCAGTCGTTCGACCTGCTCGCCGCACAACCCGGCGTGAAGAAGGATCGCATCGGGGTGGCTGGCATCTCGATGGGTGGCTACTCGACCACCATGATCACGGGACTGCTCGGCAAACGGGTGCGCGCGGCCTATGCTAAATTCGGCTGCGGGTTCTATGATCGCGGCAGCGAGTGGAGCCCGACCCTCAAGGATCTATCTGACGACCAGCGCGAAGCCTGGCTGCATCACTACGACGCAGGCCGCCGGGCCGCAGGCATCCGGGCACCGTATTTTATCGCCGCGGCCGCCAGCGACCGCTTTTTCTGGCCGCCAGCGGTGAACTCGACGCTCTGTGCGATCCCGGGTGGCCGCAACCAGGCGTTTGCGCCAGCTAACCATAGCCTGAAAGGCATCCCCGGCGAGGAAAACCTCGACCTTCTCTACCTCGCCTATTGGCTCAAAGGCGAAGGCCAGCCATTCCCGCAAGTCACGCTCGTGAGCTGCGAGAACCTGCCCGATGGAGCAAAGAAAATCTCGTTTTCCGTGCAGTTCTCCTTGCCGATTGTGACGGCCACGGCGTTTGTCACCAGTGGCGGTGAGAGCTGGGTGAAAAGCGCCTGGGAGCCAATCGCCGCCCAACCTGCTGGAGAAAAGAAGTTCCAAGTGACCATCCCCGCCGACAAGATCAGCAAAACCGGCGCGTGGTATGTGAATGTCTCGGATGCGAGACCCGCCACTGCGGGAAGTCTGGTGTTTGGGATGGGCGTTTCCGGGACGGGCTCGGCACTGCGTCCACTGGGCGTGGAGCCCCAAAGGTGAATCTCACCTCCAGATATATATGCAAAATATCTATCTATCATCATCGGTTTCCATCCTTCTGCTCGTGGCATCGGCGGCGCCTTTGACGGCTGAGCGACTTTCCGGCCCGGACTTCGTGCCGCCCTTCGAAGCGAAGCAAACCAAGGCCCAGCCGCCGCACCTCGTCGCCACCAGTTTTCCCGACGCTGATCGGAACAACCAGCCGGCCGACGCGGCATCGCTGGAGGTCGGCAACAAACGGATTGCCGTGCGCGAATCGGCATACAACCAGTTTACTACCAAGAGAGACCAAGGGCTCACCCTTTTCATTAACAACAAACCGGTCTTCTCACTCAATTTTGACACGGGGTACTTGGGCCCGGACAAAAAATACGTCAGTATGTGTCAGGGGTACAAGCCGGAGGAGGTGAAGCTGGTGAGCGATCCGGCCACCGGCACGATCCGGTGGCTGCGCAACTATCCGCTGCCCGACGGGACGCGAGGCACGTTCAGTTACCAGTTGAAGCCCGTCGGCGAGGGCCGGGTGGAACTGAGCGTCGATCCCGGTTGCCCGGAGGCGCAGCGAGAGGCGCTGAAACTCAACCACGGATGCCTGACCTACTTCTCCATGCCGGAGGCGTATCGCAAGGCCGGGGTGGAGGTCAACGGCGCGCTGCTCAAAGCGCAGCCTGACGACGCCCTCAAAGCGGCGGACACCAAGGGAGTCGAGGCTTGGCAGGGCAAGCTCGAGAAGCTGGTGTACAATCCCGGCAAGCCGCTGGAGGGGTTCGCGATCCTCCTGCCCGATGCGCCCGAGAGCGTCTGCACCGAGCAGTTCGCCTATGATCGGTACACGCTCGCCTTTCGCACGAGCGCCAAGCTTCCGGGGAAACTCATCATCGACCTTGGCGAAACCGCGGTGGCGAAGAAAGACGCGCCGCCTGCGGTGGAAGGCAACGACTTTTGGGCTCAGGATGCGTTGCACTTCCCAAAATCGCCGACGCGCAACCTGTTCCCCAACCCGAGCTTTGAACAAGGCATGCGCTACTGGCGCTGGTGGATTGGCGGAGCGTCATACGCTCCTTCCGAAGGACGCCGCTACGAGACCGACCCCACGGCCGGCCTCTTCGGGAAAAGCGCGATGATGGTCAACCCGGTGCAAACTTCCAGCCAGAGTCTGATCAGTTTTTCCCTGCCCGGCAGGAAAGGCCAGTCCTACACGGTGAGTTATTACGCCAAGTCCGAGAACGAGGGCGCGGAGGCGAAACTGGCGCTGTTAAGCACCAAGACCGGCGGCCAGTTTTACACGCGCGAATTTGGCAAACTGAAGCTGCTGACGACGCAATGGCAGCGGTTCTCGCAGACGTTTGTTTCGGACGGCAGCCCATTGGCGCTGATCCTTCGCGCCAATAACCACGGCGGCAAGTTGTGGTTCGACGGCATCCAGTATGAGGCGGGCGACCACGCGACGGAGTTCGTCAGCGCGCCGCTAGATGGCCGCCTGCTCACTTCGGACCCGGACGGCAATGTGGAGTTCGGCAACAAGCTCGACGCGGCGTTCGAGGTTTACGGAAAAGAGGCAACGGCGGGCGAGGCGGAGTTCACTCTGTGCGACTTTTATAAGAAGACGGTCTGGCAAAAGACGCTGCCCGCAAAAGCCGGCGACCGCCTGGCGCTTCCCCTCGATGACCTGAAGCTGGCGAAGGGAATGTACATTTTGCGCGTGAAATACACGGTCCCCGGCACGGAGCCATATTTCGATTTCTACCGGTTCACGCTGATCGAGTCGCTGGACGGCACCCAGGCGACCAAAAATCTTTACGGCGCGTTGTTTGACACC
>Ga0194037_1002764_pt1 | contig 11288 bp, 11 predicted proteins | sample JunL306m_MetaG_FD_148653 | JGI IMG/M metagenome (GOLD analysis project Ga0194037, IMG submission 148653) | Anoxic zone freshwater microbial communities from boreal shield lake in IISD Experimental Lakes Area, Ontario, Canada - Jun2016-L304-6m | ecosystem: Environmental > Aquatic > Freshwater >...
ATTGCAAATAGGTAGATTCAGAACTGGCTAAGAGTGCCTCTGCATTGGTGTCGGCAATATCTGCTGCTAAGCTTTTCTTGCCGGGGAACTGAAACGGTTGCGCTACAGAAATCGAGTTATTGTTGCTAATGCCAGTAGGATAAGCTGAAGATGGCGCATTCGCCCCACCTAATCCCAATGGCGAATTAGCTGGCATACCAGACCATACCAAACCTACCTGAGGATTTGCTGGTGCTGCAATTTGTGGAACAGTTGCTTTAGCAGATAGATAAGACTCGCGCAATGAAGATAGTTGCGGGTTATTTATCCTGAGCTCATTCCACAACTGACGCAAATCCATCTCCGTCGGACCAGATGGCGCACTCTTGACATAAATCTTGGGAGTGTCTGCCTTGGTAACAGGAGTAAATAATTCAGCTGCCTTCGTACTTTGATTTGGAGTGCTCAGTTGCGAACCAATGGATGGTGGTGATGCTAAGGAAGAGTCGCCTGATTGAACGGTGACACTCGCTGGAGCGCTATCACCAGATACTTGTGCAAACGCTGAAATAGCAAAAGTAGCCATTGCATATAGTGCAATGTTTTTAAGTAGATTAACTACCCTCGTTTTACGTTTGCCGTTAATCAACAAATGCGGCCGCCTCTAAATCAATAAATGCTGTTTTTATAGCCCCTGATGCAGGTTTAGATCTTGCAAATGCCCGTTTCAGGGGGTTTTGTAGATTATAGGTGACAAAAGCCAAAAGTCTAATTATTAGCAATCCCTATCTTATTGATTCTAAAGATAATAATGAAGGGCTTAGCCCCGCAAGCCCTTAAAACTCGGCATGGATCCTAAAAGAGATGATATTTACAGGGCCACGGGCTGCGTTGTAAGCAGGATTATTGATGTGCTGAAAGTTCAAGCCCGCAAGGACATTCTTGACCACGATAGCGTTGTAATACACCTCGCCTACTCGCTCAGGCCGATAAGAAATCGTCTGACCAGTACCAGCATAGTCGCCAATAAAGTAAGACACACCGCCAGCTTGCAAATATGAACGGCGATAACTGGATAAGCCGTTTTGCATCATTGAGATACCAATGCTGTCGTGCGGACGAGCCCAACGTGTGCCATTCATACCCATACCAACAGAGACTGAATTATCCGCTTCTGTGAAAGACATTGTTTCTGTATGACCATCCGAGGTAAATGCACGAGCATAAATACCAAGGTCATGAGTTAAGGCCTGCTCCCCATGAATACCCACACCCGTTTTATATTGGTAGTTGGTACGCACATTATTAATCGCTTGCGTACCTTGTGCATTATTGGCAGTCACATAATTAGTCGCATCAGAAAAACGGGCCAAGATCATTTTATTTCGGTAAGCGAGTACGCTCACTTTGCCAGGTAAATCGCTAATATGGTGCTGACGCTCAATCTCAAATTGATCACCATAGGTATTGAAAACTTGCCAATTTAGATCACGGCCATTGGGTTTCTTTGGAGCCAGCATACGAGAGGCGCGCATGACCCAGTGCTCTAAGTACCATTCACCTGCCAAGCCAGTGCTATAACCGCGTGCGTCAGCGGCATAGTCATACGCTAGATAGGTCATATTGCCCCAGTTCATAAACTGAACGCGAGGATCTTTGGCGTAGCGGCTGTCATCAAAAATATCTAAAGTAGAAAACTGGCCAGCAGTAATAACGACACGATTACTACTCACTGTTTGCGTAATTTGATTGGCCTCATTCTCAAGAACTTCTTTATTGCCCTCTTGATTGATGGTGTGCCGCACAAACGCTCTAGCAGAATAAAGCTTGGCATTTAAGCCGCTCGCCTTAGTTGCTTCGCCATTGGTAAATCCACCTAAACCAGTAAGACCTGAGAATGCCACTCCTGAAATCACTTCAGGATTGAAATACACATCAGTATCTGGAGCCACCCGAGCACCAAAGAATAAAGTTCCAGACCAGGTGTAGCTCATTGACTTCTGAGCAGCCAAGCTATTCATACCTGAATAGCTAGATGTGAAATTGTTATAGCGCTGGTTGATATAAGTACTTTGGCCGTGTACGTTTACCGGCAAACCCAACAGATCACCCTCGGTAGGCAGCTCTTGAATCGGTGATGCAAAACTCGCAACTTGGTCAGCGCCTGACCCTGCCCTCTGTGCAAATGCAGAGGCACCTAGAAAAGTGCAAATAATGCTCAACAGGAGGAGGATATAAAACTTGCGGGTCATTCACAATTTCTAATTGGGATGCCAGTGCAATGCAATAGCAACATGCCGATAGGAAAAACTAGGCAAACACAGCTTGAGATTGAAGCCCAAGGGTGGCGCAGACCAAATTATCCCCAAAAAGGATCAATTTACCTAGTCTTTATGTCGCTGGTATGAAATACGTCGTCTATGACCTGCTCATTATCAGAAGTTAACGACACAAAATTGCGTAGGTGATTGGCCAAAGATGAACCCCTTTTTAAGTGTCTTTTTGTAAGCTATTGGCTCATGGCTTTTGATGTTTTGAAGGATAAATGTGTCATTTTGAGCTACAATGTAGCTCAAAAGATAGAAAAGGACTAAATCATGGCTGCCAATGCTGTTGTGCGTGCAAGGATTGATGGAAGCATTAAAGAGGAAGCCACTGCTGTATTGGCTGCTATGGGACTAACCCCTTCCGATGCCTTTCGAATCTTGATGACTAGAGTAGCCAAAGAAAAGGCATTGCCTTTTGCGCCACTTATTCCAAATGAAGAAACTATTGCGGCCATGAAAGAAGCGAGAAAAGGAAAACTTAAATCCTTTACTTCTATTAATGACCTAATGGCTGATTTGAATGCGGACGATTGAATACACTACAAAATTTAAACGCGATTACAAAAGAGAATTCAAAGGGATATACAAAAAAACTTTAGCAAATGATCTCAAATTAGCAATTCAATTACTTGAAAAAGATGTAGTGTTGCCTACAAATTACTACGATCATGCATTAATAGGCGACTGGAAAGATCATCGAGACTGCCACATAAAGCCTGACCTCGTTCTAATTTATAGAAAGCCTGATCAAACTACTTTGCAACTAGTGCGCCTAGGTTCTCATAGTCAATTAGGTATGTAGTCGCAGCACTAGGTCAGATGAGCGCTTCTTAAAACTGATTAGCGGCGATCCATCAAAGCTCGAGCCAAGGTGCCTGCATCGACATACTCCAGCTCCCCGCCTACTGGAATGCCTCTAGCAATACGAGTGACTTTGATACCTTTCGCTTTGAGCACCTCACCAATGTAATGGGCAGTAGCCTCGCCTTCACTAGTGAAGTTTGTCGCTAGTACTACCTCCCGAATGGGCACGTTCGTATCTGGATTCTCAATACGAGCAAGTAAGCGATCAAAATGAATTTCGTTGGGGCCCATGCCATCCAGTGGTGAGAGACGACCCATCAATACAAAGTAATTGCCTTTGAAACTTAAGGTCTGCTCCACCATCACTTGGTCGGCAGGCGTTTCTACAATACAGAGCAAGGATGGATCACGGCGCTCATCTGAGCAAGTAATACAGATTTGAGTTTCTGAGAAGGTATTACAACGTGCGCAGTGGCCAACAGTCTGTACTGCCTCACCCAAGGACTGGGCCAGTACTGCAGCCCCATTGCGATCATGCTGCAAAAGATAGAACGCCATGCGCTGAGCAGACTTGGGGCCTACTCCCGGGAGCACACGCAAAGCCTCAATCAAACGACCGAGTGCATCTTGAGGTGCTTCATGACGCGCCATAAATAATTGCTTAGAAAGGTAACTTAAAGCCCGGAGGCATTGGCATTCCAGCAGTAGCGCCAGACATCATTTGTGCGCTAGCGGCTTCTACTTGTTTGAATGCTTCGGTATAAGCAGTAACAATCAAGTCTTCTAGCATCTCACGGTCGTCCATTGCGCCTGGATCAATTTGTACCCGCTTGAGTTCGTATTTACCAGAGATCGTTACTTTCACTAAGCCGCTAGCCGCTTGGCCAGTCACTTCCAGCGCAGCCAACTCAGCTTGCGCAGTTTTCATCTTCTCTTGCATCTGCTGAGCCTGTTTCATGAGGCCAGCAAGTCCACCTTTCATCATCGCTTCTTTTCCTTAGTGCTGTATTACTGAATTTAAATTAAAGGGGTGCATTACAGCGGCTTCACAGAGCCGCCAACTACTTTAGCGCCAAACTCTTTTTCTAATTGCTGGATAAAAGGATCAGCGGCAATCATTTGTTCGGCGTTCATTCTTTTCTCTTGATGAATCTGGGCATCAACCTTAGCAACGGTCTTACCTTCTACTTCACCTTTTTCAATCACGATCTTGACTGGTTTACCGAAATATGTAGTGAGCGCCTCAGCTAAGCGAGCAATAGAAGCTTCTGAAGCGAGTTGCGGCATGGGTGTCACGATCGTTGCCTTTACACCTGCTGCAGAATCTTTCCAATCTTGCAACTCTGTCTGAAATGCTAACTGTTGCACCAAACCTTTTACTGGTAATTGCCGCACCAAGCTATGCCAGTCTGGGCGATTTGCAGCATCACCTACAGGAGTAGCTGCGGCTACTAGCTTCGTTGCTATAGATGCTGCTGCAGACACTACTGTTTTGGCTGCTGGCGCTGGAGCAGACATTGGACGTGGTGCGCTAGCAACTGGAGGAGCTGATGGTGTTGGAGCTGTGCCCCCACCGCCACTGCTCCCTGGACGAAATGCCAACATCCTCAAAAGTGTCATGGCAAAGCCAGTTTGCTCATCTGGTGCAAGTGACAAGTCAGGGCGGCTGGTAATCGTGATTTGGTAGAAGAGTTGCGCCTCTTCTTTAGTGAGTTGAGTAGCTAAGCGACGAATCTCTCCTGCTTCTGGCCAATCCTCTAACACTGATTCTGGAACTACTTGTGCTGCTGCAATCTTTTGTAGCAGGCTGGATAGATCTTGCAATGCTAATGAGAAAGACATACTGCGCTCTCCCATTTCATTAGCAACTGCGAGAAGGCTTGCGCCATCTTTTGCAATTAAGCAATCCAGAATACGCATGAGATACGCATCGTCTAATGTGCCGAGCATGCCACGTACAGATTCTTCAGTTACTTTACCTGCTGCATAGGCAATCGCTTGATCGGTTAAGGACAGGGCATCGCGCATCGAACCTTGCGCTGCTTTAGCTAAGACACGCAATGCATTGACTTCGTAAGTGACTTTTTCTGCTGCAAGTACTTTCTCTAAATGCTCAACAATGAGGGCTACAGGCATTTGCTTAAGGTTGAACTGCAAGCAACGAGACAAAATAGTGACAGGAATCTTTTGTGGGTCAGTAGTTGCTAGAATAAATTTGACGTGCTCTGGAGGCTCTTCCAAAGTTTTCAGCATGGCATTAAAGGCATGATTGGTGAGCATATGCACCTCGTCAATCATGTAGACCTTGAAACGAGCATTGCTTGGTGCGTAAGCTGCTTTTTCTAGAAGAGCGGCAATGTCGTCAACACCACGATTACTTGCTGCATCCATCTCTATATAGTCAACAAAACGACCCGCATCGATTTCCATACAAGCTGGGCATTTTCCGCAAGGCTGCGAAGTCATCTTGCCTGCACCATCTGCACCTGTGCAATTGAGGGCTTTTGCCATAATGCGCGCAATGGTGGTCTTACCGACCCCACGAGTGCCTGTAAAGAGCCATGCATGATGCAGGCGACCCTGATCCAAGGCATGGGTCAAGGCCTTAACCACATGGTCTTGTCCTACTAACTCAGAGAATATTTTGGGGCGCCACGAACGGGCTAATGCCAATGCTGTCATGTCTTACATTCTAACAAGCTAAAATGGAAGTGGATGGGCCTCCCCGCATGGTGGGTTGGATAACCTGGTCAGGTCGGGAACGAAGCAGCCAAACCCAATTTCTGCCAGTGCCGGGGGTTTGGCTCATCCACCCTCCCCTTGAAAAATCGATGAATCTGAAGATCTTCAGCATCGTTAAACTTGCATAAACCAAGCAAATATCAGTTCAGAAGCAGAAATGGTACATTCAATTACAGAACGATTGATATGTGAACATAGGAGGCAATATGAACGAGAACGCAGGTTACAAGGCTGGATTGGCAGTTCGCAAAGAGGTTTTAGGTGAAAAATATGTCAACGATTCACTGGCTAACGCTGATGAATTTACCGAACCACTGCAACAGTACTTAACTGAGCATGCTTGGGGGGCTGTCTGGGTGAGAGAGGGTCTAGAGAAAAAGACGCGGAGTATGTTAAATCTCGCAATCCTGATTGCAACCAATCGCCCTGCCGAACTTCGACTTCATATACGGGGCGCATTAAATAATGGTGTCACCAAAGAAGAAATGCGTGAAATCTTTTTGCACTGCGGGGTATATTGTGGTGCACCAGCTGCACTTGATGCTTTCCATAACGCCAAAATTGTATTTAAGGAAATGGGGGTTTAGTTTTATGAAACTATTGATGAGCCTATTATGTCTATGGTTAGGTGCTTTCTCGTATAGTCACGCCCAAATCCCAAATGAGAAACCGATTCGTATCATCGTGCCATTTTCTAATGGTGGACCCACCGATGTAGTGGCAAGGGTATTGGGACCTAAGCTATCTTCCATTCTCAAACGACCTGTAGTGATTGAAAATAAAGTGGGAGCCACTGGTGGGATAGGCGCCCTATTTGTAGCTAAATCAATCCCCGATGGAGATACCCTACTGCTGGGTACCAGCAGCATCATGGCAGCAAGTCCAAGCCTTACTCTGAATTTACCTTACGACCCAGTGACTGATTTTTCTCCCATCTCCATGGTGGCTACTATCGAAAACATCTTGGTTGTTAACCCTAGCTTGCCGGTCAAAAACATTAAAGAACTGGTGGCGTATGCCAAAGAGAATCCTGGAAAGCTGACTTATGCTTCATCCGGCATTGGTAGTACATACCATTTAGGCGCAGAACTATTCAGCTCACAAACAGGAATCCAATGGGTGCATGTGCCTTACAAAGGGGCCGCACCTGCAATACAAGACGTATTAGCCGGCCATGTGCAAGTGATGTTTGATAACGTCTCTTCAGCAATACCCAATATCAAGGCAGAACGTTTAAAACCTTTAGGGGTTGCCAGCTTGAAGCGCTACCCTACTTTGCCAGATGTACCCACCATTGCCGAACAGGGAGTGCCTGGGTATGAAACGACTATTTGGCTAGGCTTATTTGCGCCTGCAAATACTCCGCAACCAATCATTACTCAACTCAATAAGGCTGTTCGTGAGGCAGTGAACTCTAGCGAATATAAAGACAAACTCGAATTTTTGGCTATGCAACCCGTTGTTAGCTCACCCCAAGAACTAGCCAGACTTTTAAAAGCAGATACCGCTAAGTGGGCCAAGGTTGTCAAAGATGCAGGCATCAAACCTGAATAACTTTAGGCAGTTAACTTCACCCGCACACACTAAATGTGAAAGCAGACCTACTGAGGTATAGTTTTATTTAGGTAGCTCTCTATTAATCTGAGGACTAGTTTAAATATAGGAGAAAAGTGATGTCTAGAGATAAATTAGGATTAATTGCGTTTGGTCTTGCGCTCTTGGGCTTCATCGTTTTTGTCAAAACTGGATCACTTATTTTATTTGTAATAGGCATGATCTGCGTAGTCGTATTGGTATTTTCTAAGAATAAATTCATCCAATAAATGACAGGTGTCATGCTCGAGTTGGTAATTGAGTTTGGTGTGATTTTGATTTCACCAATCGTTTTTCACTACTACCTTTGGAAATATAAAAAAATAGCTCCTGCAGTCATTCTTAAAGATTTCAAAATTTACGCCTGCTTGTATGGGCTTATCTTAATTACCGGCATCTTTGCCATTTGGGGCCAGCATTAAGAGCAAGTAAGCTTTTTTACCCAAAGGGACCATTCAGTCGCACAGTATCCCAGTTCAAAACAATCGCAATAGTGACCCATATTAAATATGGCAGCATATATAAGCTGTATTTAGTAGACACCTTTCGTAGCGTCAGCAATATAGCAAGCACTGAAAGCCATAAAAACACCGCTTCATATAAAGACCAGTCTGGTCTTTGAAAGCGAAAGTACAAAATACTCCATAGCAAGTTCAGAAAAGCATTAACCCAAAATAAAAAAGTGAGGCGACTCAGAAGCGCGGGGTTAGTGGTCAAGTGCTTTACAGCGACCCAAGCAATGCCAGACAAAACAAAAATAGTCGACCAGATCGGGCCAAATGCTGCATCAGGCGGTTTCCAAAAAGGTTCTTTTAAGGCTTGATACCAAGGCCCCAAATCCGTTGCTAAACCCCCTAGAATCGCCACCGTTAAACCCCAGGCTAATGGCATAGCCAATTTTTTATTTAACATTAATTTTCCTTCAAGAGAAGTAGTGCCGTGGGAGATTCTGAAAGTTTAGTACTTAGGTGTAATAGTAAATTAAGAAAAAAACGAGAATGAATAAGTTCAGAGTGCCAAAGATGACCACAACTGGTTTACCAATATATTGCCACTTTGCCTCTTTAGATAACAACTGTGTCTGATTTTTTTCTTTCTTAAACATAAATAAGTCACTTATATCTGAAAGTGATCTCGCACTTTAGTTAGGATTTTCTTCGGAGATAATCCATATAAATCTAAGAGCACATTAACATCACCATGCTCTACATACTCATCAGGCAAGCCAATTTGTAGAGTCGGTATCTGAATTTTGTGCGTCGATAGTGCTTCCAGGCAGGCACTACCCGCCCCTCCTTGAGTTGCGCTGTCTTCAATAAAGACCAAAGCATCATGAGTTTTGGCAAGATCTAATAGCAATTGCTCATCTAATGGTTTTACAAAGCGCATATCAGCAACAGTAGCATCAAGCTCCTCTGCAGCCTCTAGTGCGTTATATAACAATGGGCCAAAGCAAACAAAGGCAATCTTTTTCCCAGGAGCTTGCGCATTTTTTGCTTTGCGAACAATCACACCTTTTCCGACGGGGATAGTCTCTAATTTTTGAGATGCTTCCGGACCCACTCCAGAGCCGCGTGGATAACGCACGACAGAGGGGCCATTGACACCAAAAGCAGTCGTCAGCATATTTCTGCAATCTTCTTGATTAGATGGTGTCATCAAGACCACATTGGGTAAGCATCTTAGAAAAGCAACATCAAATACACCTGCATGGGTTGGTCCATCTGCGCCAACCATACCGGCTCTATCTATAGCGAAGACAATCGGCAAATTCTGCAAAGTCACATCATGTATTAGCTGGTCGTAGCCTCTTTGTAAAAAAGTGGAATAGATCGCCACCACTGGCTTTAGACCTTCACAAGCAATGCCCGCTGCAAAAGTCACTGCATGCTGCTCAGCGATTCCGACGTCAAAATAACGATCAGGGAACTGTGCCTCAAATTGGACTAAGCCAGAGCCCTCGCGCATTGCTGGCGTAATACCAATAAGACGCTTGTCCTCTTTGGCCATATCGCAAAGCCACTCGCCAAATACTTCGGTATAGGTTTTTTTACCTGGTGCAGAAGGTTTCAGGCCTTCACTAGGATTAAATTTGCCGGGGCCATGATAAGAAATCGGGTTTAACTCTGCCCTCTCATACCCCTTGCCTTTTTTAGTAACGATATGCAAGAATTGCGGGCCATCAGTCTGGGCAATTTTCTTCAGATTCTCAAGAGTAATAATGAGATCGTCCAAATTATGACCATCGATTGGGCCATAGTAATCAAAACCAAATTCTTCAAAGATGGTTGCTGGGCCAATCATCCCTTTTGCATGACCTTCTAGTCTTTTGGCAAACTCTCTTAAGGGAGGTGTATAGGAAAGCATCTTATCCAAACCTTTTTTGGTAGCACCGTAGAGTGAACCGCTAATCAGCTTTGCCAAATATCGATTCAGAGCCCCAACCGCTGGAGAAATCGACATTTCGTTATCGTTCAAAATCACGATTAAGGGAATAGATTTATCAACCCCTGCATTATTTAAACCTTCATAGGCCATGCCAGCGCTCATTGAGCCATCGCCAATGACTGCGATGACATTACGTTTTTCGCCCTTCACTTTGCTAGCAACTGCCATCCCAAGAGCTGCTGAAATGCTAGTAGACGAATGGGCCGTGCCAAAAGCATCGTATTGGCTTTCTGAGCGTTTTGGAAAGCCAGATAAGCCACCAAACTGACGCAAGCTTGGCATCATCTCTCTGCGCCCGGTCAAAATTTTATGGGCATAACTTTGATGCCCTACATCCCAAACAATCCGATCTTCAGGAGTATCAAACACATAATGCAAGGCAATTGCGAGCTCAACTGTTCCTAGATTGGAAGATAAGTGCCCGCCAGTACTGGCAACAGATTGCAGAATGAATTCACGTAACTCATCTGACAATTGGGCAAGCTCAGACTGCTCGAGCTGCTTTAAGTCCTGTGAAGAATTGATGGTGTGGAGTACTTTGGTTGCCTGGAGCATATTTAACGCCGAAATTATTTTGGAGAATAAATACTAGAGAGAATTCGTTTGAAATCTTCGATCTCGTTATTGGGTGATGTTTGCAAGGCGTTGATAGGTGCATGCATAAATTTATTAGCCAAGGCTTCTGCCATGATCGATAGGACTGCAACTGGATCCTCGCCCCTCTTAATGCGTCGTACTGCTTTTTCTAATTCAATTTCCTTGAGGCGCTCTGCAGTAGTCTGCAGCGATTGAATAATCGGTACTAGTGTTCTTTTTTGCAGCGTCTGGAAAAATTCACTCACGCCCTTATCGATAATGGTTTCAGCATCAGCCATTGAAAGTTCGCGGATATGGCGACCTTCATTGACAACGCTACCCAAATCATCAACGGAGTACAGGTAGGCATCTTCAAGCGATCGAACCTCTGGCTCTATGTCGCGTGGTACTGCCAAATCAATCAATACAATCGGTCTGCTATTTCTGGCCTTCAAAGCGGTTTTAATCATCCCCATGCCAATGATTGGCAATGCACTTGCTGTACAAGAAACAATCACGTCAAAGTCCTGTAAACGCGTTGGCAAGGATTGCAAAGGAAAGGAATCGGTTTGCAGGCCTTTTTCAGAAAATACTTTTGCCATCTCATCACCACGATCAACGGTACGGTTACTGATCGCAATCTGTTTTGGCTTTCGACCAGCAAAGTGAGAGGCACACAATTGAATCATTTCACCTGCACCAATAAATAGGATCTTGGAGTCCTTCAGATCGCCAAAGATCTTTTCAGCCAAGCGCACTGAGGCCCCAGCCATTGAAACTGAATGCTTACCAATATCCGTTGTTGCTCGAACTGCCTTG
>Ga0194037_1002765_pt1 | contig 11285 bp, 10 predicted proteins | sample JunL306m_MetaG_FD_148653 | JGI IMG/M metagenome (GOLD analysis project Ga0194037, IMG submission 148653) | Anoxic zone freshwater microbial communities from boreal shield lake in IISD Experimental Lakes Area, Ontario, Canada - Jun2016-L304-6m | ecosystem: Environmental > Aquatic > Freshwater >...
GTCTATGTCAGACCAAAGTTTTGTTTCAACGGCTTTGAGGCCTTCTACTGTCTTTGGGTGGAGTGCCAGACTTCGGGCAGACATTGTCTTCAATAATCTGCTCTTGACTGGATTGAAGCAGAAGCAGATTGAAGTTCACTCTGACGGCACGCCTTGGCGTCCAATTATTCATGTTCAAGATATTGCATTGGCAATACAAAAATGCATTGAGGCAAATACTGAGTTGATTGAATCTAGAGCCTTTAATTTGGGTGTTATTAATGGAAACTACACGGTCCGAGAGTTGGCAGAAACTGCACAAAAATGTCTTGGCGGGATACCAATTCTTTATAACACTGAAAACTTAACCGACCCCCGCAGCTACCGAGTCTCTTTTCAAAGGGCTCTGCGGGACTTAGGTTTTGCAGCGCAAATTGACCTCGAAAAAGGCGGAAATGAAATAATTAGGCACGCTACGGAGTTAATTACGACAGGGATTGATTTGCTTGACCGTAAAACCAATAGACTCCAACAAGTCAAATATCTAGTTGAGAACGGTTTGGTTGATGATTCACTTAGATTCCGATGAGGATTTTGAAACTGTAACTAATTGCAGGATATGTGAGTCTCCTGACCTCCATGAAATCCTGGATCTTGGAGACCAGCCTCTGGCTAATGCCCTTCGAGCGCCTGATGACAACTCGGTCGAAAAAAAATTTCCGCTTGTACTGAGCAGGTGTAGAAATTGCACAACGGTTCAGTTGTCAATCAATGTTAATCCTAAACTAATGTTTCAGGACTATTTTTGGGTAACCGGCACGACTGCCACCGCACGCGAACACTGCAGAAGACTGGCATCAGAAATCTCAAAAATCTCATCGACTAATCCTTCGATACTTGAAATTGGAAGCAATGATGGAACTTTATTAAAGGAGTTCCAAAAATTTACTTCCGGAGCGCTTCACGGAGTTGACCCGGCAATAGACATATCAAGGTCAATAGAAATTCCTGGGATCAATGTCATCACTGATTTCTTTTCATCAAGTTTTGCGAGTGACTTTGAACAAGATCATGGTTTAGTGGATGTCGTAATTGCTCGCAACGTCTTATCCCATGTTCCTGATTTACGCGATGTTTTTCTCGGTATTGATAAGATACTAAGTACTTCTGGCATTTTTGTTGTTGAATTCCATGAAGCATCTAGAATATTAAATGAGCTCCATTACGATTCAATTTATCATGAGCACACTTTTTATCATTCAATCAGAAGCATGACTGAAGCACAGGCATCCATTGGCCTTGTACCTTTTGATATTCTCGAAAGCCCGATTAGTGGTGGATCGCACATTCTTATTTCCTCAAGGGTTGCTCAACCGCCAACTACCAGGTTTTTGGCGGCGATCGAGCTTGAAGATACCTCAAGTGTGCAAAGTGAAAGCGCTTGGATGAATTTTGCTAGGTTAGCGAACGAGAACTTAGAAGAAATTCGGGACTTTCTGAAAAGGAATACTGGAACCACTATAAAGGCTTTTGGTGCGTCGGCAAGAAGTTCAACTTTACTGAATGCAATAGGCGCTTCTTCCAAAGCTCTTTCTGGAATTGCGGATAACAATCCTCTCAAATGGGGGAAAGTTTCTCCAGGTACTCATTTACCAATTAATTCGCCTAAAGAACTGATAAATGATTCTATTGAAATGGTATTCATATGCCCATTTAATTTTGAATCAGAAATTGTTAACTACCTCAAAAATACTCTTGGATGGCATGGCAAAGTCTATCTCCCTCTCCCGGGTAAACCAAGAATTTATACCATTTAGTATTGGGGATCTAAATTGCCTAAATTGTCAATAGCAAATTTGGAGGTGACAGCTCATTCAAAGTTTGTAGATCATAGAGGTTCATTTGAACGGCTTTTCGATTCAACCTGGGCGAAGGAATTAAATTTATTGCCTCAGCAAGTCAATATCTCTCGCAATACAAATAAGGGCACATTACGAGGGTTGCATTTTCAAATAACTGGTCAGCCTGAACATAAACTTATTACATTGCTAAGTGGGCGTATTTATTTGGCAGTCGTCGATTTAAGAAAAGAATCTGAAAGTTATTTGCAGGTAAACTCTTTTGAGGTCAATGCAAACGAATTGAAATCAATATTCATCCCTTTCGGATGCGCTACAGGATGGTTATCTCTAGAGCCTAATACGGATATTCATTATGTGATGTACTCAAGATTTGAAGAGAACTCATACAGCGGATTGCGTTACGACGATTCCTTTTTCAACATACCCTGGCCGATGACTCCAAATGTTATTTCAGAACAGGATATGAGTTGGCCACTATTCGATCCTAGGAATTAGTGAGATGAAAACGCTAATCACAGGTCCCTCGGGTTTTATAGGGAAAAGTCTTCTTAATCAGAAATTCGACGGTGAAATCCATACTCTGTCTCGGGAGCCGTATAATTCAGACAGAAAAGATATTCACCAGCATTACGGGGACCTACACGATAAAGATATTCTTAAGAAAATAGGAAAGCTCAAATTTGAAAGGGTTGTACACCTTGCCTGGCAAGGTCTCCCAGTTTTAACGCCAGATAATAATCGCTTAAACTTCAACTTGAGCAAGCATTTTCTTGAATGTTTAATTGACTCAGGTGTGCGTGAAGTAAATGTCTCAGGTTCTTGCCTCGAATACGGGGCGTTAAGCGAATTAGTTGATGAAACCACCTCCGGTGTAAACATAGGTGATTTTGGTGAAACAAAGCTTGAATTACTTGATTACCTTGAATCTCAACACATTCCATTCAGGTGGTTTCGAATCTTTTATGCCTACGGTCCGTATCAACACAATAATTCATTACTCATGCACGCCTATAGAAGTGCCAAAATGGGAAGTTCATTCATTGCGAGGGAAACCAGAGATTCTAGAGATTTTATTTTTGTAAGCGATGTCGCAAGGGCGATTTCAATGCTCTTGCAAACAAAGGGTGCTTTCGGAGTATTCAATATCGGAAGTGGGAAATCAATTAGCATTGGAACAATGGTTAATATCGTCAATCAAGAAATGAACGTTCCTCTTCTAACAGATGTGCAAGGTTTGGATTCCTTAAAAGCAAATTACAATAAAATCGAGCAAGCTTGTGGGTGGACACCAACTATCGACATCAGTGAAGGTGTCAGTAGATTTCTCCAATGGGTGGTAATGAATGAGAACTAGGAAGGCTGTGGTCCTCGCGGGGGGTCGGGGAGAGAGGGTTAAGCCAATAACCAACTTAATCCCCAAAGCGTTGATTCCAATTAACGGAATTCCAATTTTAGCCCAACAATTACGGCAACTTGAGCGACTAGGATTTGATGAAGTAATTATTCTTACCGGTTACCTTTCTAAGAGCATCCAGTACTTTTGTGAAAATTTCCCCACAACTTTGGCTTTAAAGTGTATTCCGAGTGATCCCGATGATTCCCCAGCTAGAAGGCTACTTACCAGCAAGCACGAAATTGGTAACGAATTCTTATTGATTTATTGCGATAACTTGATTCTTTCGGATTCGGTAATAGGAGAAGTTTTAAATAGTTCCGGTTTGTTAACCTTTCTAATTGAGCAACGAGATACGGGTAATACTGAAGTCCGTTCTGACGGATCTGTAGTTTATTATCCTGGGAAAAGAAGAGAGAATCTCACTCACGTTGAATTGGGAAATATCAAGATTAATTCCCCACTTTTCTTCGAAGTTCTGGAAAAAACACAAGATTTACCAGAAGCACTTGGAGTAATCACAAATCAAATTAAGTGCAATTTTGTTGCGCTCACGAGCAGTCTGTTAAGCGTATCCAATTTCGAAAGATTTCTAAATCTTCAAAATGGGAGATTAGTGGTGATCTTGGATCGCGATGGTGTTTTGATTGCGAAGATGGAGAAGAGAAAATATGTGACAAAGATTCAGGACTACAAACCACTTTTCCAAAATTGGAAAGGGTTGCTCCAATTGGCAGAATTGGGTGTTGATTTCGTAATTGCTACAAACCAACCGGGGGTGGCCCTTGGGGAAGTAAACGAAGATTTCTTGTTGGAATTACACCAGCAGCTTGCGGCCGAACTCATGGCATACGGAATTAATGTTTTAGCAATCTATGTCTGTCCGCATCATTGGGATATGAACTGTGCTTGCCGCAAACCTATGCCAGGAATGCTTGCGCAAGCTATTTCTGATTTTAAATTAAACCCTGGGAGGACACTTTATATAGGTGATGATGATCGAGACGAATTAGCAGCAAATAGGGCTGGAATCATGGGGATCTTGATTGGAGACGACCACAGCGGTTCACAGAAATATTCTGACGTCATTGCGGCGATTCCCCAAATTAAGTTACTTCTAAAACTAGTACAGTAACGGCGTGGCGTTTCAAAGTGTATTGAGTATGGCCCCTTTACGAGTGAGCTTCGTGGGTGGTGGTTCAGACATAGCAAATTTTTATGAAAAACATACTGGTGCAGTAGTCTCTGCCGCTATTAACAAATACGTCTATGTGCATATAAAGCGACATGACCCATTATTTCAAGAGCGGTACAGAATTTCCTACTCTGAAATAGAGCATACTCAAAATCGAGACGACATAAAAAATGCCGTAGTTAGGGCATGTCTTGAGAGATTGAAAATTGACGAGCCACTGCAAATTTCAACTTCTGCTGACTTGCCGGCCAACTCTGGTCTCGGATCATCGAGTAGTTTTGCTGTAGCGCTTCTCATGGGACTGCATTCCTTACGCGGTGAAGAAATTAGCCCCGTACAGATTGCAGAAGAAGCATGTGAAGTTGAGATTGGGTTGCTTGGTTCACCCATAGGGAAACAAGATCAGTATGCAGCTGCTTTTGGAGGCTTAAACTATTTTGAATTTCAATCAGGAGGAAATGTCAGAATTGAGCCGATCTATTTATCTAATATCAATACGGGGCGATTATTAGAGAGATCACTTTTGGTTTGGACGGGGCAAAGTAGGAAAGCGGATTCTATCCTTAAGGATCAAGCCACAAGGTCTTTAGAAAACATGAGTGATTTAATCGAAATTACGAATTTAGCTAAATCGTTTAAAGAACAGTTGCTGCAACCAGAATTGGATTGGTCAGTGATTGGGGAAATGATTTCTCATGGTTGGAAATTAAAGAAAACTTTCAGCTCGAAGATAGTTACGCCTGAGGTTAGCAAAATTGCCTCGAGGTTGGAGGAGATGGAGTGCCACGGATTTAAATTACTAGGTGCCGGCGGGGGAGGTTTTATGTTTGCTCTAATTGAAGATCCGCAGAATATGGCTATGCGATACTTAAATGGTTGGCGAACCTTTAGACCTGAACTTGATCATATTGGTGCAAGAATAGTTTCGATCAAATGACGAATAAGGTGGCGAAAGATAATTTGAATACTTTAGTGATCACTGGCTCAACAGGGTTTGTTGGTGAACGTTTAGCTTTAAGAGCTATAGAACTTGGGTATGAGGTAATAGGAATCGACCTAAAAAAATCTACAAACTTGCGCTGCGCGCAGTTTGTTGTTGACCTTGCCTCTGAAAGTATAGCCAACCTAATTCCGCGAAGCGCAGTAGTGATTCATCTAGCGTCACTCTCAACCGATTCCTTGTGCCGTGAGAATCCAATTTTGGCTATCGATGCAAATCTAAAAGCGACAGCTCTCGTAGTTTCTGCAACTCAAGAATCAAATGCTGAACAACTGATATTTGCATCGTCAGAATGGGTTTACCCTGAAAATTCCGAGTTAAATGAGCAGGTAGAAACTGATTCATTAGATTTATTGGATTTGAACTCCTTATATGCAATAACCAAGCTCGTGGGAGAATCCATAGTAAGAACTACATCCACCAAACCATATTCATTGTTAAGGTTTGGAATAGTTTATGGCCCGCGACCTACACCAGGCTCTGCAGCCGAAAGTTTGGCGTTGAAAGTACATAATGGTGAAGAGATTCGAGTTGGTTCTGCAATGACATCCCGAAGATTTATCTATATCGATGATCTTATTGATGCAATTTTGAAAGTTGCAGATTTTGGGCCTGTCTCTGCAGACGGAACAGCTCTGAATATCGCAGGTCCGGAGCTTATTTCGCTGGAAGCGGTTGTAAGCAAAGTAAATCAAATACTAGGCAAGTCTATTTCCGTAATAGATGGTGGCGCTACCCCTAGTATTCGTAATCCGCTGATAGATCGTGCTCAGGTTCTTATCGACTGGCAACCTAAAACTGATTTTTCTACCGGCATACTTAAATGTTTGAAAGCGATGACAGTTTTAGTTAATAACGAACAGGGGAAATAGATATGACAAAAGTTTGGGATGAAAGTTTTGAAAATTGGCGCAAGGAATTCCTTAAGAGACAGTCCGAAGATGAGAATTTCAGTCAACTATCAAAAGTTTGGCTGCAGAAATCAGTGAATCACAAATACTCTTACCAATTTGATTGGTTAGGGGTTCCCATTATCCAAATGCCTGGTGATTTAATTGTTTTCCAAGATATAGTTTATAAAACACGCCCTGACTTGATAATTGAGACGGGTATTGCACGTGGAGGCTCTCTAATATTTTGGGCGTCAATACAACAACTATGCGATATTGAAGTAAAGGTTCTTGGAATTGATATCGATATTCGTGACCACGCAATTCAGGCAATCAAGGGTTCACGGTTTAATAAGAATATTGAATTAATCCAGGGGAGCTCAACTAGCGAGAATGTTATTTCTATAGTATCGGACATTGCATCCAATTTTAAGAGAGTCATGGTGGTCTTAGATTCGAATCATACGCATGATCACGTGATGGAAGAATTGAAACTGTACTCGGAGCTTGTTTCTCCCGGATGCATGTTACTCGTGCTGGATACTGCCATTGATGATCTTGAGATTGATCCCGACAGAAATTGGGGCCCCGGGGCAAGCCCAAAATCTGCAGTAATTGAATTTATGGCCAAGAATCGAGATTTCGTAAACATGAAAGATCTCGAGGATCGGGCAGCTCTAACAGTTGCGCCCCATGGGTACTGGTTAAAGAGTCAGACTAGAATCCAAGCCTAATTAAATTGAACTTATGATTCTCGAATTAAGGGTAGGTGCCCGCCGTGAATAAACTCCTGAAATTGATTCGACGAAATGCGGATGTTGAATCATTCATGGATCTGAATAAATCACACCGAAAGAATGTTGCAAAAATTGGTTCGGTTGCTCTTTTTGAACTGCAAATTACCTACCCTGCATTTATTGGTTACTCCTACTTTGCCAGAGTGCTGGAGTCCCTGGGGGTCGAGCTTATTGGATATCGTCCTGTCAACGATTTATCGAGGCTTTCTCGCTTTGTATTTAAATTTCTAAGGAAAATACCATTGGACAATGGCATCAATTGGCCTTTTCGTATTATGAGGTCATTTGGTGTCTCGAAATTCATACTGCCATCACAAGTTTCAAGAAATCAACTAGAACTTGAAGAATTGTTCTTGGAATTTATTTCGCTTAATAAAGTACAAAAACTCAACTTTAAGATTAATGATGTAGTCCTTGGCGATCTATTTTATGACTGGCATTTACGACAACGTGGGCTGCCAACTATTACAGAGGAAATGGCGATTCTCCATGAAGACTTCTTCGAATTTTTTGGGACATTTATGTGGTGGGAAGAATATTTTGACCATAATAAGGTCGACTCTGTTTTTGTTTCACACTCAGTTTACTCGCAAGGCGTACTTGCCAGAATTGGATTAAGAAATAATTCCAACGTTTTCTTGGTTGGACCGGATAGGGTTTATAGGCTCACAGAAAAGAACCTTCATCCTGACATGGAATTTCTGGATTATATTCCTGGTATTAAGCAACAATTCGGTTATTCAATTGACTTACTACGTGCGCAAAATGCAATTGATGCTTTGCGTGGCGGGAGCCAGGAGATAAGCTCGGCGCATAGTTTTGTTACTGGCTACAAAGGATTTCAAGGTGACAGAATAATTGCAGAAAATGGGAAGATAAATATTATGATTGCGGCTCACTGTTTTTCGGATGCTCCGCATGCTAATAGTGACTTTCATTTTTCTGACTTTGTAGAATGGTTAAAATTTCTAGGAAAAAAGTCTTGGGAAACCAAAGATAAGTATAATTGGTACATAAAAGCACATCCTGCATTTTTCGAGTCCGACAAGATTCACTTTGCCAAAATCACCGCTGATTTTCCATGGATCCAGCCAATTTCATCTTCTTATTCAAATCTTGATTTATTCGCTCAAGGGGTGCAAGTAGTGCTAACTATCCACGGCACAATTGCATTTGAAGCTGCATACGAAAATATTTTGGTTATCAATGCCTCCAATAATTGCCCGCACATAAAATATGATTTCAGCCTAAGACCGAGCTCAACAGTTGAATATTCGGAAATGATTGACTCAATCCCAAAATTGCTAGCTGAGTTCGTGATAGTGCCGGACGATATTCTACATTTCTACGATTTACATCACTTACGGAAAAATTCAAATATCTATTTTGGTCAAAATTATGGAGAACTTCTTGAATTCATTGGAGGGTATAAAGAGATTTTCACAAGTCCAAAAATCTTCAGGTTCTGGCTTGACCAAGTTTATGGGAAAGACTTTGATAAAAATTTGCTATCATCGTTCGCCAATTTCTTTAAAAGCAACGCCTACTTCATGATTCGGGAGAAATAACTCAGATAATGCTTACAGCTTCAATCAAAAGAGTACTCTGATGCTAGAGGTGTATGAGAGGTTTGAAATTGACAAATAAGAAATCCATTCGTAAAACTCACGGCTTTATGGACAGCAGCAATTTCTATAAGTCCATAATGGTGTTTCCGTTACAGGACCGGAAAAAATTGGGACTAGTTTTACTGTTACAGGTTTCATTGAATTTGCTAGATCTTGTCGGGGTAGCCAGCTTTGGCTTACTGGGGGCTTTGGCGGTTAGGGGTGTGCAGTCTAAACAGCCAGGAAATAAAGTTACTTTTGTTCTAGATTTTCTACATATTCAATCACAATCTTTTCAATTACAGGCCGCCATTCTGGGAGTTTTTGCAGCCTTCGTGTTAGTAGGTAGAACAATTTTGTCTATAATTTTTACACGACGGATGTTCAAATTTCTTAGCAGGCGTGCTGCATATATATCTTCTGGATTAGTTTCGAGGCTACTTTCTCAACCTTTAACAAAGTTACAGAAACGTTCAACGCAAGAAACTATTTACGCCGCTGGTTATGGTGTGACGTCAATAGCATTGGGAGTCGTCGGTACGGCTATTGCAATATCTGCTGATGCTTTTCTAATGCTTATAATGATGGTTGGCCTATTTGTGATTGATTCAACTATTGCTGTTGGAGTATTCTTCTTTTTTGGGTTTATTGGTTGGTTGATGTATTGGCTTATGAATGTACGTGCCAAAGAACTTGGAACTAGAAATTGGGAATTATCAGTTCAGGCAGATGAGAGAATTGCCGAAGCATTAAACTCTTATCGTGAATTACTAACTAGCAATAGGCGTGATTATTATGCTCGGCAGATTTCCAAATCACGGACTTCTTTGGCTGAGGTATTAGCTGAAATTCAATTCCTGCCAAATATCAGTAAGTATGTGATTGAATCGAGTGTGATTTTGGGTGCACTCTTAATTGGTGCCACGCAGTTCCTACTAAATGATGCCACACACGCTGCTGCATCTCTCGCCGTATTTCTGGCAGCGGGTACGCGAATAGCGCCAGCAGTTCTCCGAATTCAACAAGGTTCGATTCAGATCCGTAATGCCCTGGGTCAGGCAGTTCCTACGCTCGACTTGCTTGGTCAATTGAAGGGTCGACCCGTTCTTCAACCCACCGAAGATTTGTTAGATGTTATTCACAATGGATTTAAAGGTGTGGTTAATGTTTCAAATTTAACACTCAAGTATGAGAATAGCGAAAAAGCAGCTTTATCTAACATCAATTTAAAAATCTCTGAAGGCGAAGTTTGTGCTGTTGTGGGCCCCACTGGTGCTGGGAAAACTTCCCTCGTTGATGTGATTCTTGGAATAATAGATCCCACCGAAGGTTCTGTCACAGTTTCTGGATTAGAACCTAAACATGCTATTGAAGAGTGGCCAGGTGCAATTTCCTATGTGCCGCAGGAAGTCGCGATAGTCAATGCCACTGTTCGTGAAAACATTGGGCTTGGATATCCATCATTTTTAGTGACGGATGAATATGTTAACTCTGCATTGCAAACTGCGCACTTATTCGATTTTGTTGCAAACTTACCAAATGGCTTGGATTCGGCACTTGGAGAACGCGGTAGGAAAATTAGCGGAGGGCAACGTCAACGGCTTGGAATTGCCAGAGCTATGTTTACAAAACCGCTACTACTTGTACTGGACGAAGCAACAAGTTCGTTGGATGGTAAAACCGAAGCTGATATTGCTGAAGCAATTTCCAATCTAAAAGGATCAACCACAATTATCGTAATTGCACACAGGCTTTCAACAATACGCACTGCTGATGTCATTGCATATATGGAAAATGGGAGGATAATTGCAACTGGATCCTTTGATGAAGTTCGAAATGCTGTCCCAAATTTCGATAGTCAGGCCAAATTGATGGGTCTCTAGTTTACTAACAGAAATTAATAACTTGAGATTTTAAGTAATAGTTAATTGTGGGCCCAGACGGGCTCGAACCGTCGACCCACGGATTAAAAGTCCGTTGCTCTACCGACTGAGCTATAGGCCCCACTTGTTGTGTAATGCGGCGCAATCTTATCGTAGATTTATCTTCCTTTGGACGCGCGTTCTAATCGGTCACGAATGGCTATCGCGATTCCATCTCCATCTGGGGTAATTGCCACAACTTTTTCAATCCCCCTTGCATCAGCATCGCGAAGAGCTGCATACATAACTCGTGCAAATTCATCTGCGCACTTGGGAGAAGCCAGCCTAATAACGCCCTTCGGAGTTGGTACTTCATCTAACGCAATGAGGCCCTCGCCAGTTTTTACTTCTGAAATCGAGAGAACTTTTAGGCTAGGCACGTCATAGTTTGTGTGAGTGCTGCTAACTCTGAGGCACAATCATGTCAGGCACAAAACTAATTAAATTTGAATCGTGGTTGTGAAGGAATGAAGTCATTAATCACTATCCCCACCTCCATCTGAAAGTCTTCAGGAGCGATGCTGTTTATGGAAAGAGCTAGATTTCGCTCGTTTTTCCATTGGCACAAAACTGCATACATTCCGCATCGTGCAAATTGATCCTCAATTACGATTATCTCAGCAAAAGAGCCTAGGTGCCT
>Ga0194037_1002766_pt1 | contig 11281 bp, 3 predicted proteins | sample JunL306m_MetaG_FD_148653 | JGI IMG/M metagenome (GOLD analysis project Ga0194037, IMG submission 148653) | Anoxic zone freshwater microbial communities from boreal shield lake in IISD Experimental Lakes Area, Ontario, Canada - Jun2016-L304-6m | ecosystem: Environmental > Aquatic > Freshwater >...
ACGGAGAAAAAGAGTACTTAAAAAAGCCAAAGGGTTCTGGGGATCACGCGGCAATATTCTGACCGTCGTCAAGCACGCGGTCGATAAAGCTGAACAGTACGCCTACCGCGACCGTCGCGTTAAAAAACGCACCTTCCGTTCGCTCTGGATCATGCGTATCAACGCCGCTGCCCGCCTGAACGGCACCACCTACTCCCGCCTGGTCAACGCCATGCTGAAGAAGAATGTCGAAATCGACCGCAAGGCGCTCGCCGAGATTGCCGTCAAGGATCCGGCTGCCTTTGCACAGATTGTCAAATCGGTTATCGAATAAGATTTACACTGGTACCATAATGGAAGAGAGCATTCGCAGTTTACAGCAGGAGATAGTTGAGTTTGAGATAACAGCGCAGGCCGATCTTGAAGCCTTCCGCTTAAAGTACACTGTTCGGAAAGGGCTCATTGCAGCTCTTTTCGGCCAGCTCAAGTCGGTTGACCCTGCTGACAAGCCGCGAATTGGCCAGTTGCTGAACCAGCTCAAGCAGACGGCTGATGCAAAGCTCACCGAAGCGGAAGGGCGGCTTGCATCAACCGAAAGCAGCAGCAGCAACAAAGGCATTGACCTCACCCTCCCCGGACGACGCTCCTTTACGGGCAGCGAACATCCGGTACAGAAGGTGCTTGGCGAGATGAAGCAGATCTTTTCAGCCATGGGATTCGGCATAGCAACCGGCCCCGAACTGGAGCTCGACAGCTACAATTTCGACATGCTGAACTTTCCGCCCGACCACCCCGCCCGCGACATGCAGGACACCTTTTTTGTCACCAGCGGCAACCCCGGCTCCGACGTGCTCCTCAGAACCCACACCTCCCCGGTGCAGGTGAGAGTCATGCTCGACCAGAAACCGCCTATACGGGTGATATGCCCAGGAAAGGTCTACCGCAACGAAGCAATCAGCTCCCGAAGCTACTGCGTCTTCCACCAACTCGAAGGGCTCTACATCGACAAGAAGGTCTCCTTCGCGGACCTCAAAGCCACCATCTACTCTTTCGCCAAACAGATGTTCGGCACCGACGTCAAACTCCGGTTCCGCCCAAGCTTTTTCCCCTTTACTGAACCTTCAGCAGAAGTTGATGTCACCTGCTACCTCTGCGGCGGCAAGGGATGTAAAGTCTGCAAAAAATCAGGCTGGCTCGAAATCATGGGCTGCGGCATGGTACACCCCAACGTCATGCGCAACTGCGGCATAGACCCCGAAGAGTGGTCAGGCTACGCCTTCGGTATGGGCGTTGACCGCACGGTGCTGCTCAGGTATAAGATTGATGATATCAGGTTGCTGTTTGAGAATGATTTGCGGATGTTGAGGCAGTTTGGGGGGTGATAGTTTGACAAAAAAACTAGACTATCGAGGCTTTTGACGGCTTATCACATGATAAACAATCGGGGTGCATAGTATCGGATATAAGGTAAATCTTTTTGTATGATCGTTATTATACAAAAAATTTTGAGGGTAAAAAGGGTAGCTTGTACTGTATCTTATACCACAAAAAAATCTGCAGAGGCCTTTTAATATTCGTTGCAAATGAACTATTCTTCTAACTTTTAAATTTAGAAGGGATTACTCTGCATTATCAGCACTCCTCCGCAAGAACTGTGTAAAACCAACCTTGCTGCTTGATACTTTCGTCAAGCTTTTTCCAGAGCTCTGGATTGTGCTTTTTAAAATGTTTTCCACAGGTATAGCGGATAACATTCGACACGCGCAGATTGAGTCCGCCATTCGCCCCTAATCTAAGTGCTGTAGCGCCTGACAATTTCGCAACAGGGCGACCACCATGTCGTAAATCATTGCCATTCCTTATCAAGGTATCCCCAAGGCAAACTCTCTTCTCTATGTAGTCTTGAAGCCCAGTCCGTACCTGAAACTCAACCCCTGGCCAGGAAACAAACATTTCTGAAGGAGTTCCGCTCATACGGTAAGTCGTAATGCCCGCAGCTGCATTGAATGGATTACGCTTGATCCATCCATTTTCGCGGTTTTCCCAACCGACATATAAACGGTTTTTAGCGCGGGTCATGGCAACGTAACAAATACGAGCTTCTTCTGCAGAATCGATGATTGGAGTAGGGACATCAAGACCTGTTCCAGCAAACGGGAAACTCTCAGAAGAAGGCATCACGAAAACAGTATCGTATTCAAGACCCTTAACCTTATGGACGGTCGCAATGGTCAGCTTAGAAGTATCGCCAAGCATACTGAGCTTATCTCTGAGCTTTGCGTTCAATCGTTCTAAGTCCGATGCATGCATTTCTTCAATGAACGTTTGCAGGTCGCGCACTCTCGGGCGGCCAACCTCTTCCCGTACAAGCTTGTAAAGTGTTCTTAAATATTCCTGACCGTCTATTGCATCAGCAAGCTTTTTTTCATTGTACTCCTCTATCATCTCACCCAAAACATGGTGTTCTACGAAGTCATAACCTTTGCGGGTTCGGCAAATATCCAGTAACGCACCGTAATGTCGGAGCTGGTATAGCGAAAAGTCTACCGATCCAAGTAGTTCAACTCGTTCGGGGGCTATACTACCGCTTCCCGATAAGGTGTCGTAGATTTGACGACATTCCCTGTTTGATCGACAGAGAACTGCTACATTCTCTCCGTGATCCAAGGCATCAATTATCAGTCGGCTGCCTGGTGAGACATCGAACGGCATGATCACTTCACCATGATCCTTGCGGAACGCGGTTAAAACAACATCATCTTTCATTCGAGAGAAACCTATTCTCACCGCAACTTTTTCGATCATGCCGTTAGATCGCATAACAATCTCTGGTACTGACCTGTAGTTCTCGACAAGGTTGTGTACCTCCGGTTCGAAAACATTTTTAAAATCGGTGAAGTAGTGAACTGCCTCAAGTGGGCATATGATGTGATATTTTTCACTCCACTGTTTTCTATTCCAAGTCAGAATATCTTGGTCGTCATCGCCGATAACCATTCCGCCTCCGCTGCAGTTTTGAAGCAGACTTTTAACGACGGTATAGAAATCCTCATTCATATCCTGAAACTCGTCGACAAGAATGGCTTGATATCTGCTACCAATCTCCCTCGCAAATTCTTCATCGTCTTTCATTCTTTCGGCAAAGGCATGCACGGCATCTCCTATGGCATCATCTGCGTGAAGTTCTGTATTCTCCTGATAGCGAAGGGCAAAGCTATGGAAGGTCGTGACATCGAGTTTGTTAGTGTATGTGCCATATCCAAGTGCCCGGAATAGATCACGGATGCGATCCCTAATCTCGTATACGACCGCCCGATTGAAAGCTAAAACGAGGATGGATGAAGGATCTATCCTTTGCGAATGAATAAGATGAGCGCACCGCATTGTAAGAACATAGGTTTTTCCTGAACCCGGACCGGCATTGACAAGAATTTTACGGTCAAACGGAGTTAGACAGACTTTTTTCTGCTGCTCGTTCAATTTATTTATTTCCTCGGTGAATCGCTCCTGCCTGACATGACTTAGCAACTCCCCAAACATTGGATTGCTGTCACCCAATTCACCGACCGTGTCTTCGATGAGTTTTTTCATTTCCTCGGCATTAAGGCACTCAAAATACCGGTCTATGTATTCTTTTCTGATTTCACCCGGCATGATAGCAAATAGTACCATGGCTTGAGCTCGAAGCACCTGAAATTCGTATTTACCAACCATCTCGGCATAGGTCTGCTGAACTCTGGATTCCAGGCCACCATCAGAATCAAAAGCTTCCAGTTTCCGAGCACTCAGTGAAACGAGTTTGCCCCATTCATCATGCAAGCCCTCAAACATAAAGAAACCCGTGAACTCTACGATTTTCACGATATTCTTCACCTTGCTTATACGCGTTCCTTCAGGAAGCGCTTTCATAACATCGGTTAATAAGGCCCGGTTACAGCCAGCCTTTACACGTTTTTTGGTAAAAAAATCAACCATTACTTTTGCCAGACGGATATTTTCTTCAACGGATCTGACTGCTGTTGAACGGATAGAATCTGGAACAAAACGTATATATAGGGCCTGACATGAATGGGAAGAATCCGATAATTTATCACGGATCCTGATACCGGCATGTCTCACCAGCATTAACGATGTTTTTATTGCCCGGTAGACCTCCCTATTCACCCTCCTTTTCTGAGATAAGTCTAAGGCTTTGCCAGTTTTGACAAGAAAGGCGCTGTACCACTGCTGGAGTTCAGCCGAAAATTCTTTGCGAGAAAGATATTCTACCCGTTGGTTTGTCGGTTGAAGAAGAATATCGACAGCCTTGCCGAGAAGATTCCAGAACTCGACTTCACTCGGTAATCCACTTTTTGAAACGATTAACTCTTTCTCTATAGCAAGAACTGAAACATTGGAAAGTTCGATCAGGTCGGCGAAAATATTGTCCATGCTTATTCCTCCACAGCGGGCAATAAGTTCAGACATGGTAACATTCACCTCTACCTTTTCGGGTTCAGCAGATGCAACGACCACCTTTGTTCCATATTGATTTTTTTTGGAAGAGGATACCAAAGAGAATACTCCGCGCAACAGGCCTTTGACAACCCGACCAAACAGCGTCTCATCTTGGTTATTCAACGTTTTTCCAGACTCGGAATCCCAAAATCCCGAAACAACTCCATCGGTCTCTTCGATCATGCTGAGAAGTGATCCTGAAGTCAAGGCCAAACGGCTTTTTCCTTTAGCGACATTGCGCAATCCGTTCAGGTCAACCTTGGTTAGTTTAAGAAGAGGTGGGTGACTTCCCTCTATCCGCAGAATTCCCATTCTTTCGAGCCAAAACAGTCCATTTGACACTTGATTTTCATCGAACGTCTTCGTTTCGCTGATGCGGACTCTGCTGGGAACAGAGAATAAAGACTTCTTAACAGTATCAAAGTTTACACTCCCTTTGAGGCAGAACTTAAAAAGTTCTTGGAGGTCAGCAGGCTTAACTGAACTGTCACGCAACTGTGCAAGATTGCGTTCGATGTCCACTCGGTTGTACAGAAGCGTTGCCCTGACGATTTCATTGCCAGTGCGTAATCTTTCCTCTTCATCACGGCCTATCCTCCCAACTTCCTGCAAATAGTCTTCGAGGTAAGTTGGAGGACGGTGGTGAATGCATGCGTGAAGGTGGGGTATGTCCATCCCCATCCCGAATGCCTTGGTACACACCAATACATTTGCCTGTCGTATTTTGAGCTGATCGGATGCCTCTGACTTGAGAGCTTCGGACAACCCTGCATGAAAAGGCAATGCGTAGAGTTTTTTCAGGTCAGAATTCTCTTGACTTGCATATTCGTTCAAAGCCTCACTCAGACGATGACAGTCTTTCTGGCGTCGCACGAATACAAGAGCGGCACTATTGGCCAAATCGAGACCCTTCAGTATTTCTACAATCTTGTAAAATTTTTCATCTTTAGGTGTCTCTTCATCCTCTTCACAGTCACAGGAATCCAAAACAATGAATGGTTGGATGGGATGTGGCATATCATCCGGCAACTCGTCGGGTGCTATTTCTCCCAGTCTAAGCTCCTTTTTCAGGTCATCTCGGTTTCTTCTCGTTACCGTAGCTGACGTCAAAAGAAGGCGATGGGGGTTGCCAGGAGCATTCCCCTGTTTGAACATTTCAGCAATGTACCGTGCCGAATTGAGGTAGTCAGGACGAAAATCAAAACCCCATTCACTGACACAATGTACCTCATCGAAAACAATGAACTCAAGGCCACCATCCATGTTCCGCCTTCGCTCTAGTGCATCGAGAAATTGCGGCATACGAAAGCGCTCGGGTGCAACAAAGACCAAATGAATTCTTCCGTCAAGAATCCCTTGGTATACTTCGTGATTGATCCAGGCATCCCTACCACCGCTCAAGTAGTCAACACTTTCAATAAAGTTCTTATGCCACAAGCCTTCTGCCTGATCACGCATCAAAGCCTGCAAAGGAGTGATAACAATCGTAAGACGTTTGGAATAACTCGACCTGAACAGGGCTGGTAAATGGAATACAATTGACTTTCCACCACCGGTTGGCATCCGGATAAGGAGATCACGGTCGCTTTCTATCAGTTTTTTAATTGCCTGTCGCTGGGTTCCCTGCCTGAAATCTTTGAATTTGGATCCCCAATGCTCATTGAGAAAATGTTGATACGATTCATAATCGTTGGGGATATCCTGTTCTTCTCTTCCCGGGTAACAAACTTCGCGGAACACCTCAAGTTCATCTTTATCGAGTAGTTCATCAAGTGCATAAAACGGGATATCTACCTTTGGCAACAAAGAAGCCATAGCGGCATGGTGCTCTGAAAGCCTTGTATCAAGAACTATGCACGATGTCACACCACTATTAGCACTGCCCAAAATACCTTGAAGCCATCCGCTAATGAATAGCGAAACAGTTGAATTGATGTCGTGTCCTTTAAGTATAGCACGACCAAATGAAACATGCTTCCGCTCAGCATTATCACCCTCTGAATCCTCATCGATCGACTCCATCTTAACCATGCCGTCTGCATGATCTGGTTTGTTCAGTATCGCATACCAATTGTGCAGCGGCAATTCATCAAGAACAACATGTATCCTTTTTCGCAAATCACGAGCTGCTTGTATGAATTTAGGAACATCTGCCCTTGAGCAGGCAAGGCTTCGCTGCCTGTTATTGCAAACTTGTTCCAAAATCTTGACGGGGCTTCCAGGGTAACGAGATGACAAGCCCAGTTGCACAAAGTTTTGCTGCAATTGTTCCGCCTCTGTTGGCCACCGCATAGCGACAAGAAGCACATCTTCCTCCTGTTGCAGCTTCAACAGATTCAGGAAACAGTGTGTCAAATCGGCCAAATAAACTGGACGATTTTCGGTGTCCGGGGAAATGAAAATGCGATCAACATCAAGGGATGATGCACTACCATCACGCCAACGTGGAATCAGAACCGGGATATCCAGAACAAGCTTGCTATGCCTATTTTCGGAATCTATCCGCAGCCAATCTGGAACATCCGGCAACAAAAACCAAGATGCCCCGGCGGCATACAGGCCTGGGGGCTCATAAAGCAGCCAGGTTTTTTGGCCATCACCTTTCGATACCTGCAAAAGGGCTCGCCCCCTCTGTTGAGCAGAAACAGATTGAAAATGGTTATGAACTTCACTCCCAGCAATTTCACAGCGACGAGCATTCTGCCAGGCTACCGCAACTTCGCCTCGGTCCCAGATTAAAAACCTTTTTTCATTTAATAGTCGGTTAACCTCCGCATCGTCAAGATTAAAAAGGTCTTCTGCCAAATATACTGTCTTTCCTTCTTCGATGACTTCGCCTACTTCGAATATGTCTTGTGCTGCTTTAAGCGCAGACTGAAGCCTCTCGTCCACCAGCCATAAAGGTAAAAAGGAAAAACGTACATCAACACCATTCCTTTCGGCATCCGAAACAATAATGGCAACGGCTTTGGCATAAAGACCACCATCTTCAACAGCCACTCTTCGGCATACCGATGGCGACAGCAGCGGATCAGAAAGCATGTTCTCCGGTGCAAAAAACCTGAGATGACAACCTTTTTGCCATGCAAATTCTCTGGCCAGACTTGAAGGGTAGAGCGTGTCTGCATCGAGAGCACTTTGCAAGTTGTCAGGATAATCACGATCCTCAACTTCTGACAACAATGCCGAATTATCAAAAAGTCGATCAACCAAAGCATGAATATCGTATTCCATACCTTTCAGGCAGGTTGACAATCTTTTTATCTGTTTTTCAAACAGTTCGAAGCACACTACCGCATCTACCTCAGCATCATGGGCACCAGTGCCTACAACCAGTGCATGCGAATCCCTCCAAGGCTCGAGTATCCATGATGCAACCAGCGTATCCCAAAACGACGATGCGTTGGGAAATTGAAAGTTGTTCTGCTTAAGAATTGGCAGATCCCACGCAATCAGGTTATGCCCAGCAATGGCAGGAGAAAACTGTTCACAAAAACATTTTTCCGCCGATTCATCTAATTGAATTGAGTTGAGATGAGGATCACCGATAAATTTGCCACTTCCGTAGGCATTTTTCCAACCAAATTGCCTAATGGATTTCCCATCACTTTCCAGATCAATGGCTACCATCGCAGCCTGTTGTATATAAGAGTTCAGTTTATCTCCACACCAAGGCTGGATATCTGTGTAACCTTTGCAAGCTGAAATGCACGTCCTGGAGACAAAAAAGTGGGAAGGCAATTCTGCTGGCTTGAAAAATCGCTCACAAATTTCTTGGTACCATGTTTCATCGATGCAATACCATGGAGACTTGCAGACCGCAGCAAGCAAACTGATGAGTTCTTCAACACCGTTTGCATTAGTCAGTACCCTTTCGACGGTTATATCCAACAATGGATCTGCGATCAAGATCGCCTGTGGCGATTTTTTGGCTTTTTTTCTCCACCACTCAACGAACCAGTCCGCCGCCAGGAGAAATTCAAGCTTTTCCCTGCCCAGACATATCAGCGCCATCTCCCGTTCAGCATGGTATTGTTCTGGGGTTATCGAAGGCGCAATATCGTCCAGAAGTCGCCATTGAACGATGGACTTGTTCCAGTTTGGCTTTTCGGTTCTATATCTTCCAGGGTGCCCACCGATCATGAATGCACAAATCTTCCCCTCCAGACCCTCCAAAGTATCCAGATGTTTTTCAGCGTGGTCGGAAATATGAAACCATTCTTCTACAGCATGTCGCCTGACCGAGCTATACTTTCTAAGAAATCCATACCCCTTATCGGTACAACGATAGATTGTTCCGCAATAGGGATAAAGGGTGAGAATCCAATCCCATTGAGTCTCACGCCCATCATGACAATATCGTTTTGATATATGCTCTTCGATGCTGTTATGCTCTTTATCATTAAACAACTGGGCATCTCTGAAGCCGAGCATGATTGTTTGCCGCATTGTTGCGTCAATAAAAGAAGAAGTCAACGCAGCCGTTCCTCCTTGGTTCTTGACGAAATTAAGAACTTCACCGGGAGAGACCTGTAGTTCTCCTGCGATATCACTTATTCTGTACAGCATTTCATCCAGTGAGTGGTGTTCAATAAAAAGGTCTAAACTCTCTTAAGATAGATACTAATCACAATAATAACCTAAATTGAGCGATCAGGGTTCAGCCTGCCGTTTCCGGCGATAAAAAACACCAACGGCTCCGGTTATGTGTAAATTATTGTGTCTTGATCATCCATGTACCAGCAACAGCTACCAGTTAGCTCCGTAGCTTTGGCGCCATTACGCCATCAACACGTTTTCTTCTTCTGGCAGGACGTACGAATCCCGTCATTATCTGGTGTTTTTAAGCTCAAAACAGTTGTTTAGCAGAGTAGTGGCAAACTGTTCTGGCACCTCTCGAAGAGCTGGTCGAGTTGTAGCCGTTCAAAAGCTGCTCTGGGGACTTTCATAATCAGTTTTCCCGCATGACGAACCATCTTTCCTGCCGTTTTGATGAACTGATGGCGGAAGGTATCGGCATAGACCGACACAGGGATGACCACCTCCGTGACATCTTCCTTGAAGGACTCAAAGAGGTTATTTCCCAGCAGCATCAGGTAATACCATGCTGTGTTTGCCGTAAAACGTTTGAAGGGCAACTGTTCATGACCAAAGGTTTTCAGGGCTCGGTTGGTGAGTTCATTCGTACCCCGGTCGTGATAACGAGCCAGCATTGTTTCTGCGTCCAACCATTGTTCTTCACCGATTGCGCTGAGTTGGGCATCGATTGGCTCTTCCTTGCCAAGGTTGGTGATGATGACCATATCTCGGCATAACCCGTCGAGGATGTACTGTCCATCGTCTTCCCAGAGTGAGCTGAAGATCGTCCGCCGTTCTTTTTTCCAGGTACGCTGCTTGCACAAGAAATCCGTATACATCCAGCTTTTCCCGGTCTCATCAGCTTTCTTGAAGGCTTTCCAATCGGTGGCGTCCGTTGCCAAGTCGAGCACATTGGCGTATTGCTTTCCGCCGCACAAGTACCCGATCTTGAGCCACTCACAGGTCTCGAACAGATCGTCATCGTAAAACCCCGCATCCATGCGCACGATGATCGGTACATCTGCTCGATACTCCTGCCGAATTTTCTCGACTATACGCCACAGCATCATATCGACGCTATCTCCATGGTTTGAGTGCTTCTTACCGCCACGGAACACCGCATCAACCACATAACGACCCCAGTTCATCTGCAAAGGTTGGAATCCCTTAACTTTCTTGTACGTCGGTTGCACTCCATGACGTTTGGGCGCATCGTCGTTGTCAAAGACTGTTGTATCGATACCCAAGACAATAACCGGTGGCTTGGTCTGCTTCAGCCGCCAGATAAACAAATCCTGTAACAACTTCCGGAACAGGTAAACCCGACAAAATGAAAAAGCCCCAAAGAAACGCTTTATCGCATGAGACGAAGCCAATCGCTCGCTGCCGACGACGTCCAGATAACTCTCCTCCTTCTTGAGCTGATCAAACCCTGTCAGATGACGACTCGTTCCATCCATGAAAAAGCTCAGTATCTGCACGAACAGCTCTGGAATTGGTAGTCCCTTGTTGTTTTTGCGCAGCTTGCCGAACAGGCGTTCTATGATTGAAAAAAGCTGAATGCTTCGCAGATAGATGGCAAAAAGGCTTAAGCACGATCTGGTAGTCAACTGGTCATCTGTTGCTTGGATGGCCTGAATTTGTTCTTTCTTTTTCTGCGAAATGCTGGTATCTTTTGCCATGAAGCTCTCCACCTATTGGGCTTTGTGTCATCTTGAATGGTAATTGCAACGTTACACATTATAAGATAACACTTTATCTCAATTTGATGAGAGCTTTTTTTATGCAAAATCGATCAGGTTAGGAATAAGTAAGTTTCTTTCGGTCAGAAGATACTGCACGTGGTAGTAGTTATTATTATGCTTTAATCCTAAATTCCCCGAAAATTATAACGATGCCGTGTCAAGGATGGGAATATCGAGAGCCTTGAGAATCTGACGCTGAGGCTTGGTCAGTTCGGTCAGGATGTGACCATACTTTCCCGAGTAGTTCACCTTGGTGAGCGTCTCCATCTCCCTGAGGAGTTCCCGCACCGTATAGTGCTCGATCAATCCAGAATCCCTCATTTGCTTGCGAAGTGCACTAATGAGGATCAAGGCAATAAACTGGACGAAGAGCCGTCCGTCGACCGTCGATGAAGTGTGCATCCGTAACCGTTTCATGTCGAGGCTGTTCTTCAGGTCGTCGAAGCACTTCTCCACTGAATCCTTGTCGCGATAAACCCTCA
>Ga0194037_1002769_pt1 | contig 11272 bp, 6 predicted proteins | sample JunL306m_MetaG_FD_148653 | JGI IMG/M metagenome (GOLD analysis project Ga0194037, IMG submission 148653) | Anoxic zone freshwater microbial communities from boreal shield lake in IISD Experimental Lakes Area, Ontario, Canada - Jun2016-L304-6m | ecosystem: Environmental > Aquatic > Freshwater >...
GTGGGGATTGGGGCGGGGAGTAAATCGGATGTATTTTTCGGCGGATTTCTTCAACCGGTCTGAATCGAATATGAAAAGAACGCGGCGGACTTCGTCGCGTTCTTTGTCTGTTTAGCTGTCAACTTCACGTGCTTACCGTCCTCTCGAAAGTGAGCGCAGAGATGATCGATTTTGCCGTGGAACCGTACCAGTGGATCGTCGTCAGAGTGCTGTCTACGGGAATTTTCGGCATGGGTATGGTGGTTTGACCGTTACATGTAAAGAGGCTGATTATGTATTCCCTCGCCGTTCCGTATGTTGCAACCTCGATCACGTCTTCACTTAAAGGCTGATGACGATCATAAAGAAAGGTTTTTCGCTCCTGATGGAAGAGTAAATAGTCACATTCCCTTTTTTCTCCTTCCCCACGGGTGTAGACCGATGTAATGTCTTTCCATGATGTTTTCGAATCATACGCAATACATGGTTCTGAGTCTTAGTATCTATCTCAAATCTCACCACGATAATAAGCCAAAAAATCCGCTTGCCGGCTGAAATCCGAAAATTTCGGCTACCCCGACCGTCTCGCCAAGCGATCGTCGCGGGCGGACAAACCATTCAAAAATCGTCAGGTTACGACAGCGGGATCCTCATCTCCTTCGGATACCCGTCCTCATTTTTCATGGTTTTTCACCCAGAGGGTGACCAACCTCTGGTTGGCGCTCAAACGAAATTTTCGGATTTACAGCTCGACATGAGATTTGAGATAGATACTTAAAAGTCTCTTTACACGCATCCTTCATATTCCAACCCCTCCTGTCCTCCCCTTAGGATAAGGGGAGAGAACGTTCTTTTTTCGCTTGTACACTATCCAGAGTCTCCCTCTTTGTCCCAAAGAGGGACTGATTCCGATAACGAAAGGAATCAGGGAGATTGGGATGAGTAGGAGCAAGTTATATGGAAAGTATTTCGATTCTATATCTTTATTGAGAACCCATTATTGCGTATGACCCATGTTTTCATTCCGTGTTCTCCATATATTTTGAAGAATTGATCCGATACAGGAGCGATGCCGTGGCCTACTGCCGAATCCTTGTTAGTCAACGATCTTAAAGGAATATTGAAGATAGGTGTTCTTGTCAAGTGTCATTGCCGTGTTCTGTGCTACAATCAACAGAGAAACATCCAATCAGGAACACTATGAAACAGCGCATATTTTCGGGCATACAGCCGTCGGGGGACTTGCACATCGGGAACTATCTGGGGGCCATCAAGCAGTGGGTGGGACTCCAAGATGAGTTTGAATCAATTTTCTGTGTGGTGGACATGCATGCGATTACCGTGCCGCAGGATCCGGAAACCCTCAGGAAAAAGACGCTTGAAATCGCGAAGATCTACCTTGCTGCGGGTATCGACCCGGCGAAGTCGTCGCTCTTCATCCAGTCGCATGTTCCCGAGCATGCCGAGCTCATGTGGCTTCTCAATACCATCACGAAGAACGGAGACCTTACGAAGATGACGCAGTTCAAGGACAAGTCCAACGCGATCGATTTCGAGGAATTCGAGAACGGGTTACGGGACGTTTCCGAGACCGCGAAGGAGGAGAAATCGCCCGAACTGATATCGGCGATCGAGAGCCTGTCCGCGCTTCAGGCCGAAGGAGCGGGGTCGGCAGCCGCATTCGGGATGGCGCGACATTTTTTTCAAATATTCAAGGAGCGTTTCAACGATTCCGGCGTCGGTCTCTTCGACTACCCTGTTCTCATGGCGGCAGATATTTTGCTCTATGACACACAGGTGGTGCCGGTGGGGGACGATCAGTTACAGCATGTGGAGCTGACCCGGACGCTCGCACGGCGGTTCAATGATCGGTTTGGCGAGACCTTCCGCGTTCCGGAACCGCGCATCATGAAAGAAGGTGCACGCATCATGGCGCTCGACGATCCGTCGAAAAAGATGTCCAAATCTGCGGAGAGTCAGTACAATGCGATCGCGCTATCGGATGACGCCGAGACGGTACGCAAGAAGATCAAGAAAGCCGTGACCGACAGCGGGTCGGAAATCGTGTATCAAGACGACAAACCGGCGCTTCGGAACCTCATCAATATCTACACACTTCTGTCCGGCGTCGCGATTCCCGAAATCGAAAAGAAATACGAGGGCAAAGGGTATGGCGATTTCAAGTCTGATCTGGCCGAAGTCGTCGTCTCGTTCCTTGCACCTTTTCAGGAACGCATGAACGGCTATTCGGACGAAGAAACACTTCGTATTCTTCGTGAAGGTGCGGACCGTGTTCGTCCGATAGCCGCTACCAAACTCGCCGAGACGAAAGAGAAAATTGGATTTCTGATATAGGAGATTTCCGGAGTTCGACTCCGGTACGGAGTCGAACTCCATGTCAGAGGCGACTTGATCACTATTCAGATTATCGGTGTGAGCGGATGAAGGAAAAAATCTGTTCCGCCTGGGCGTTTCCCGGGTCGATGACAAGAATCTTGTTTGCATATATCGCCGCGGTATCCGTGTCGCCTGCATTGGCGGAGATCACCGCGATGGCGTAGAGGATTTGAATCTGACCCGGATCGTTCCCTTCCGCGTCTTTGAGCACGGATATCGCTTTGCCGGCATCCTTCCGGTCGGCATAGATTTTCGCGATGTTCAGATAGGTCGCGACGAAGCGCGGGTTCAGTACCGATGCCTGATGGTACGCCTCGAAGGCCTCGTCCGTTTTCCCTTGTTGTGAGAGCGTATTGCCCATGTCGTACCAGGGCTGGAAAAGCGTGTTCCCCGAAAGGTCGACAGCCGCCCGATAGGCCACTATCGCCTTGTCCGGCAGGTGCGCATCGTCGTAGGCCATGCCGAGGTTAGTAGAGACCCTTCCGGAATTTCCTCCAAGGGAGATGTTTTTCTCATAGAATCGGATCGGGTTTTGCCAGTCGAAATTACGGACGATCGTACGGATACCGAAGGCGGTTATTACGATCATCATGAACAACAGAGGAAAGGCGGTTGGAATCTGTCTAATTCGTTTCGTACCGTCGAGATAATCCGACAGCCCGATTCCGATGGCGAGGAAGAGCCAAGGGAGCGCCGGGTAGAGCCAGTGCTCGTAGAGGAGTCCTTGGACGGGGTAGACGTACATCGATGGCAGGAGGGTCACGAAGAAAGCGAAGAGACAGAACGCGACAGCCTGTTTCCTTTTGAAAGAAGAGAAGATGAGCATTGCGGATAGTGCGAGTATGATAATCCCGAGTATCACCATCGGATCGAAAATCGAATGAGGTAATGGAAGGGTCTTCTCCATGTAGAGATGGTCGGGCCAGACGATGAGCTTGCCGTAGGTGCCGATACCGGCGAGGAAAACGAGTATTTTCTCCCAGAAGGTCGTGCTCTGAAGTATCGTCGTCGCACCGGGATCGAAAGTGTCGGCGAAGTGGAGTACGGTCATCCGCAGGAGGGTATAGAGTGAGGCGATTGCGACATACGGGGAGAGGAGTAGAAACTTTTGTTTCCATGTGCGGGCGTATCCTTCGAACGGGACGAGGAAGAGCAAAAGCGCGAGTACGATCGGCAATATGACGGCGCGTTCCTTGGCGAGGAGTGATAGGGTAAAAAGCGCAAGCGAAGAGAGAAGTAATGGATATTTTTTGGACTCAAGGTGCCTGAGGAAGAGAAAGAGCGACCCGAGCATGAGCGCGGTATGCATCGGATCGGCGCGGCCGGCGACATAGGTGACGGCTTCGGTCTGGAGCGGATGGACGAGAAAGAGCAGTGCGGCAACGAGGCTCGCAGTCTTGTTTCGGAAGAGCTTCGTCCCGACCAGGAAGACAAGTATGCCTGCTACGAGGTGCCACGCAAAATTCTGGAAGTGATAGAAGAAGGGCTCGATTCCACCGACGGCGTAGTCGGTCGCGAAGGAGACAAGGAGGAGCGGGCGCCAGTAGTTGTCGGTGATGCCGGCACCGGCGGTGAGGTTTTTGGTGAAATAGTCCGGAAAATGATCGAAGCTCCTTATATACTGGTTGTTGACGACGCTGTCGTAGTCGTCCCAGAACATACCCGCGACGAACGAGTCCATATAGACGACGAAGCCGACCGTAAACAGGATCAAGAAGACTCTTTTCGGAGTGAGGGATCGAATAAGAGCCAAAAATTTCTCTTCAAAGAAAGTCATCCGAGACAAGTCCATAGAGTATGCTGTGTCGATATCTTTGACGGAACACATGAATCAAGGATTGGTTCCCGACGTCCGGCTTCAGGCCGTCGGCTTTATGGACCCCCTTTATCCTCGAATGATTCCGAGCAATTCCGCCTTTTTTGCTTCCATTTCCTCTTCGGTTTCGGCCTCGAGCGTGAGACGGAGCAACGGTTCGGTGTTCGAGCCACGGACATTGAACCACCAGGTCGGGTATTCGACCTTGATGCCGTCGATCTTGGTCAGCTTCCCGCCGGTATATGTTTTTTTGAGGGTCTCGAGGATGGCATCCTTGTCCTTGACCTCGCTGTTGATCTCGCCGGAGTGGAAGTACCGGTGTGTTTCGGCGACGAGTGCGGAAACCGGGGCGTCGGATTCGGCCATGAGGTTGAAGAGGAGGATTGCTGTCAGTGTGCCGGACTCGGCGGTCGAATTTTCCTCGTAGTAGTAGTGACCGGAGAGCTCGCCCGCGAAGACGGCGCCGGTCTCGCGCATGATCCGTTTGATGTTCGCGTGGCCGACGGGGCACTCTACCGCGATCCCGCCGTGTTCCTCGATGATTTCCCGGACGGAACGTGAGGAACGGAGATCGTAGGCGATGGTCGCGCCCGGTTTTTTCTTCAGGATCTCGCGGGCGATAAGGGCGGTCATGAGATCCATCGGGATAATCGCTCCCTTTTCATCGACGAAGCCGATCCGGTCCGCGTCGCCGTCGAAGGAAATACCGAGGTCGGCGTGCGTCTCTTTGACCTTGGTGCGGAGCTCGTCGAGAGTCTCCTCTTTGAGCGGATTTGCTTCGTGACATTCGAAGGGGTGTTCGAGGTCGTTCCAGAGGTTCGTGACCGATATATTCACGGCGAGCTGGTCGAAGGCTGGAAGCTCGAGGACGCCCATCGCGTTCGCGGAGTCGATGACGACCGAGAACTTCCGATCACCGAGTTCGGCGAACGAGGCGAAGTAGGAACAATAGTCCGGTTTGATATCTTCAATCGTCACGGTACCAATCCGATCGCTTTGGGCGAAATCCCCGCGGAGCGCGAGGTCGCGGATCTCGGCGAGACCGGTTCCGAGTCCGACGGGGACGGCGCCCTTGAGCGCGAGCTTCATCCCGTTGTATTCCGGAGGATTGTGTGAGGCCGTGAGTGAGATGACTGCGTCGACCGGCAGGCGACTCGCAGCGAAATAGACCATCGGGGTCGAAGTCAATCCGAGGTCGACGACGTCGGCACCGCCTTCGGTCAATCCGCGGACGAGCTCCTTGAAGAGTGACGGGCTCGATGTCCGAGCATCGCGACCGACGGCGACATTCTTAAGGGAAAAATACTGCGCGGCCGCGCGACCGATCAGGTATACGCCGTCCTCATCGATATCGGATGGATAGATGCCGCGGATGTCGTAGGCCTTGAAAATGTTCGGGTTCATAAGAATGAAGTCAAAAGTCTATTAAGTCCTGAAAGTTTAAAGTCACGAAAGAAAAAGCATCGAATCGGATATTCTTATGGTAACATTGTATCATTTTGACCTTATCAATGAAATACCTTGAAAAAAGCCGATACAAAGGGTAGAATAGGGAAATATAGTGCCTGTATCCTTACTTCACACTCCTAACTCCTCACTTCTTCTCCTATGAAAGCAGGTATCGTCGGGCTCCCGAATGTCGGAAAGTCAACCCTGTTTAAGGCACTGACGCGTAAGGCGGTGGATATCAGCAATTACCCCTTCTGTACGATCGAGCCAAACGTAGGTGTGGTCGAAGTGCCGGATTCCCGATTGTGGAAACTATCCGAATTTTCAAAGAGCGCGAAGACCGTTCCGGCCGTGTTCGAGTTCGTGGATATCGCCGGACTCGTGAAGGGCGCGAGCGAGGGCGAGGGTCTCGGGAATAAGTTCCTGGCGAACATCCGCGAGACGGACGCGATTGTCCAGGTGGTGCGCGTGTTCGAGAACGGCAACATCATCCACGTGCACGATCGGGTGAATCCCAAGGAGGATATCGATATCATCAATACCGAGCTTGTCTTGGCCGATCTCGAGACTGTCATCAAACGGCGCGACAAGACCGCGAAGGAGGTCCGCGCGAACCGTAAGGGCGCGGCCGAAGAAATGGGTTGGCTTGCGGAATTGGAAACGGCACTCAACGAAGGCAGACTTGCCAACGGCGTGCCACTTTCCGGTGATCCGGCCGAAGCGGGAAAATTCCTGAAGGGGCTGCAACTCCTGACCGCGAAGCCCTTCCTCTATGTCTTCAATATGAGCGATACCGATGCCGCACTCCCGCCGGAACTCGCGTCGCTTCCGCACGTGCGGCTCGATATCAAACTCGAGGAGGAACTCATCGATATGACGAAGGAGGAGGCGCTCGAGATGGGAATGGAATCGCGATTGTCGGAACTCATCCATGAGGCGTATTCGCTCCTGGGACTCGAGACGTATTTCACGACCGGTGAGGACGAGAGTCGTGCATGGACAATCCTTCGCGGTTCGACCGCCCCGCGGGCCGGTGCGGCGATCCATGGCGACTTCGAGGAGAAATTCATCCGCGCGGAAGTGATCTTCTGGGAGGAACTCATCGCCGCCGGCAGCTGGTCCGCCGGGCGCGACCTGGGCCAGGTCCGCCTGGAGGGTAAGACGTATATCGTCCAAGACGGCGATGTCATCGTGTTCAAGATTTGAAGTCCTGAATTGACCACTTATCCGCGACGTCTCCGCTTTGCGGAGTGCGCGGACCCGCTTGCAAGGACGAGCGGGCAACTGATACTCAAAACGGGGAATTTGAATCTGGAATCAAGAATCAGGAATCGGAAGCTTGGATCCAAACCCGTTAACTTTTTACCCGTTAACTCGTCAATTGAGCAAGCAGCTTGACACCTTCGGTTAGCAGTCTATAATGGGGAGTGCTAATCAGGATAAATTATTAAATGGTTTTATTGTTGTATTGTTGTCGGGAAACGGGGACGAGTATGTCCATGTTTTCAAACAGTGAAACAATTGAGCAATAAAGCAATACAAGACGAATATGGCAAAGCAGATCGCGTACGGTGAGGACGCAAGGAGGCGCATCAGGGCGGGGGTGGACAAGGTCGCGAACGCGGTGAAGGTGACAATCGGTCCGAAGGGACGCAACGTCATTTTGGCCAAGTCATACGGCGGGCCGACGATCACGAACGACGGCGTGTCGATCGCCAAGGAGATCGAACTTACAGACGCGTACGAGAACCTTGGTGCGGGCCTTATCAAGCAGGCGGCCGAGAAGACCAACGACGTTGCCGGTGATGGGACGACGACCGCGACCGTGATCGCGGCGGCGCTCGTGCGTGAGGGACTCAAGTTCGTGGAGACCGGTATCAATCCGGTCGGCATACGGCGCGGGATGGAGGCGGCTAAGGATGAAGTGATCGCCGTACTCTCAAAACACTCCAAGAAGATCTCATCGAAGGAGGAAATCGCGCAGGTCGCGACCATTTCCGCCGAGTCGCGCGAGATGGGGGAGATGATCGCCGAGGTCATCGAGGAAGTTGGGAAGGATGGCGTCGTGACGACGGAGCAATCCAACACGCTCGGCCTGACGAAAGAGGTCGTCGAAGGGATGAGCTTCGACAAGGGGTATATCTCGCCCTATATGATGACGAATGTCGAGTCACAGACGGCCGAGATCGAGAATCCGGCCATCCTCATCACGGACAAGAAAATTTCCGCGATCAACGATATCGTCCCGCTCCTCAATACGCTCGCGCAGTCGGGGAAGAAGGACATCGTCATCATTGCCGAGGACGTGGACGGAGAGGCGCTGTCGACGCTCATCGTGAACCGGCTTCGCGGTGTGCTCAACGTGCTCGCGATCAAGGCACCGGAGTTCGGCGATAATCGCAAGGCGATACTTCAGGATATCGCGATCCTGACCGGGGGGCAGGTCATCTCCGAGGAGAAGGGGATGAAGCTCGAGACGGCGACCCCAGCTATGCTCGGGTCGGCCTCGAAGGTCATTTCGAGCAAGGATGATACCACCATCGTCGGAGGCAAGGGGAAGAAAAAAGACATCGATGCGCGCATTGTCGAGATACGGACGCTCATTGACCGGACCGAGAGCGAGTATGATCGGACCAAGCTGCAGAAACGGGTCGCAAAACTGTCTGGTGGCGTGGCGGTCATTCGCGTGGGCGCCCCGACGGAGACCGAACTGACCTACATGAAGCACAAGATGGAGGACGCGGTCGCGGCGACGAAGGCGGCTATCGAGGAGGGAATCGTCGCGGGTGGCGGCACCGCGCTTGCGAAGGCGGCGACGGTCGTCTCGGTGGCGCACAAGGGCAAGGAGAAAGAGGAGGGACATGAATTTCGAGCCGGGTACGAGACACTTTTACGTGCGCTCGCCGAGCCGTTGCGACAGATCGCCGCGAACGCGGGTGAGGAGGACCCTGCGGTCGTCTTGAACAAGGTGACCGAGGGCAAGGGTGCGAACTACGGATACGATGCGGCCGAGAACCGCTATGTCGAGGATATGATCAAGGCCGGCATCATCGATCCGTTGAAGGTGACGCGTACCGCGCTTGAGAATGCGGTCTCGATCGCGGCGCTCCTTCTGACCACCGAGGCGGCGGTCGTGGACGTGCCGGAAGAGAAGAAAGGTGCGGGTATGCCGGACATGAGCGGAATGATGTGATCGGGACGGACTGACACGGAATACGGATTACGCATTTCGCATGGCGAACGGAAGACGGACGGGCCTTCTTATGGAGGTCCGGCCGTTTTTTTACTTTTGCTCGACCATCCCGTTTTCCGGGGAAGGCAGGAAAGCTTCTTAGTATCTATCTCAAATCTCAACGCCTATATAAGGCAAAAAATCCGCTTGCCGGCTGAAATCCGAAAATTTCGGCTACAAACCATTCAAAACTCGTCAGGTTACGACAGTAGCCCTCTCTCCTTTTTCATGGTTTTCGCTCGAAATTTTCGGATTTACAGCTCGACATGAGATTTGAGATAGATACTTATCCGTATCGGTGTTCCATGATATACTGAAAACGAACGGAAACAGAAAAACGGATATCGAATATGCGCATTACGAATAATCAGCTGAAACTATTCTTGTCCGACTCGAACCTTATCTCGAAAGAACGGCTCGAGGAGGTTTTTCATGCCGTGGAAAAGGAAAAAAAAGAACTGGGTCCGGCCCTGCTTGAGGCGGAATTGATTAATGAGGCCGGACTGCAGAAAGTGTACGCATACGTGCTCGGCATCCCGTTCGTCGACCTGACGAAAGAAAATGTCCCGCTCGAGATCCTGCAAATCGTCCCGGAGCCGATAGCTCGGAAATACAATATCGTCGCGTTTGAGAGACAGGACCGGAATCTCAAGGTCGCGATGCTTGTTCCGGAAGATCTTCAGACGATCGATTTCATCAAGAAGAAGAGCGGATACCGTATCATCCCGTGCCTGACGACCCGGGAAAGCATCCAGGCCACACTCAAACGCTATGAAAAAAGCCTGAAGGCTGATTTTGGCGATCTATTGACCGTCATCGAGGCGAAACAGGACGAGGAAGACAGTGGCAGTCTCGAAAAAATGGCGAGCGACCTGCCGGTTGTTCGGATTGTGGATACGCTCCTGAAGCATGCGATCCTGCAGTCCGCTTCCGATATCCATATCGAGCCGGCCGAGACGGAAGTGCTGGTAAGGTACCGGATCGATGGTGTACTGCACGATGCGATGACCTTGCCACACGACGCGGCGGCTGGTATCGTGGCCCGCATCAAGGTCCTTTCGAATCTCAAGCTCGACGAGCATCGGCAGCCACAGGACGGCCGGTTCAAGATCGAAAAGGACGGGTACCGGATTTCGTTTCGGGTAAGTATCCTGCCGGTCTTCGACGGGGAGAAGATCGTCATGCGGCTCCTCGACGAATCGTCGAAGGGGCTTACGCTCGAGAAAATGGGTCTTTCCGGTCGGGCGCTCGAGACGGTGCATCGGGAAATCAAGAAGCCGAACGGCATCATTCTCGTGACCGGGCCGACCGGTTCCGGAAAGACGACGACGCTGTATACCGTCATGGACATATTGAATACTCCGGAAGTGAACATTTCGACGGTCGAGGACCCGGTCGAATACCGGATGCCTCGCGTGAATCAGACCCAGATCAATCCAAAAGTCGGTATGACGTTCGCAGCCGCACTCCGGTCACTCCTGCGCCAGGACCCGGATATCCTCATGGTCGGCGAGATCCGTGATCAGGAAACGCTCGAGATCGCGCTCCATGCGGCCATGACGGGACACCTCGTGCTTTCGACATTGCATACGAACAGCGCGGCGGCGACACTTCCCCGGATGCTCGATATGGGCGCGGAGCCGTTCCTGATCGCCTCGACGACGAACGTCATCATCGCTCAGCGACTCGTGCGGAAGCTGTGTCCGGAATGTCGCAAGCCGTATCAGCTTGATGCGAAGGAGGCCGAAACACTTGGAAAGAGTATCGATGTCGACGAGGTTCTTTCCGCCCTGAATCATGCCAGCGGGAAAAAGGAAGGCAAGAAGACCTCTCTTTGTGATTTCACGTTCTATCGTCCCGGTGGCTGTGACCAGTGCGGTGGCGAAGGGTATCGTGGTCGGATCGGTATCTACGAGGTGCTCGATATGGATACCGACATGCAGAAACTCGTTTCGCAATCGGCGACGACGGAGGAAATCGAGGCGAAAGCGAAGGACAGCGGGATGATATCGATGACCGCGGACGGACTCGGGAAGGCTGCCGCGGGCATTACGACGCTCGAGGAGGTGCTCCGTGTGACGAAGGAATAACAGAAAGTGAAAAAGACAAAGTGCCACGGTCGTCGAGATGGACCGTGCGAAACGAAAAAAGTGATACGGTGAAATGGGGATGGGAGAGGAACGGATTCGTGGTCGTAGCGACGGTATTGAATATTCACTCATTTCGTGATACGATTTCACTAGTGAAGCACGCGTTTCAAATCATCAAAAAGCTGACACAAACCCTATGCGCCACACATACCTTTCCCTCATCCTCCTCTCCCTCCTTCTCCCGTCCTTCTCATACGCCGAGACTCCGAAACCGGATTTCTTCGATACCGCGATGAAGTCCCAATCCGG
>Ga0194037_1002770_pt1 | contig 11272 bp, 8 predicted proteins | sample JunL306m_MetaG_FD_148653 | JGI IMG/M metagenome (GOLD analysis project Ga0194037, IMG submission 148653) | Anoxic zone freshwater microbial communities from boreal shield lake in IISD Experimental Lakes Area, Ontario, Canada - Jun2016-L304-6m | ecosystem: Environmental > Aquatic > Freshwater >...
GCTCCTGTATATATCTACCAAGATGGCGATCGTGCATCAACTGAAGGTCGAAGGTAAAAAAATATTGTGGGCACCGGATCGCCATCTTGGTAGATATATACAGGAGCAGACTGGTGCTGATATGTTGCTCTGGAACGGTGCTTGTATTGTTCATGATGAATTTAAAGCTGCTGAGCTAGAGATCTTGAAAGCAGCTCATCCTCATGCCATGATTTTGGTTCATCCTGAGTCTCCGCAAGCAGTAGTCGATTTAGCGGATGTCGTGGGCTCCACCTCAGCCATGATTAGAGCGGTAGTCGATGGTACTGCTTCTGAATATATCGTCGCTACTGATAAAGGTATTTTGCATCGGATGCGCCAGTTGGCACCCAACAAGAAACTCATCGAAGCACCCACTGCCGGTAATAGTGCAACTTGTAAGAGCTGTGCGCACTGCCCCTGGATGGCGATGAATGGCTTGCAAGGTATCTTAGATTGCCTTGAAAATGCCTCCGGTGAAATCTTCATCGAAGAGTCTGTGCGTCTTAAAGCCTTAACTTGCATTGATCGGATGCTGGACTTCACCAAGCATCATCCCGATCTACTCGCCAAAGCACAGCATGGCTTTGTGAAGAATATTGGTGCTGCTTAACCTATGTTTGACTATAACGAATCCCTAGAGCAAGCGCGTCAACGCAATGTTGCTGATGCCCTCATGGAGGATATTGGTACGGGTGATTGGACTGCCAAGCTTGTTCCTAGAAAAACCGTGCATGCGCAGTTACTTGTTCGCCAAGAAGCAGTGCTATGTGGCGTTGATTGGTTCGAAGGTACTTTGAAAAAGTTAGATCCCAAGGCTAAAGTAACTTGGCACTATGCTGAGGGCGACCTCATGAAAGCCAATACGAAGGTATGTGATATTGAGGCTGACTCACAAGCCCTACTCTCAGCTGAGCGTACTTGTATTAATTTTCTACAGACTCTGTCTTGGACTGCAAGCATTACCCGCCAACATGTTGAGGCGATTGCAGGAGTAAGTCCCAATCCCAAAGGTTGTGCTGTACTAGATACTCGCAAGACCATCCCGGGCCTACGCCAGGCACAAAAATATGCTGTGCGTATCGGCAGTGGCCAGAACCAGCGGCTTGCTTTATGGCACGGCATTCTGATTAAAGAAAATCATATTGCTGCGGCAGGCAGCATCACTGCAGCGCTTAAAAATGCTGCTGCACTTAATGCTGGTGTGGATATTCAGATTGAAGTAGAAAACTTTTCTGAACTAGAAGAAGCTTTAGCGGCAGGTGCTAAAAGTATTTTGATTGATAACTTCACGACCGATCAAATGAAACAAGCGGTAAGTCTAACTGCAGGTCGTGCATTGCTAGAAGCTTCCGGCGGAATTAACTTAGAACAGATGCGTGCGATTGCTGCTACGGGCGTTGATCGCATTTCTCTTGGTAAGTTAACTAAGGATGTCTATGCAGTAGATTTTTCGATGAGAATCCTGGCTTAAGCTTCCCTACCCTTATAGATCAACTGCTTTTCTAAAGCATTACGAATAAATTCAATATTGTTTCGTAGACTGTAGCATTCTGCAGTAGCAATTTTTGATGCCTTTGAGCTCAAAACCCTACGCTCCATCTCATTGAGTATTTCAAGATATTCACCACGACGGCTTGGATCAAAATTAGCGATGGTTGTCTGCTCAAATCTTTCTAACTCTTTATAGATAGAATTAATCTGTTTTTTTGCCAAATTAGTGCGATAAGTGGGAATAGATTTAAGAATGGGGTAAGCAAAAGCGGCAAATGGTAGTAGCAAGAAAAACATGCGCTCAATAAATTCTGCCAGCCAAAATGGTAAATACTTCATTAGCACTGGAGGACCTTTTTGATAAAAGAAGCTAGCCTCATTACTCAATGGCAGCTCAGAATCTAAATAAGCAGGGAATTGATTTGTTTTTGCAAAATAGCTTCTACCCCCGTTGATTTCTCTAGCAGCCTCTAAAAATAGTGATTGAATAGCGGGGTGTAAACGGTTGTCAATCACTAGGTTTGTTGTTGTGGAGATGAGATCAATCGGATGATCGGGCGTATTTGTTGCTAGGTTAAATCCCCCTATGGGAACAGTTACCTTTTCAAGATAGGGCAATAAACGCGTATAAGCATCAGCGCGGGCAAAAGAAGCTAACTGGATGTTGGGATCAGCGATTAACTTTTGAACAATCTGGGACTCGATTCCATCAACCAAGACTAGAGCATCCACCCTTCCTGCTTGTAGCTCCTTAAGACCCTCGGTATTAGTCATCGGTAGCAAGTTACGACCATTAATGGGTAAATGATTTAATTTAAAAATCTTTAAGGCCTGGGTTGTAGGGTCAATACTCACGCGTACCTTTGCAAGCGCATTACTCTCAACATGAGTACCTTTATCAAAAATATGATTACGGTAGAACAGCCAAATCGGCTCGTAATCGATACTTCCTAAAGTTTCAATACCTTTGATGTTGTTGGGGTCGACCATCCCGCTTTGCACAAAGCCTACCTGAATGGGGTCACTTCGATCTAAAAGATGCTTGAGATTATCGTCCGAGCCTTTAGTAGTAATGAGCTCTAACTCAATGCCTTTTTTCTCAAAGAAAGTTTTATATTTCTCAGCCAAAACACGATAAGAGCCTTCACCAGTTGCGACCATGACTTTTTTAGGGGGAGCGGGTTCTGCAAACCAAAGAAGTAGTAGCAACCCCAAAAACAAAAGGAGTAAGAGTGGCCAAATCTCTTTTAATAAGCTGATCCAGCCCTTCATTTCATCAGCTATGGTTTGATAAACCGCAGAAAGATGTTCGAATACGTCCTCTTTAAAACCAGGCATGGGGTTCTCCGTCTAGATGGTTTAGCTTATCACCAAATTGTCTAAATTGAGCTAATCGTTAGACCTCTTGAGGGCTTTCACTACCCTCAGCCTGAGGCGTCAGAATCGTTGGATAAGAGACTGCCCAGGTACCCGGGTAATCACGACTGTAGTGCAGACCCCTACTTTCTCGGCGCATGAGCGCTGATTTCACAATCAACTCAGCACACTCGAGTAAGTTACGCAACTCAATTAGATCTCGTGTGACTTTAAAGTTGGCGTAATACTCTTGTACTTCATATCTCAGTAGCTTGATACGGTGTAATGCACGCTCTAACCTTCGGTTCGTTCTCACGATACCAACATAGTTCCACATCAAGGATCGCAACTCATCCCAGTTATGGGCAATAACCACTTGCTCATCAGCATCCTCTACCTGACTCTCATCCCAAAGGGGTAAAGTCGGCATCACGGGTGTTTTGAGTTCAGAGATATCTTCTGCAGCTGCCTTACCGATAACGACGCACTCTAAGAGTGAGTTACTCGCTAAGCGATTGGCACCATGCAATCCTGTATAAGTTGCTTCGCCTACTGCATATAAACCTGGTAGATCTGTTCTACCTTTTAAATCCGTGACAACGCCACCGCAGGCATAGTGCGCAGCAGGCACTACTGGGATTGGTTCTTTGGTGATGTCTAAACCAAGGGTTAAACAACGGGCATAGATCATCGGAAAATGTTCTTTGATAAATGCCTCACCTAAATGAGTAGCATCAAGATGAACATAATCTAAGCCGTGCTTTTTCATTTCAAAGTCAATTGCACGCGCTACGATGTCACGTGGCGCTAATTCTTTACGCTCATCATGGGCTGGCATGAAGCGGGTACCGTCAGGCAACTTGAGTAAGCCACCCTCACCTCGCATTGCTTCAGTAATTAAGAAGGTACGATCACTAGGGTGATACAGGCAGGTTGGATGAAACTGAATAAACTCCATATTGCCCACTCGGCAACCCGCACGCCAAGCCATCGCAATGCCATCACCGGTGGCAGTATCAGGATTGCTGGTGTAGCGGTATACCTTGCCTACGCCACCAGTGGCCAGAACTACTGACTTTGCTTGAATAGTCTCCACCCGATTATTTTTAATATCTAGCGCATACACGCCATAACAACGATTTGGTTTAGTGCGCTGGGTCTTGCGATCCAGATGACGATTGGTAATGAGATCTAGTGCAATCCAATGCTCTAGGATCTGAATATTTTGATGCGCTCTTGCTTTATCTAATAGCACTTCATGAATTGCCTTGCCTGTTGCATCAGCAGCATGTGCAATTCGGCGATGACTATGACCACCTTCACGAGTGAGATGCAAACCCATTGGGCCAGTCTCATCGGCAGTAAAAGGCACGCCCTGCTCAACTAACCACTTAATGGCGTCAGCACTTTCTTCAGCGATATAGCGTGCAGTTGATTCCACTACGAGTCCTGCACCTGCATCGATGGTATCTGCCACATGAGAATCAATACTGTCATGCTCTTTATCTACCACCCCAACGATCCCACCTTGGGCCCATGCAGTAGCAGCCTCACCTAAACCCCGCTTAGCCATCAGAATCACTGGCTGAGACTCAGCCATATGTAATGCAACGGTCAAGCCAGCAAGGCCTGCTCCAATGATGAGTACCGGTAATTCAGCTTGAATTTGTGCAGAGGAAGGTTTTGAACTAGCCATAGAGGGATCATTCTAAAGGTCGCTAGAGATATTCGCTCATTTATCGCTTAATGTTTCGGTAAAAGTTTTCGTGGGACCCTATAGACTCCAAATAAATTAGTCTTAGCCCATCGTCTACTGAATACCCAAGCAAATAAAGCTGAATATTGCTTTTAAACTTATAAACCCATAACTCAGACAAATCGCCCTTCTTTTTTTCCCCGATCGTGGGGTTTTTAGCTACCTGGACTACAGCGTCGTCAACATCCTTGGCAGTTTTGTCATTTAGTTTTTTGTATTGTCTTAAGAATCGGCGTGTTTGAGAAACGTCATACGCCATCAAAGCTTCCTAGAGCGAGGGATAAATGGAGTGGATTGCTCCCTAGGCTCAGCCAATGAAGCAAGCGACTCCATAATGAACGCAACAGGTAAGTCTGGGTTATCAATTGCCGATCTACCTACTTTTGCCCAAAATTCGATTTGCCCAGCGATAGTTCGATGCTCCACCTTAGCCTCTAGCTTGGCTAACTCATAAAGATCATCATCAATTCTCACTGGCATACCCATCAGGACCCCCTTTTTCTTTATTTTACTACAAAAGTAGTAAGAAAGAAAATAGGGTTTAAATATAAAAAAGGGCTCTTTGTGAGAGCCCTTTTATGACTTGGTAGATATTTACTTAGACAATCGCAGCCTGGTTGAGTTTGGGATCATTAGTTCCATAACCCATCACCTTAGCAGCCTGTCCACCTTTGGCAAGCTTCACTGCGCAATACTTAAATTCTGGAATCTTGCCAAATGGATCTAAAGCAGAATTGGTAATTAAATTTGCTGCAGCTTCATAGTAAGCAAACGGAATAAAGATCACACCTCTTGGTGTGCCATCATCTCTACGTACATGAATGCTCACCTCACCACGACGAGATTGCACCGTAATGACATCACCGGCGCTAACACCTAACTGTGTCATGTCTTCACCATGCATCGAGACAGTTGCCATAGGTTCAATAGCATCTAAGATCGTTGCTCTGCGCGTCATACTGCCGGTATGCCAATGCTCTAGCTGACGTCCTGTAATTAATACAAACGGATACTCTGCATCTGGTCTTTCATTTGCAGGAATAATGTCGGCTGGTACTAACTTCACCCTGCCATCAGGAGTGTCAAAGGAATCATCAAATACGATGGGGCGACCTGGGTCTTCAGCAGAGAGGCATGGGTAGGTGACGCTCGATTCTTTTTCAAGGCGCTCCCAGGTAATGCCATTAATTGCACCGTGCATCGCTTGACGCATTTCATCGTAGACCGCTGCAACACCATCATCAGGACCTTGGTAATTCCAATTGAGGCCCATGCGTTTGGCAATCTCTTGAATGATCCACAGGTCTGGCTTGGCCTCGCCCGGTGGCTCAATGGCTTTTTTACCCATCTGTACCATGCGGTCGGTATTGCTTGCTGTACCCACCTTCTCTGGCCAAGCACTCGCTGGCAAAACAACGTCTGCAAGTAAAGCTGTTTCTGTCATAAAGATATCTTGTACAACCAAATGCTCTAAAGAAGCGAGTGCATGACGGGCATGATTTAAATCTGGGTCACTCATTGCTGGGTTTTCACCCTCAACATACATGCCGCGAATCTTATCGGGATCACTATCAGGTGCAGTGATCTTGTGCATGATTTCAACGACGGTATAGCCCGGCTTTTTATCTAGAGGCATGCCCCAGAATTTCTCAAACCAAGCATGTGCTGCTGGGTTATCAACCCGCTGGTAATTCGGGAACATCATTGGAATCAAACCAGCATCACTAGCCCCTTGCACATTATTCTGACCGCGTAATGGATGTAAACCAGAACCAGGTTTACCAATTTGGCCAGTGATACTAACAAGCGCAATTAAGCAACGGGCATTATCAGTACCATGAACGTGCTGGCTAATACCCATACCCCACAAAATCATTGCTGACTTGGTAGTCGCAAATTCTCTAGCCACTTCACGCAAGGTCTCTGCTGGAATGCCGCAGATCGGTGCCATGGCTTCAGGGCTATAGCCCTTGATATTTTCTTTTAGAGCTTCAAAGTTATTGGCACGATTCTGAATGAACTCTTGATCGGCCAAACCTTCTTCAATGATCGTGTAGATCATGGCATTGAGCATCGCCACATCGGTATCAGGCTTGAACTGCATCGTACGCCAGGCGTGCTTACTGATATCAGTCAAGCGTGGATCACACAATACAATTTTGGCGCCCCGTTTAGCAGCATTCTTAAACCACGTTGCTGCTACTGGGTGGTTGGCAGTCGGATTAGATCCAATTAAGAAAATCATGCTCGAGTGCTCAACATCATTCACTTGGTTACTGACTGCGCCAGACCCAACACCCTCGAGCAATGCAGCTACAGAAGAGGCATGGCAAAGACGCGTGCAATGGTCGACGTTATTGCTACCAAAACCTGTGCGCACTAGCTTTTGAAACAAATAGGCTTCTTCATTACTGCCCTTAGCTGAGCCAAAGCCAGCTAGGACTTTTAAACCATATTTGTCTTTGAGTTTCTTGAGACCTCCACCAGCGACTTCCAAAGCCTCTTCCCAAGTGGCTTCACGGAAGATGCTGGACCAATCCTGAGGATTTTGGCCTGCAGTCTCATCTTTAGGAACGCCAACCTTACGAATTAATGGCTTAGTGAGACGCTGTGGATTATGGATGTAATCCATACCAAAGCGACCTTTAACGCAAAGACGATTATGGTTAGCAGGGCCATCACGACCTTCTACACTCACAATCTTTTCATCTTTGACGTTGTAAGTGATCTGACAACCTACTCCGCAGAATGGGCAAACAGAATCAACCTTACGATCAACCGTTTGTGAACCAATTAAGCCCTTAGGCATTAATGCGCCAGTTGGGCAAGCTTGAACACACTCACCGCAGGCAACGCAGGTGCTATCACCCATTGGGTCATTTAGATCAAAGACGATTTCGCTATGAGAGCCACGCATGGCGTAGCCGATCACATCATTCACCTGCTCTTCACGACAAGCACGTACGCAACGGTTGCACTGAATACAAGCATCTAGGTTAACAGCCATCGCTGGATGAGAAATATCATGAGCAACCTTCTCGCGACGCAATGCTTTTAACTCTGGGCGCACTGTGACATCCATGCGGGTCGCCCAGGTGCTGAGCTCACCATGTTGATTTTTTTGTTCTTCTGCTTTGCTATCGCCTACCCACTTAAAGCCTTCATCGGGCATATCAGAAAGGAGCATTTCTAGCACTAGCTTCTGGCTCTTTACAGCCCGCTCGCTATTGGCTTTAACTTCCATACCTGGGGTGGCGCTTCTGCAGCAGCTCGGAGCTAAGGTGCGCTCGCCATTGATTTCGACTACGCATGCACGGCAATTACCGTCAGCGCGATAACCATCTTTAAAGCACAAATGGGGAATATCAATGCCGTGGCGTTTAGCGGCCTTGAGAATGGTTTCGCCTTCATAGGAAACGATTGTCTTGCCGTCTAGCTTGAACTCTACGGTTGGTAATTCGAGTTCTTTTGGATTAGTTGGTGCGTTCATATTAGGCTATTTCGTTCGGGAAATATTTAGCAATACAACGAATTGGATTGGGTGCTGCCTGACCTAATCCACAAATAGAAGCATCAATCATGACAGTTGCTAAGTCTTCTAAGGTATCTTGATCCCAAGATTTAGCTTGCATGAGTTTTGCAGCCTTACCAGTGCCAACCCGGCACGGGGTACATTGACCACAGCTCTCATGCTCAAAGAAGTGCATTACATTGAGCGCCATATCGCGCGCCTTGTCTTTATCACTAAATACCATCACCGCTGCAGAGCCGATAAAGCAGCCATACGGTTGCAAAGTATCAAAGTCCAATGGAATGTCATTCATCGTAGCTGGCAAAATGCCGCCTGATGCACCGCCCGGCAGATAACCGTAGAACTGATGGCCATCTTGCATGCCGCCACAGTACTCATCAATCAGCTCTTGAATCGTAATGCCCGCTGGTGCCAACTTCACGCCAGGCTTTTTCACACGACCACTGACGCTAAAACTACGCAAGCCTTTGCGATCATGTCTTCCAAAGGAGCTAAACCACTCTGGTCCACGCTGCACAATATCGCGCACCCAATATAGAGTCTCAAAGTTGTGCTCTAGTGTTGGACGACCAAATAAACCCACTTGGGCAATGTAAGGAGGACGCATCCGCGGCTCGCCACGTTTACCTTCGATACTTTCTATCATGGCAGATTCTTCACCGCAAATATAGGCACCTGCACCACGACGCAATTCAATCGTTGGCAATTTAAATGGGGGATTTGCTATGAGCTTAGCTAATTCGGCTTCAAGCAACTCACGACAACCATGGTACTCATCACGTAAATAGATATAACAAGCATCAATACCTACTACGCTTGCCGCAATGAGTAGGCCTTCTAAGAAACGATGGGGGTCACGTTCTAAATACGTACGATCTTTAAAAGTTCCTGGCTCACCTTCGTCAATATTCACAGCCATAAGTTTTGGCGCCACTTGATCTTTCACAATACGCCACTTCCGACCTGCTGGGAAACCTGCACCGCCAAGACCACGCAATCCAGAATTTTCCATGGCTTTGATGATGCTTTCAGCATCACACTTGCCATCGACAATTTCTTTTGCAAGAGCGTATCCGCCTTGAGCGCGATACGCTTCGTAGCCAACATAGTCAGGAGACACTGCTTGATTCTCACCCTGCGGAGAAACACCCTGCTCTGCTAAAGCTGCTGGCTCAAAATTGGCATCATCTTTTGCCATGGGCTGGGTAGTTAAATTATTCTTTACTGCAGCTTGAACTTTATCTGTCGTTGCAAACAGCACAGGATATTGGTGCACCACTGCTACTGGGGCTTGCTCACAGCGTCCAATGCATGGAGCTGCAATGACTTTAACATTAGGATTGCCTAAAATTGCCGGGAGTTTTGCTAGTAGGTTTTGTGCACCAGCCAACTCACAAGCAATGCCATCACAAACACGGATAGTGATATCAGCAACAGGATCATTACCACGCACTACTTCAAAGTGGTGATAGAAAGTAGCTACTTCATATACTTCAGCCATTGGCAAATTCATTTCTTTTGCCAAAGCTACTAAATGACGATCATGCAAAGCGCGGTACTCATCATTAAGCTTATGCAAGTTTTCAATTAATAAATCTCGACGGTCAGCCGCCTTACCAATCAGTTGTCGCACTTCTGCCAATGAAGCATCGTCAGCTTGACGACCTTTGAGTTTGCTCTTACGACGAATGGTCTCCCTTAAATCATCAGCAGTAGCTAGCGCAACTGCTTTGACTTCCTTGGTAGGCTTGGGGTGATTCATAATTAATCTCTAATTTTTATACTGGCATTGCCAAAAGTGATTGAGCATCCCAAAGTGAAGCGAGAGTGAACTAGCCCTACTAGATATGCAAATAATCGCTCGATTTTGGGTTATTTCGCCCTCTATGTCCTTGACGGCGCTCAAGGGAATGAATTAAGGGTTTACCCTTATATCAAGGATGGGGATGGCTTATCGCCTGGGGGATTAGAGTAATCCAACTTACGCTCGTATACGCGGGCCCTAAAGCAGTCTTCATAGCCTTTGCTGCCAATCTGCCAGCCAATCGAGGTGCAGTCATCTTGGGCTGCAGATTCAATAGAACCACAGCCTGAGAGCATGGCAATCATGGCGACTGATACAAAGGTTGGTAGTTTTCTTAAATTCATACCTGAAGTCTACTGGATTATTGATTGCAGGTTAAGGGAAAGTCTCGACTTGTGTAATTGACTAAATATCAGCAACATTCAATCTACATCAGGGAGATTTCATGAAACGCTTAAATCAATACCTAGCAACACTTGCCGTTTGCCTATCTACCCTCTTCTGTGGAAATTGGGCTGTAGCTCAAAATGCAGATGGGTTTGTAGATCTCATTGATGGAGTGAGCTTAAATGGCTGGAACATTATTGGCACTGCTAGCTGGACTATTGGTAATGGCCTGATTGTCGGCAATAAACCATCCGGCTTTTTGGTGGGTAATAAGACCTATAAAAATTTCATTATCAAAGCAGAATTTTGGGCTGAGTCCAATACTAATAGTGGCATCTTCATTCGATGCCAAGACCCAAGCAAAGTTTCATCGAGCAATTCATATGAAATTAATATTTGGGATACGCGCCCAGAGCAATCTTATGCTACAGGCGCGATCGTAGATGTTGCTAAAGTCGATCCTGTTCCCAAAGCAGGTGGTCGCTGGAATACGATGGAAATCACAGCCAATGGATCCAATTTCAAAGTGGTTATGAATGGTGTCGTAACTGTTGCTAACGGACAAGACAGTAAATTTGCTGAGGGTTTAATTGCCATTCAATCAGCTGGTGGTGTGGTGAAGTTTAGGAAGCTACAAATCAAACCGATTTAAGCTAGTGAAGTGTTATCTCGTAACGATCACCACAAACAATAGGCCTTAGGGCCTTAGCCTCCTGTAGCATTTTAACTAAACCATAATTCGACATTGTTTTTAATGTGCGAGATAGGTTCCCCTGCTTTCTTCCGGTAAGTTCTGCTAACTCAGAAATTGACACTGGCTTCGATGCTCTAATGACGTGCAACAAAGCTCTGTTTTCATCACTTAAGACTTGAGCCAAAGAGCGCATCGAGGTAAACCATATTTTTGGATTCCAAAAATATGGTT
>Ga0194037_1002771_pt1 | contig 11272 bp, 3 predicted proteins | sample JunL306m_MetaG_FD_148653 | JGI IMG/M metagenome (GOLD analysis project Ga0194037, IMG submission 148653) | Anoxic zone freshwater microbial communities from boreal shield lake in IISD Experimental Lakes Area, Ontario, Canada - Jun2016-L304-6m | ecosystem: Environmental > Aquatic > Freshwater >...
ATAGGAAGTAAATATTGGATAAAACATCCTTCTATCAAAATTATTCCTAACTACATGATTAATATGGATATGGTTGGACGCTATGATACAACGAGGAAATTGATGGTAGGAGGTTATGGTACTTCGCCTAAATGGGGAAGTATATTACCATCTATTCAGAATAAAAATCTATTAATTAGATACGACAGTTCTGGAATGGGTCCTAGTGATCATGCGAGTTTTTATTTAGATTCAGTGCCTGTATTGTTCTTTTTTACTGGCATTCATGCTGATTATCATAAAGCAACTGATGATTGGGATAAGCTGAATTATGACGGAGAAAGAGAAATTATCAATTATATTTTTCAGGTTATCAACGCCACAGATGATAAGGGAAAAATATCCTTTTCTAGAACAAGAGAAACGAATAATGATAGTAGTCCACATTTCACAGTCACTCTCGGTGTAATCCCTGATTACAGTTTTACGGGCATTGGCGTGAGAATAGATGGAACGGTTTCTGGAAAGCAGGCCGAGAAAATTGGTTTGCTTTCGGGAGATATACTGATTCAATTGGGAGAATTTAGATTCGCAGACTTGAATCATTACATGGAAACACTTGGAAAATTTAAAAAAGGAGATTCTACTAAGCTTATTATCAAAAGGAAAGAAGAGGAAAAAGTATTTGATATTCATTTTTAGTTACAAATCAGGAGGACTTAACACAATTGAACAATCTGAATGATTATAAACTAATCCATGTGTTTCTTGTATTAAAAATTCTTGAGAAGTAAGACAATTTTAGTGGTCAATTTTTTTAAAAGGTTTGAACCTTTAATTCGTTTGCATATTTTCGCCAATACAAATTAATTTATGAAATTATTATTTGCCTCTATCGTGATTGCGTTTTCCTTAAGTTCTTGTTTTACTATGCAACATGTTTCTGGAACAGGAGCCTCAAAAAGTATTGTTGTAAAGAAAAAACAATGGTTTGCCTTGTGGGGATTAGTGCCGTTGAATAAGGTAAATGCAAAGGCGATGGCCGAAAATTCGAACAATTATATTGTAAAAACTGGATTTTCTTTTGGGGATATTGTCATTGGCATATTGATGTTTCCTTTCTCAATTGAACATCAGACAATAACTGTTATTAAATAAGGTTAGAAAATAGTCATTCTAAATCATCGCGTAGTCATTAAAAGCTATTTAACAAGACCAAATATTGAATAGAATCTAGACTAAAAAATCGTAGATAAATAAGCATTGTTTCTCTGACTTCAAGGGTCAAAGCACTTATTGATTGCTTTAAAATAATCCTCATCTCAATATATTAATCAAATCAAGGATTATTTTCTTGAATATTGTTTTATAGGTTAACACATAAATGCTGTTTAATCCACTGTAATAATTCTTTTTGCCGATTTGATTTTACTTAAAGTCAGTGAAGATTTTAGACCTTAATTAAATTTGAAAATCAAAATGGAATAGTGGAATAATATTTGCTAAATTTAAGCATATTATTATAATATTTTTATACTACATTTACAAATAAGATTGCACAAGACATTTGTATTTAACCCATGACAGAATTAGCCGCAATAGAAATTTTTAAATCAGGAATTGTAACATCAGTATCAATTCCAGATTCTTCTTTTTGGCAAATTTTATTCCCCTTAGTAGGAGAAAATATTTTTAGTAAATGGGATAACGAAACCAACAAACAAATCATTGAATTTACCCGACAAATATTTAATTCTCCACTTCCAGTCAAGTTATCAATTTCTATTAATAATTACGATTTTCAATGTACAGCCTTTCGAAATAGCGATGAGAAAGCTACAGTCTGTTGGGAAACTTCATTTGATGTTTCTAATGTAGGGGATGAAAATGTCGTAAAAGATAGAATGGATTTGGTAAATCTTTCTTTTAAAAATGCCAATACTGCGATTCATTTTGTAAAAGAAGACGGAACCTTTTATGATTTCAATGATGCGCTTAATAATATGTTGGGCTATTCGAGAGAGGAGTTTTTTCAACTGAACATTTTTGATATTATCCCAAATAGTACACCCGAATATTGGAAGATGGTTTGGAAGACCTTGAAAGATCAAGGCAGTAAAACAGTTTTTTCCCAACAGAAGAAAAAAGATGGGTCATTAATTGATATTGAATTGAAATCAAGTTTGATATTTTATGAAGGTATTGAACTGAATTGTGCCTTTATCAACGACATTACTGAAAGGAAAAAGTTAGAGAATAAGTTATTGATGTTTGATTTTTCATTCAAAAAGATTTCTGCCCCTATTATTTTCTTCAGAGAAGACGGTAGTATTTTTGATTGTAATGAGGCTTATTGCAAATTATTTGGGTATGATGAGCATGAAATACTTAATCTTTCATTGTTTGATTTCGGGGCGGGATTCACGCTGCAATCTTTTGAACAATATTGGAATAATGTAAAAACATTAGGCACTTTTAGTTTTAAATCCCATAGAACTCGAAAAGATGGAACTATTATAGATGTTGAAATTGTACCTAATTATATCAAGTTTGGGGATACAGAATTGATTTGTTCTTTTGTAAAAGATATTACGGAACAACTAAAGTTGGAGCATTCTTTAGTAGAGGAGAAATCAATGCTTCGAACCTTAATCGATAATCTTCCATTTCCAGTTTATGTAAAGGATGCAGAAGCAAGGAAACTGATTGTGAATAAACCATATCAAGATTTTATTCAAAAACTGCATTTAAATACTGATGTCATAGGGAAAGATGATTTGGATATTTTCAAAGGAATTCCTAATCAAATTGGTTACAACCTCGATATGCAGGTGCTCAAAACAGGTAAGGCTGTAATAGAAGCAAATGAAACTTATTATTTTAAAAATAGTGACAAACGAGACTTGTTAACTACTAAGCTGCCATTAATTGACGGTTTTGGAAATGTGAATGGACTTGTAGGATTTAGTGTTGATATTACTGAAAAAAAGAAACTCGATGAAGCTTTAAAATTGGTTGACTTTGCGTTTAGGAGAGCCGCAGTGCCGATGCATATTGTTCAAAAGGATGGTTATATTTATGATTGTAATTTAGCCGCCTGCAATGCTTTGGGCTACACAGAAGAAGAATATAGATCACTTAGCATTTTTGACATCAATAGAGGTATTTCTTTAGAAATTTTCAATGACTTATGGGAAAAGATTGCTGTTGATACTGAAATGGCATTTAATTACAGGCTTTGGAAAAAGAGCAATGATTTCATTGATGTAGAAATTAGAAGCAATAAAATAATTTATGGGGATTTAGAATTGCTTTGTACTTCGTTTATAGATATTACAGAAAAGAAAAAGCTCGAAGAGTCTTTAAAGTTGGTTGATTTTGCATTTAGGCGTGCATCAGTTCCCATGCATTTTATTAGAGAAGATGGTCAGGTATTTGATTGCAATCAAGCTGCTTGTCATTTGTTAGGATATACGGAAGATGAATATAAATCACTAAAAATAGTTGAAATCAATCCTTTTTCTGCACCAGAAATATTTCCAAGAATATGGGAGAGTTTGAGCACGGAATCAGATAAAATTATCAACTTATGTTTACTTAAGAAAAATGGCGAGACTATTGATGTAGAGGTTCGAACAAATAAGATAAAATATGGTGATTTAGAATTGATGTGTTCTTCGTTTGTAGATATATCGGAAAAGAAAAGGACAGAGGAAAGACTAAAGATGGTAGATTATGCTTTTAGAAATGCATCAATTTCTATGCAATTCTTAAGAAAGGACGGTAGTATATATGATTTTAATAATCGGGCATTTGAAATACTTGGCTACAATATAGATGAATATCAAAATATCAGTCTATTTGATTTTACTCTACGACATACTGCTGAAAGCTGGAAAGTTAGATGGGAGGATTTGAAAAATGGCAATAATGAAACATTTACTGCGAAAATCAAAAGGAAGGACAATTCCTTGATTGATGTGGAGATGCGTACTATTATTATCAATTATGAAAACGAAGAGTTAGCATTTGCCTGCACAATTGATATCACCGATAAGAAACGTACAGAAGAAAGGCTGAAGATTGTGGATTATGCCTTCCGCAATGCTTCAATTCCGATGCACTTTTTGAGAAGAGATGGCAGTGTATATGATTTTAATACTAATACCCCCAAATTATTAGGTTACACGGATGAAGAATTTTCCAATGTTACACTATTCGACTTTTCTTCAAGGCATAGTTTTGAATCATGGAGATCAAGATGGGAAGAGTTTAAAAATACAAAGAGTCAAACTAATATCACCAAATTAAGGAGAAAAGATGATTCCCTCGTTGATGTAGAAATCAGAACAGATATTGTTCAATACGAACATGAAGAGTTGGCTTTTGCTTCAATTATTGATATTTCCGAAAAAGTAAAAGCAGAGGCAGAGCTGAAAAAAAGTAATGAGCGGTATGAGAATGCAATGATTGCCACTTCAGATGTAGTTTGGGAGGCAGATTTGTGTGATAACAGTGTATTTTTTTCTAATAATTTTACTTTAATATTCGGTCACCCAATAAATGGCTTGGAATATGGAACAGAAAATAGTTGGCAGAAGAATTTACATCCTGATGATTTAGAAGGGGTGTTAGAGGCTAATAGCAATGTAATCAAAGGATTAGTTGATAAATTTGAAATTGAGTATCGCTTAAGAAATGCAAATGGTAGCTATGCAAATGTCTTTGATAGAGGATTTAGTGTAAAAGATGAAAACGGTAAGGTTATTCGTTTGATTGGGGCAATGCAGGACGTTACGAAAAAGAAAGAAGAGGAAAGTCGATTGAAACTATTGGAGTCGGTGGTAGTACATACTAATGACGCAATTGTTATCACGAACGCAAGACCTATTGATAAACCCGGGCCAACAATAGTTTATGTGAATGAGGCCTATACAAGGATTACCGGTTACTCCCTTGAAGAATCAATAGGAAGAAGCCCTAGAAGACTTCAAAATGAAAATACCGATAGAAAAGAATTAGATAAAATTAAAAAAGCACTAGAAAATTGGCAACCTTGTGAAGTAACCATAAAAAATACAAGAAAGAATGGTGAAGAATTTTGGACAAATATTAGGGTAGCACCTGTGACTAATGAAAAGGGGGCATTTACACATTGGGTTTCTGTACAAAGAGACGTGACAAATGAAATTGAGGCACAAAAGGAGAAAGAGTCTATATTGAATGAATTAATTAACAATAACAATGAGTTAAAGCAATTTGGATATATTACTACGCATAATCTACGTGCTCCATTAACCAATTTAGTAGCAATCAGTAAATTGATGGATGAAGAAAAGATTCCTGATGAGTTCACTCGTAAATTGATTAGTGGATTTAAACAATCTACATTCTTACTGAATGATACGCTAAATGATTTGATTAACATTTTATTTATCAAAGAAAGAATGAATATCTCAACAACAGATTTGAAGTTTGAGATTATGTTGAATAAGGTTAAAGATTTTATTTCCAATACCATCGAATCTAAAAATGTGACAATAGAATCCGACTTTTCTTTGGCACCCACTGTCAAATTCAGCAGCATTTATTTGGAAAGCATTTTTCTAAATTTAATGACGAATTCTGTTAAATACGCACATCCATCCCGAAACCCAATCATTAAAATTTCAACCAACCCAATAGAAGATAATAAGATAAAACTTGTTTTTTCTGATAACTGTCTAGGAATGAATATGGATAGGATTAAGGGAAGAATATTTGGATTATACCAACGTTTTCATAATAATGCCGATAGTAAGGGATTAGGTTTATATCTGATACATTCTCAGGTAACAGCTTTAGGCGGTACGATAGAAGTTGAAAGTAAGGTGAATGTTGGTACTACTTTTACGATAATATTCAAAAATAAAGAATAAATCCATTTTCATTTAGTCCTACTTTCCTAGAAATTCAGGATTTACTTCTTAATTTACTAAAAACGCTTCTTAAAAACGTGGCGTTTACACCTCAAAATTCATTAAATGAAACTATTTTATTTCTTTTAAAAGTGTAGAAAAATCAGTCATCTCAATTATCTACATTTTAGCTTCAATACAAATAAATGGAATGTTAACGTTATCGGTGAATTAGAACATATTTTTAATTAATTACTGATGCCAATTTAGTATTTTCATATATTTTTACAGACAAGGTTGCATTAATAAACGGCATGAATTATGAGAGAATTAGCTACTACAGAAATTAATAAACAAGGGATAATTATTTCTACTTCAATACCTAATTCTACCTTTTGGAATGCATTTCTACCAGCAATTGGAGAAAACTTATGTTTGTTTTGGGATAACAAACAACTGAAAGATTTTATCAAGCAAATATTCCTTTCTTCCTTTCCTATTAAACTTTCTATCACAATTGATAACTTTCCTTTACAGTGTACGGCATTTCGCAGTTCCGCAGAAACTGCCACCATTTTTTGGGATACGGTTATGGACAATAGTATCTCTTCAAACTCAAAAGTTAATGAAAATAGATTAAATCTGATTGATTATACATTTAAAAATATCAATGATGCCATCATATTTTACAGAAAAGATGGGAGTATCTATGATTGTAATGAGGCTTTCTGCAAAATGTATGGAGTAGATAGAGAAGGTACTTTGACACTCACTTTATTTGATTTTGGTTCAGGATTTACTAAACAGTCTTTTAAGCAATATTGGGACAGGGTAAAGGCACTAGGGTCGTTTAGTTTTTATGCTCAACGCACAAAAGCAGATGGCGTTGCCATGAATGTTGAAATCATTCCTAATTATATAAAGTATGGGGACACTGAACTTATATGTTCCATCATTAGGGATATTACAGAACAAAAACAACTTGAGGATTCACTAGTAAAAGAAAGAACTTTATTAAGAACCTTAATCGATACACTTCCTTTCCCTGTTTTTGTTAAAGATACTAAGGCAAGAAAGTTGATTACGAATAAACCCGATATAGAGTTGTTAATGCAATTGGATTCTGAGGAAAATGCATTAGGGAAAACAGATTTAGAACTTTTCAAAGACAATCCAAATCATATAGGGTACGCTCAGGATGTTCAGGTACTTTCTACAGGAAAACCAATTATAGAAGAATTAGAAACATTTTATACAAAAAAGAATGAGAAATTAGAATTTCTTACAACAAAAATGCCCATATCCGATGGATTTGGCAATGTAATTGGCTTGGTAGGATTTTGTAAAAATATTACTGAAACCAAAAAATTGGAGGAAGAACTGCAACTTGTTGGATATGCATTTGAGAACGTAGATACTGCCATTTATTTCGTCAAAAAAGATGGTTCTTATTATAAAGCAAATGAGGCGATGAGTTTGATGCTCGGATATTCTATTCAAGAGTTTCTAGAGTTGAATGTTTTTGAAATCAACCCTTCGTTAAGTAAGGAATCTTGGGATAAGATATGGACAAAACAACAAAATGGCGTCAGCAGGACCATTTTAAGTAGATTCAAGAATAAGCAGGGTTATTATATAGATGTTGAGATAAAGTCAAAAATGATTTCATATCAAGGAATTGTTTTGAGTTGTGCCTTTATCAACGATATAACCGAAAAGAAAAAAACAGAAGCAAAGTTGAAAATGGTTGATTACGCTTTTCGGAATGCGTCAATCTCTATGCAATTCATTAAAAGAGATGGTAGTATTTATGATTTCAATAAAAAGAGTTATAGCATTCTAGGCTACACGCCTGAAGAGTACCAAAAAATCACTCTGTTTGATTTTACCACTAAACATACACCTGAAAGTTGGAATGCAAGATGGGAAGAATTGAAATTGGGTAATAATGATTCTTTCGTTACTAAAATCAGGAAAAAAGATAAGTCACTAATTGATGTAGAAATAAGATCAAATATTATTCAGTATGAGAATGAAGAATTAACATTCACTTCTACAATTGATATAACTGAGTTTGTACGAACAGAAGAAAGGCTGAGGATTGTTGATTTCGCATTTAGGAACGCATCTATACCAATGCATTTCCTACGAAAAGACGGTAGTGTTTACGATTTCAACCATAATTCACCTAAACTACTCGGATATTCAGATGAAGAGTTTAGCAAACTCAATATTTTGGATTTTGCTTCTCGGCATAATCCTGAGACTTGGGAAAAGAGATGGGAGGATTTTAAAAAAGCAAATAAACTTGCAAGTATTACTAAAATAAAGAGGAAAGATAACTCCTTCGTAGACGTAGAAATTATTACTGACATTGTAAAGTATGGATTAGAAGAACTTACCTTTTCTTCGGTTATCGATTTAACAGAAAAGAAAAGGATTGAAAAGAAATTGAACATTGTTGATCACGCCTTCAGAAATGCCTCTATTCCGATGATATTTTTCCGAAAAGATGGCAGTATTTATGATTACAATGATATGGCTCAGGAACTACTAGGATATTCAAAAGAAGAATTCAAGAATTTATTCATATTTAATATTTCTATAAGACACAATCGGGAAACATGGGAAAGAAGGTGGGATGCGCTGAATATAAATAAGCATACCACTTTTGAATCTAAAATTAGAAGAAAAGATAATTCGTTACTCGATGTCGAGATACGTTCAGATGCTTTTAAATATGAAAACGAAGAATTGAGTTACACTTCAATTATTGACATTACAGCTAAGAAAGAAGCAGAATCAATTTTGAAGAGAAGTAATGAAAGGTATGAAAATGCATTAATTGCTACTTCAGATGTGATTTGGGAAGCTGATTTGATTAATGACAGAACTTATTTTTCAAAAAATTTCACTTTAATCTTTGGTCATCCCATAAAAGAGATTGAGGATAGACTCAATAATACTTGTCGAATAAATATTCATCCTGATGATGTTCCGATGGTAAATATCGTCATTGACAATTTAGGTAAGGGTGTGATAGACAGATGGGATTTTGAATATCGGATGAAAAAGGCAGATGGTAATTACGCACTATTATTAGATAGGGGATTTAGTGTTAAAGATGAGGAAGGAAAGGTGATTAGATTGGTTGGTGCAATACAAGATATAACAAAAAAGAAAGCAGAAGAAAGCAGACTAAAGTTATTAGAATCAGTAGTAGTGTACACAAATGATGCGATTGTAATTGCGAATGCCCGCCCAATAAATAAACCTGGACCAACCATTATTTATGTGAATGATGCTTATACAAAAATAACAGGCTATTCATTAGAGGAATCAATAGGAACAAATCCGAGAAGATTACAGAATAGTAATACAGATAGAAAAGAATTAGATAGGTTCAGAAAAGCACTCGAACAATGGCAACCATGTGAAATGACAATAAAAAATGTCAGAAAAAATGGCGAAGAGTTTTGGGCAAATATTAGAGTTACTCCGGTGGCTAATGAAAATGGCGTATTTACTCATTGGGTTTCCGTACAAAGGGATGTTACAAAAGAAATAGAGTCACAAAAAGAAAAGGAGTCGATACTTAGCGAGTTGATTAATAATAATAATGAACTGAAACAGTTTGGATATATCACTACGCATAATCTTCGTGCGCCATTAACCAACTTAGTAGCTATTAGTAAATTGATGGATGAAAGCAAGATGCCTGATGATTTCACAAGGAAACTGATTAGTGGGTTCAAACAGTCAACCTTCATATTGAATGATACCCTTGATGATTTGATAAAAATTTTATTTATCAAAGAAAGATTGAATCTTCCCACAACAGAATTGAGATTTGAAGTTGTGTTAAATAAGATTAAGGACTTTATCTCCAATTCAATCGAATCAAAGAATGTGGTCATTGAAGCTGATTTTAGGTTAGCCCCAATTGTTAAATTCAGTACTATTTATTTGGAGAGTTTATTCCTCAACTTAATGACTAATTCCATTAAATATGCGCATCCTGATCGAAGCCCGATAATAAAAACTACGTCCATATTACTTCCTGATAACAGAATAAAACTCACTTTTTCGGACAATGGATTAGGAATGAATATGGATAGAATAAAGGGTAGGATTTTCGGATTATATCAACGCTTCCACAATAATCCTGATAGTAAGGGGTTAGGATTATACTTGATACATTCTCAGATTACTGCATTAGGAGGCACAATTGACGTGGAGAGTAAAGTAAATATCGGCACAACATTTTCAATAATATTTAAAAATAACGATTAGGATTTCCCTGAAAATAATTGCCTCTTAGGAGGTCTTAACACAATGGACATAGATTTTCACGGTGAAACACCACAATTAGTCGTATTATTTTACCATAAATACGTTGTTCCAAAAGAGTTCGTGTTCCTTTTTTTCCTTGAATACTTTGTGTTAAGACAACTAGCCATTACAAATTGAAAAGAACATGAAAATATTTGACTACAGTTCTTAGTTCTGTAAATTCTTTCATCTATTATATATTGTTTACTACAATATGAGAAAATTGTAAAAATATTTATTTAATATTGCCCCTGCTTAAGTATAACCCTTCATATATCGCTAAACATTTTTTTAGGGTTTACTATCATTAAGCATTTTCTGTAGTAAAACATCATTTGGAGGTTAAAGATGTAATTACATTTTACTATTACTGAGTTCAATCTTTAATTTAAAAAAATTGGATAATACTCAATAAACAAAATGGCATTTTAAGATTGCATATTATTTTGATACAAAAACAACAATGAAATCATGAATATAAAATGGAAGATTCTCTTTGGTGTGTTCTTATTATTAGGAACGTATGTAAAGAGTATTGCACAAAATAGCCCTGTTTCTTCAGGTGGTGTGGCAACAGGAAGTGGAGGAACTGCCTCATTTACAGTAGGTGAAGTAGCCTATACTACCGTTTCCGGAAATGGTGGAGTAGTAATTGAAGGCATTCAACAGGCTTACACCGCAAGCGATTTACCTATTTCATTATTGCAGTTAACGGCTTCAGTTTTCAATAAAACGGAAGTAGCAATAAACTGGACAACCGTTTCCGAAATTAATAATAAATACTTTACCGTTCAACGCTCAAATGACGGGGTTACTTTTGAAGATATTGCCAAGATAGCAGGTTCTGAAAATTCTGTTTCTAAGCAAAGTTATCAGCTTATTGATAGTACTCCTTTGAATGGTGTATCTTATTATCGACTTAAGCAGACTGATGTTGATGGAAAGGAAACTTATTCTTCGATTATTTCTGTAAATATTTCCTCTTCTGAATCAGAATTAACGGCTTTTCCAAATCCAACTATTTCTTATTTAAATTTAAAGATTTCGAATGTGTCTTCTAAAAG
>Ga0194037_1002772_pt1 | contig 11271 bp, 10 predicted proteins | sample JunL306m_MetaG_FD_148653 | JGI IMG/M metagenome (GOLD analysis project Ga0194037, IMG submission 148653) | Anoxic zone freshwater microbial communities from boreal shield lake in IISD Experimental Lakes Area, Ontario, Canada - Jun2016-L304-6m | ecosystem: Environmental > Aquatic > Freshwater >...
CCAATTTTACTGGGCGATTTAATTTTTTAGCAGCAATGCAAGCTGCAGCAACATTGGCCCAAGATCTTAAACCAGAACCAAATGCACCACCCACATTTTCTGTAATGACTCTTACATTTTTATCTGAAATACCAAATGTTCTTGCTACTGTAGACTGTGTACTTTTAGGGCCCTGTGTTTTATCATACAAAGTAACTTTATCCTCGCCCTCCCAAACAGCAATGGTAGCAAATAGTTCCATGGCATTGTGCACTTCAATAGGAATATTGTATTCGGCCTCTATAAATTGAGCGGCTTCTTTAAACTTTTTTTCTGTACCTCTTTTGTAAGAGATAGGTCCTTTCAAAAGCGTTGCATCTAAACGTGCTTTATCAAAATTGGTTTCAAATTTTTCTATTTCATAGTCTGCTTTCACCGATCTAACAGCCGCATTCGCATTCTCAAAACTATCCGCAACCACTAAAGCAATGGGCTGCCCAAAAAAGCGCACTTTATTATCATACAAAACTTTATAGCCTCTCCACTCTGTTACATTTTTTGGTCTTTCTGCTGCATTAGTATTATAACCAGGCACGGCTGGACAATTGCTATAATAAATGACATCCAATACCCCGGGCATAGCCAAGGCCTTAGTTACGTCTAAATTTTTAATGTTACCTTTAGCAATGGTACTGGTCACAAATACGGCATAAGCCATATTGGGCAAACTATGTTCCGCTGCATATTTGGCTTTTCCTGTTACTTTATCCGCCCCATCTACTCTTTCATCTTCCAATAAAACTGAATTCATATTTGATTTCATAAGGTTCAATTAATAAGATTAAATTTTAATACCCGATTGAGCCACTTCTTCAATGGCATCTACAATGTTTTGATAAGCACCGCATCTGCAAATATTGGTATCCATATAAGCTTGAATACTTTTTCTTGTTTTGGCATTGCCTTCACGCACACAAGCAACGGCAGACATAATTTGACCACTGGTGCAATACCCACATTGAAAAGCATCGTTCTTTAAGAAGGCTGCCTGCATTGGATGTAGCTTCTCTCCATCACTTAATCCTTCGATGGTAGTAATTTTATTGTTTTGATTGCTCAAGGCCAATTGAATACAAGACTTGGTTCTTTTTCCATTGATGTGAATGGTACATGCCCCACACTGTCCCATCTCACAACCTTTTTTGGTACCCGTATAGGCTAAATCTTCTCTTAATAAATTAAGCAAAGTGGTTCTTGCATCAATTTCAAGATGCATTAGTTTTCCATTGATGGTAATGGTTAATTTTTCTTTAGCAATAGGCAAAGGCAATACACGATCTATGGCAAAAGTTTTCACTAAAGTAGCAGGTGCCAAATACAAAGCTGCAATGGAGGCAGACTTTTTTAAAAAGCCCCTTCTGCTGTTGTAGGAATCACAGGGTTTCATAAGTGTAGGTTTGATGTAATTTACAAACGAAATTTTAAACAATCTTCACATTGCGAGAGAAACTTTCTTCCAAAGAAATTAATGTTTCGGTACGTTCAATGCCTTTGATTTTTTGAAGCTCATCATGCAAGACAAAACGAAGTTGTTGAATGTCTTTGCAAACAATTTCCACAAACATGCTGTAATTGCCTGTGGTATAATTGACACGAACTACTTGAGGTATGTTTTTTAAAGCCAGGACCACAGTATCGTACATCGAACTCTTTTCCAAGTAAATGCCAATAAAGGCAATAATGTCATAACCTAATAATTTTAAATCCACCGCCAACCTTTTGCCTTGCACAATGCCTAATTCTTCAAGTTTCTTAATACGCACATGTATGGTACCGCCTGAAACAAAAAACTGCTTGCCCAAATCGGCATAAGAGATTTCTGCATCCTGCATCATGGCTTGAATAATTTGTAAATCCAGCTTGTCTAGGCTTTTGTCTGTGTTTAATTTGGGGTTAATTTTAGGCTCCATATTTGTATATTATTAAATAATAAGGAAATTTATTAATAATTTTCTATATTTTAAAGATTTTACTTAAAATATTTGCAACGTATTGGTACATACCTTAGTTTTGATTTATCAAATGAAAGGATAACCGCTCAAATGATGAGTTCTTAAATACTGTGGGGTGACGAAATATTAGGCAAACGTACCTTCTTGTCTCGAAGGCGGGGATCACGGGATAAACGTAACATAGAGCCGCTTAGCAATAGGCGACCAGGGTCGACCACTGAAACTTTGTGTTATAGCTAACTGCCCCTTGGAGGTTCGATCCCTCCCCCTACAGCTACTTAAAGTCCCTATCTAATTGTAAATCAATTTGGTAGGGATTTTTTATTTGTATCAGGTTGGACTGTTAGGTTGGACTTTTAAAATTTTACTACATTTAGTGATTACTTGTTACACAATGAATTAGAAAATAAATAAGTCACTCATTTCAGTTCCTAATACTTCCGATATTCTCAATATTGATATAATTGAGGTATTAATCTCACCCCTTTCTATTCTTCCAAATTGTCGATATTCGATTTCAGCCTCATTTGCAAGTGACTCCATAGTATAGCCCTTCTCTTTCCGTATTTTACGAAGATTTAAGCCAAACTTCTTAAGATAAGTGTCGTAAGGATTGTTTTTCACTCCACGAAGCTTAGATTAAAATATACTTTAACTTAGGTCAGATTTGACCCATTAATTTTATTATATTGCAATAAATAGTCATGTATTTTATGAAAAAAGAGACATGGGCAGCATTTAGGAAGTTTATAAGATGGGTTGGTGGATTCATTTTTATGTTTTCTTCAATTAGAAATGGAATATCTCCAGATTATCCCTTATCTCAAGCAATATTTCTGTTTTTATTAGGTTTTTATATCTTCCCTCCAACATTTAACTTACTAGTAAAGATGCTTCCTAAATCTTTTAATTTAGGAAATACATTTAATAGAATTTCAAGATATGCAATTGCAATAGGGTTGTTTATATCTTGGATGCATTTTTCTTTGGCTGCTACTGAAGCATCTCCTTCTTATCAGAAAATTGCTAGGGATAGCCAGATTGAAAAACAAAAGCAAGAAGCTGAAAAAGTAAAAGACAATCTTAAGACTGATGCTTATTTATATGCTCAGGATTATGTAAAAGCCCAATTGAAATATCCTGAGGAAGCGGATTTTCCTTGGAACCCATCAATTCCAACAGTTGTTAATGGAGATACATATAAAGTTCAAGGGTATGTAAATACAAAAAATGGTTTTGGTGTAAAAATTAAGGCCAAGTTCGTATGTGTATTAAAATATACTGGCTCTAGTTGGGAAGAACAACTAACGACTGTATTTGAATAAAATATATTCTAATAAAAAATATCCCTTATGAAATACCTAGTAACAATAATTGTATTCGTTTTTAGCATGAACTTACTACAAGGGCAGTCAAATAAACAACCTTTTATTTTGGATAACAGCAAAGTTTTGATTTCTTTTTCCAAGAGCATTATTGTAGCTCATAAGGAACAAGTAAAAGGGAAGGGTGGATATATATATACTAACGGTAAATACGTTGTTTTATATTTAGAACAAACTAAAAAGGCGCCATTAGTTTATGAGGTCAAATTCAATGATTTAGGTAATAAATTTGTAGGATACAGATTAGATAGTATTAAGCAAAATGTAAATGTGGAATATGCTGCATTTGAATCAAAAGAATCTGAGGATTATTATTTTTCACAAAAAGATAATTGGTCAAGACCTTCATTTACTTGGCCAAGTGTTAGTTTTAGTTTTAATATTCCTTATGGCCAAAACAAAAGAAAACCGAGTGTTTCAGTTAGTTATGCTGGGCCACAAATACCAGGAGCTGCATCATCTAGTACAATTATAATGATTGAAGAAGGTAGGGAAAGTACAGATAGGTATAATGAAATGGAAGCAATAATTTCCAAGTATTTGTCAAAAAAGAAAAAATAAGAATTTTTTAAACACATTTTCATCAGCAATAATCTACAAAAATTCCCATTTTTAGGCACTCATTGCTGTAATTTATTTTAGTCTTTTATCATTTCCGCCTCTGTTTCTCCACTGTTTTTTATTTAATTTTCGCAATTTTTCGCAAATTCATGCAATTATTAGATTTGAACATAAGTAAGAATTACAGGATCGATTTTAATGAAATATGGTTTTATATCAAACAACAGGCCTCGACTTTGTATTACAGCATACTTCCTTATAAAATTATTCCTTCCATTACTATTTGAGTTTCTACACTTGTGAGCCTGACTTTCTCCTACTAATCTGGCACTACAAAACTTACTCCCATTCTTTTGAGTTGAAATATCTTTACCACAGGATAAGCAAATTTTTTTAGTTTGGGGTAGTAATTGACTTCCCACATTCTTACCTTTTATCTTAAAGGTAAATTTGTGGAATTCAGCAATTTCGCCAATAGGTAAATTTGTGGAATTAATGAATAGACTATCCCACTCATTTTTGATTAAGTCTAAAACTATTGAATGATAGTTCCCCCCGTATTTTAGCACAATGTCTTTAAATTTGCCTCTTTGATAATTATACCTATCTCTATTTACAATCTTGATACTTCCCCAGTATTTAGGATTTCTCCCGTTTAGTAATAAATCATAATCAGATCCAAGATTTTTTTTAAGTTCTTTTGAATTTTCAATATCACAAATCAAGACATTTTCCCACGCCTCAACTATTAATGGTTTAAGTTTTTTTACTTTTTGAATATCTAATAAGTCGGATAAATTCAATATTCCCTTATTTTTAGGGATTTGCATTTTAAGAAACCTTTTTTCAAACCTCATTAAATTAATTGGTATGTCATTCTGTACCCCTTTGTCATATAATTTGACTTTATATTGACTTAAATCACAAAACAAACCCAATTCAAACCCATTTCTGTCTGCCTTATAAGTCTTGAATTGTTTCCCTTTATAATCAATTACATTTTCCTTTAAAAAAGGGGTAACTAAAAAAGGGGTAACTATATTCACTCCAACTTCAATCGTTGAAATTCGGGCCTTATATGGGTCAATTAATAAGGTATTACAAATGTGGTGTATCTGGGCTTGTAGGTCATTCCAATTAAAGGGTTTATAGTTTTTACCTTTATAATGATTTTTATGCAATGACCCTTTAATTTTTAAATAATACCTTTTGAATCCAGATTGAATATTTACAACCTCTTTGACCTCTAATTCAAAAGTCTCCCATCCCCCCCTATAGATAGTTACAATCTGGTCCTCTCTTTTCTTTGTTCTTATTTCCCCTGTAGCCGTATTGGTTATATTAAATAAATCAACTTCAGTTCTACATTTCCAAATAGGAAAATCTAGTATTTCAGTTAATATGGTTATCCCGTCAATCATCTTAACCCCTCCCGTATTTCATTTGAGAAAGTGCAGATTCAATTTCAGATAACTTATAAAGGACCCTTACCCCAACTTTATAACCTTTTAATATTCCCTTTTTTGTGTACTCGTTTAATGTAGGCAATGAAATGTTTAACATTTCAGCAGTTTCTTTTCTGGTCTTGTAAGCCTCGGACTTTGACTTTTCTATAGTTTGTAATGGGAAATAAGGCTGTAATTTTTCCGCTATTGCTGTAGCCAATTGGTCAATAGGGAATGAAAGGTTGAAGTTTGACATTGTGTAATTGTTTTAATTATTACACGAAGAAACAAAGCCAAGTTAAGGTGCGTAGTACAGTGTATAGTTTGATGTACCAGTATTTTTCTCTCTTTAATCAATCTTGATTTTTAGCCTTTTATTCTTAGGGAAGTTTAAGGGGTCGTCAAGGTTTCTGCTTAGAGAGGTTGTAATTGTTCTTATGTTCTTATTCTCAAACCCAATAACATTTTGTTTTATAAACTCAGCAAGTTGAGGATAATCCATATTTATGGCGTTATGATCTATTTTTAGTTGACGAATAACATAATAAAGTTGTTTGTCATCTAAATCCCATTTCAGTTTTATTCTATTGTCATTTAATTGCTCATTTATAGTTTTCTCAACTTCATTTGAAGCCATTTCTGTAAATTTTTTAAATCCTATTTTTAACTCGTCTAAATTTTTGATATAGAAATCATATTTAGTATACGTTTTGTGAAATGAAAAATTCTGAGCATATATTCGCCCATTATAATAATAAAAACAATGGTTATCCCAGTCTATAGAGTCTACATAATTCATAAAGTCATGATATTCAGGTCCATCTAAACCACTGTTCTTTTCAATTAAATCGCTAACAAAATAATTCTGTTCTCTTTCTAGCTGATAAGATAAATCATCAATTACTTGGGCTAACCTTTCCTTAAAGTCTGTATTAGGTTCCTTATACTTTTGGTAAAGAAAATTAAAGTACACTTCAACTTTACCAGTCTTTTGAGATATTGCCTCTTCTATAAATTGCTGAAAGTGTTTGTCTGTTAGATAAGAAATGGTAGTCATTTTGTTAATTGTCTGTATTTTTAAAGTTACTAAACAACCCTTAAATTACCCTCAGTCAATCCCTCCTCTCTTTCTTTCCATATTATTTTGACTCTTTCAGCGTTTTCCTTTGGAGTTTGTCTTATGTACTTATAGAAACTCTTTTCTGTCTTATGCCCTGTTATAGCCATTATATCCCTAATACTCAACCCTTTGGCCATAAACTCATTTGTCGCAAAAGACCTTCTTGCCGTATGTGAAGAAACAAACTCATATTTTGGTTTTTTGATTACAATTTGTTTCCCCCCTTGAATTGTCTTTTTGGTAACTTCTATTTCCAATCCCTCACATTTCTTAACTACCTCATATAGATAATCATTGAACTTTTGATTGCTAATTTTGTGTAATGAATTATTATATTTAGACAATAGTCTTTCTACCTCCCTTGTCATTGGTATAGCAACTTTTTCCTTAGTCTTAACTTGTGTTATCTCAATCATTCCGTCGTTTATATGCTCTGGTTTAATATTAACAATATCACTAAATCTTAACCCTGTATAGCAACCAATTATAAACATATCCCTAACCCTATTTAACTTTAAATTTGTTTTTAGATCAAGGTTTGAAATCTCTTTAATCTCTATAGGGGTTAAATAAATTGTATCAGCCAATGAACTATTGGACCTAAATCTCCTATTAGCAAATATGTTATTTGTAGTTACTCCTTCGTCAAAAGCCTCCCTTAAAAATACTTTAAGGTTAGTTATTAGTTTACCTATTGTATTGGGTGCTAACTTGAGTTTTGTAGTCAAGTACTCAACAAAGTCATTGTAAAAGGTAAGGTCTATCTTATCAAAATCAATCTTTGTTTTCTTTGCCTTTTGGTAATTCTCAAGGTGGCGTTTAAGGTTTTCAAATTGAAATATGGTTTTAGGTGCCATAGGTGTGCCTTTTGAAAGGTGTACCCTTGTCCCATTATTCATTCGGGTTAGAAATTGATTATAATAACCCCAAAATGACTTTTGATTATGTTCCTCTCTTTCGTCCTTTGTAGTCTTTGTAAAATACTTATCTAAATTTTCCTTTAAGTAAGTAGCGGGAATTATTGGGACAATCCCCGTTGAACTATGTTTTTTGGTCCAGTCTAATTCAAGTTTTGCTACGAAGGTTCTAATATCTTTTAGCCAAAAATTTAATTCAGCATTACTTGGATGGGACCTTCTTACTTGTTGGCTATCAAGATTCCAATGTTTAGGTTCAATTTTCTTATCTGTATAATGTGTAACCTTCTTATTTTGGTATGTTATATAACAATAAATCCAAACTGGATAATTGGCACTTTTGTCCTTAAGGTAGAAATTGACTTTCATTTGACTATTATTGAATTAGAACAAAAATAGCTTTTAAAATTACAGGTTGGACTATTAGGTTGGACTTTTTTTTAACAACCCTTTATTTCTCTTAATTTCTATTAACCATATATAACAAGTGTTTCAGCCTATTTAGTATTGAAATCTAGAAAGAGTAATAAAGATAAAATAAGTAAGTTCGATCCCTCCCCCTACAGCACTAAAAAGCATCCCCGAATTATCAGGGAGGCTTTTTTATTTAGTTCAAGTGACACTACAGGTGACACAAAAAAATCAATGCTTATTTTTTTCCAGTAGCGGCCCAAATAATACCAGCCGTAATATGACTTAAATAACTAGGGTCTGTAAAGTCGCTAGGTACATGTCCAAGATTGGTATAGAAGGCACGGCCTCCATCAAAATTATGGTACCATGCAATGGGATGAAAAGCCCCCATGCCCTTTCCTGATACTGCTGCTCTTTGTGGATTCGCTGCCCAATCTGCTTTAGGATTATAAGAATTTTCATCTACCGCTAAAACAGTTTTTAAATCCTTGGATTGATCAGGACCAAATTCATACCATTCGTCTGTCCATTGTTTGTTGTTGGCAAAACCTTCCAAACCTGGAAAAGAAGCATCTAAAACATTTAAACGAGCCGACTGAATGGCTGGATGTATGTGAAACATTCTTCCAACAAGTTGTGTATACCAAGCCCAATCATATTCTGTATCCGATGCACTATGTATGCCCATAAAGCCTTTACCCCCTTGTATAAAACGCTCCATTACTTTTTGTTCCTCATTGTTCAATATGTCACCAGTGGTATTTAAAAATATCACTACTTGATAATTGGCTAAAGTTTTATCTGTAAAGCCATAGTTGTCCTCTAATAAGTCTACTCTAAAATTATGTTTGACCCCCAATTGTTGAATAGCGAGTACACCTGCGTGTATGGATTCATGGTGCCATCCTCTGGTAGTGGTAACAAGTAAAGCATTAAACTGCTTTTGTGCGGATAAAAAATAAGAAGATCCGAATAGGAATAAACTTAAAAGCATTCCTTTTTTAATAGATTTCATAATAACTAGATTTAATTGATATTGAAGCTTACTCAAAATAATCATTTTAGGCTGTTAAATAAAATTAATATCATTTCTTCTTCAGCGTTTGCAAATAAGCAAGTAAATCGGCCAAGCCTTGTGTACTCATAGTTTTATACAAACCTTCGGGCATCATGGATTCTTTAAGTTGGGTGGAGGAAAGTACTTGACTTGTTTTTATTTGTTGGATGCTGCCACCAGGTAATTTTAATTCAATGTCTGTTTCTGTCTTACTTGATATAATGCCTGTTAAAGTGGAGCCATCTTTTAATTTTATAGAGTACCCTTCAAATCCAAAACTAATACCTTCTGATGGATGCAAAATAGTATTAAGTAAGCCTTCTTTTGGATACTTAGATCCAATTTCAGAAAGCTTAGGTCCAAAATCATTGCCTTCTGCATTTACTTTATGACATACTGCACAAGTATTGGTATAAACCATTTTTCCTTTCACCGCATCGCCTTTAAGTGCATTGATACTAGCTAAAGTAGGCATGGCTGTAGCATTCGTAGTTGCATGCGCTGGTAAATAAGTTTCTGCTTCGGTGACAATGGCCGTGCGCCAAGTGCCTCTCACACTATTGACTACATCGGGTATTAAATCTTGAGGGATTTTTTTATTTTTTAAAATAGAAAGCGCTCTGTCTTCTCCGTCCGAACTTTTTCCTATTTTACTTGCCGCCTCTTTACGAATATTTTTTTCATATTGATTTGACATGGCAATGGTTTCTAACATGTCAATGGACGCCTTACTGCCCACTCTACCAATACTATTTAATAAAGATTTTATCTTAGTCGTATCTTTTCCTGCTATCGTGGACCATAATAATTTAGTTTCACCAAAAGAAAATAATAAGCCTGCAGACTGCTTACCAATGTTTTCATCTTTTTTACTTACTGCAAGTTCTAGTAAATGATTGCGCTGTTCTTTTATTTCATACCTTTTGACTAAATCAATATACTCCTGTGTTCCATCCACTGATTGAATCACCGCTTGTAATGCTTTTTGCGCAATAGAAGATTTAGCCACCGACTTATTGTCTAAGGCAAACAAGACTAATTTATTCAATGCGATATCATTGCTTTTATTGTCTTCGATCATCTTTAATAAGAAAGCGGATTTATTAGGGCCTGGATTAAAATCAAAGGCACGGAAATAACGAAGCCTATCTTTTAAAGCAATTTTTTCATCCGCTGCTAATTTTGCTAAATAAGGTATGGCTTCATCTGTCCTGGCACGCCAAACAATATCTTTACTAGCCGCATCTTTCAATGGATCTTTTACCAAGTCTAGATAAGCTTTAAAAAAACGATCCCATTGTCTATCAGCACCAATACCCAAAGCTTCAAGGTACCAGCGGTCTTTGCCATCATGCTTGCTTGCTAATATTGCCCATAAAGCAGGCGCTTCGTTGGAACTATTGTGATGGAGCGCAATCGCTACTTCTCTTCTTACTTGCGCATCTGCATCATTCACTAAAATATTTAATACAGGAATTAAATTTTGTTTTAGTTCAGCAGCAGCCCTAATGGCTACGATGCGTAAATTAGGGTTAGGCTCTTTTACTGCTTGATCAATGTATTTTTTTGCATCGACCTTAGGCAATTTAACCAAGGCCCAAAAAGCTCTTGCACGCATTTTAGGATTCACATTACTATTCCATAATTTTTCCAATTCGGGGATAGATTTTTCTCCAAAAGATTGCAATTGTAGGAAGGCATGGTAACGCACCGAAAGGTTTGGACTTTGTAAGGCCATCACCGCACCAGCTGCTGTATTATAATCTTGTTTAGGTATAATATAAGTAGTGGAACTTGGAGGTGCTACACGATAAATACGACCGCGTGTTTGATCTCCTGCCTGATGTCCCCCTACGCCTGGATCATACCAATCTGCAACAATCAATGATCCATCTGGTGCAATACAAACATCCGCTGGACGGAACCATTGGTCTTTGTCTCCTTTTAAAATATTATTGATGGATGCTGTATAACCTGCGCCATTATTTTGAATGGAATAAGAACGAACCACATTGGGTCCTGCATCCGCATGAATCAATTGATCTTGAAAAACTTTTGGTAATAAATTCCCTTCATACACTAATATTCCTGTTGGAGAGCCCGCCCCTGTTTGTAATAAATTAGGTACTTCTCCAGGATCATTTAAATGCCAATGACGAAATGGAATGGAATCTTCCATATTGGTTCTATTACTACTCCAACCAGCCCCAGTTAATTCATCTGTATACCCATAGTTGCCATAGGGCAACAAATAGTTAATGCGCGTTCCTTTGTTGCCATCATCATCATTGTCACTTTGCCATAAACTTCCATAACTGTCTACGGCCACTTCATAAGGGTTACGAAAATTATTCCCTAAACATTCAACATGAGATCCATCT
>Ga0194037_1002773_pt1 | contig 11266 bp, 8 predicted proteins | sample JunL306m_MetaG_FD_148653 | JGI IMG/M metagenome (GOLD analysis project Ga0194037, IMG submission 148653) | Anoxic zone freshwater microbial communities from boreal shield lake in IISD Experimental Lakes Area, Ontario, Canada - Jun2016-L304-6m | ecosystem: Environmental > Aquatic > Freshwater >...
GTCATAAATGATTATGCGATTAATTTTATTCCTTTCTTTTATATTTTTCTCTACAATAATATATTCACAATCTGCATCAATTTCAGGTTATGTAAAAGATACAAAAAATCAACCTCTGGAGGGTACTTCAGTTTTTTTAAAAAATACCCTGTACAAATCAAATTCAGATAAAAATGGTTTTTTCTCTTTAAAAAATATTCCATCTGGAGAATATACTATTGTGGTAGAATCCATCAATAGTGAAGTTGTATCAAAGAAAATTAAAGTTTCCATTAAGAGCAACGAGGCTATAAATTTTATTCTGATTGATAAAGTTCATTCTCTTGAGAACGTGAGTGTTTTTGGAAGAATTAATGGAGAAAATGAAACTAATGCAAGAGCTCAGGAAAAAAAATCTAATAGTTTACAGAACATAGTATCTGCAAAGGTAATGGAACGTTCTCCTGATATCAATGCTGCAAATGTTTTACAGAGAATTAGTGGTGTAACACTATCTAAAAACAGTGGTTCAGATGAAGCCTATGCAATTGTTAGAGGCTTAGAACCAAGGTATAACAATACACTTATTAATGGAATAAAAATTGCAAGCCCAGATGAAAAATCTCGTTTCATATCATTAAGTGTTGTGCCCTCAGAATTATTACAAAAAATTGAAGTAAGTAAAACACTTTTACCTGAAATGGAAGGTGATGCAATTGGTGGATCAGTAAATCTCGTAATGAAAGATGCACCTAATGCACCAATATTTAAAGCCACTACATCACTTGGATATAGTACAATTCTTTTTAATCAAGGTTACACCTCATTCTCTAAAAAAGATATCCAGCAAAAAAATCTAACCGATAGATTTGGCAAATCTTATATAGCTCAACCTGGGGATTTTAGTAGATCAAATTTAGATTTCAAAAAGGAAACTGCCTTGCCAACTGGAACTTTAGGACTTACTTATGGCAAAAGATTCCTAAAGAATAAAATGGGGATTTTAATTAGCAACGTATTTCAAAATCAATACTTTGCTACAAATTCTATCAATAATCAGGCAGTCCCAGACATTTATAAAAACCAACCAACCATTTCGGATGTTGCCAATAGAACAATTTCAACTCAACAATTGAATAATGGTTTAACTGTGCATGCAGATTATATCATTGATAGTGCCAATAAAATAACAATTACCAATGTTTTCCTTTATAGTTATTTGGCTCAAGCAAGAGTATCCATAGACACTGCATTAATTGGTGGCAACGGAGGAAGAACAGTCCCTGGAACCGGTCCGGTTTATAATGACTATCAATCAATTACTGATAAACAATATATAGAAAATATAAAATTAGAGGGGAAGCATATATTGTCTAAACATTTCTTATTTGACTGGGCAACTGTGTATTCAATGGCTAAAAAGCAAACTCCAGATAGGGCAGATCTTTCTATAAACAAAAAAATAGATTCAGTTCATACTACAAATGACATTAATGGTCCTTATACTTTTTTAAGTACTCCTTTTTATTTTGATAATATTTCTAGAATTTGGCAACACAATAACGATAAGGATATTAATGGTCTTGTTAATCTTACATATAGAGGAAAATTAAAAAATGCAATTGTTGAAATTAAGATTGGTGGTTTATACAGACATAAAACACGGTACAATATTCAAAATGAATATGATTTAAAGCCTACAACGAATGCAAATGGTGTAAAACAAGTGTTCAATGATATCAATAGTGCTAGTTGGATTGTTTACAATACAAGTGGAACACAAACCTATGATATCAATAATTATAAGCTATTTGAAAACATAGCTGCTGGATATTTACAAGCTAAAATATCCCTTGAAAACCTTGACGTATTTGGTGGTGTACGTTATGAGACAACAGACCAGGGTTTTACTTTAAATACATTTTATCCTACGGGTATAAATGGAGTAACTAAAAGTTATGCTGATATATTACCAAGTTTGATGTTGAAATATAAATTAAATACAAAAACAAATATTCGTGTCTCGTATTTCAAATCAATTTCCCGTCCAAATTACTATGAATTGGTACCAGCTACAATTTTAAGTAACAGTAGCCCAACTTCTGAAACTGGAAATCCAGACTTAAAACATTCTATTGCTAATAATTTCGACATCAGGTATGAATTATATCCCAAAGGTGACGAACAGTTGTTTTTAGGGGCATTTTACAAGCAGATTATGGATCCCATTGAATATGCCTATGTAGATATTTCAACATATAAGCCTCAGAATTTAGGCATTGCTACAGTATATGGTACTGAATTAGTTTATTCTAAATATTTCGGAAATATCGGTTTCTCAGGAAACTATACTTATATCTATTCGAATATTTCGTCTCCTAAATTTTATACAAATGTTTTAGCAGGCACAACAGATCCTAAACGTTTACAAAATCGTCCAATGCAAGGTCAAACAGACCATTCTTTGAATGTTAGTCTTTTATTCAAAAATGATAGAAAGCACTTTTTTGCTCAATTAGCTTATCAGTATTTGGGAAAAACTTTGGCACAGGTATATCCTGTCTATGGATATGATTATTATCAAAGTCCCCAGTCTTTCCTTGCTGTATCTGCAGAACAACAATTAAAGAATTCACACTTTACCATTTTCGGAAAATTCAATAACCTATTAAATACAGCAACAGTCAACAAGATTAATAATTTATTGGTTAGAAAAGATACCTATAATGCCAGTTTTAGTCTAGGCATTCGATACAGTAATTAAAAATTCAAAAAAATGAAAACAACCATTTCTTATTTAATGTTAGCTGTCATTTCAACAGCCTTTTTTTCTTGTTCAAAGAAAGATACGACAACAGTTATTACTCCAACAGTTCCTTCGTCTAACCCTATCACTGCAGGAAGTATTTCTGGATTTGTTAAGGGAACATTGATTACTGGTAATACCTATACGATTACTGGAGATATTACTATTAAGGCTGGAGATACTTTGGCTGCTCAACAAGGAGTAGTAGTTATTGTAAAAAATAACGCACAAGTAAATGTAATTGGTGTATTAAATTTGGTTGGAACCAAAGATCAACCTGTTTCATTTAATTCAGATTCTAAAATGCCAGGAACTTGGGGTGGATTTCAATGCGATAGTGCTCAAGCTGTAACAGTAAAATGGACTCATATTGATAATACAGGTGGTCCAGATCCCTCAGGAAGTCCTCGTAAAACACTTTTTGTGAATGCACCAATAAATGTAGATATAGAAGATTGTTGGTTTACAAATGGCCAGGATGATCTTATTAGATTGCAAAAAGGCGCAAAAATTACGATTTTAAGAAATAGTATTTTTTCTTCTGGTAGTACTGATGGTGAGGCGATTAATTTAAAATCAGGTGTAACAGGTGACGTAGCTTATAATGTTATTTTCAGCCAAGCTGGGACTGGAGTTAAATTAGAAACAAGCAGTTTACAACCTTTCCCACAAACAGTGGTAAATGTTTACAATAACACCTTGTTATCATGTGGTTGGAGAAGAGGTGCTGCTGAGCCTGGAAGAGGTATTTCAATCGGGTTAAATGCAATTGGTAATGTTTATAACAATTTAATGGTAAACAATTATCAAGGTTTAGAGATCTTTACTGATGCCGATACTATTCATACTAAATATGGATATAACATGTTTTATGCTTCAAGTTTAATTTATAGCGATACAACTGTTCATCCAAATATCTCTGTTTCTTTATTAGCTAATTTTTATCCTAGTGATGGAGTTGGAAAACCAAAATCTACTGATTTAATTTCTACAGGTGTTGCTAATTTGAATCCAAATTTTGTTTCTTTTGCAAATATTGTTGCAGCGCCTAATGGAGCTGCTTTTACAGGAGATTTACATTTACAAACTGGTTCTCCAGCTTTAGGAAAAGGTAATTCTTTGTATAGCAATGATATTGGTGCTTACACTTCAGATGCTACTAAAAGTAACCAACACTAATTTTTTAAAAAAGAATAATTATTCAAAAACCGCTGTGAAAATTTCTCAGCGGTTTTTATTTTTTATTATAAAGTCTTTAAAAATGAAAAAAAATATATTAAAATTATTCCTACTTCTAATTTTTTTCCCATTTAATAATTTATTAAATGCCCAACAAGTAAATTATGTTTTAGATAAAACAATTTCTTTGCCGGGTAATGATAGTTATGATTATTTATTTATAGATCAAATAAAAAAAAATCTGTACGTTTCACATGGTACTAATGTTCATGTAATTAACTTGGATTCAGAAAAATCAATCGGAACAATTTCTGGAATGTTAGGAAACCATGGGATTGCCATAGCACCAAATTCTAATCTTGGTTTTATAAGTGATGGCAAAGCTAATACAGTTAATGTATTTGATATACACACATTGGAAATTAAAACTATCATTAAATTGAATGGTAAAAAACCCGATGCAATCATATATGATACGTTTTCAGATAAAGTTTTTGCATTTAATGGATCTAGTAATAATATTTCTGTAATTGATGTAAAGACTTTAAAAGAAGTGGCTACTTTGGATTTGAAAGGAGCTCCAGAATTTGCAGTAACTGATGAAAATGGAAAGATCTATTGTAATATTGAAGACAAAAATCTTATCGAAGTTATTGATACAAAAAATTTAAAAGTCATTAATGCTTTCCCTTTAGCACCGTGTGGCGGGCCTACAGGCTTAGCTATCGATGTAAACAATAATAGACTTTTCACAGTATGCCGTGAAAACAAAGGAATGAGTATTGTTGAGGCAACTACCGGAAAAATAATTAATACTTTTTCCATTGGTAGTGGTGTAGATGCAGTAGCTTTTGATCTTTCTACAAAACTGATATTTTGTTCAAATGGCGATGGCACCACAAGTATTTTTAAACAAGAATCTGCAGATAAATATTTTTTGATTCAAACTTTAATGACTCAAAAAAAAGCCAAAACCCTAGCTTTAGATCAAAAGACTCATAAAATCTATTTAAGTGTAGCAGATTTTGATACTTCAACTAAAAAAATGATACCCAATACTTTTAAAGTTTTAGTTTACAAAAAGCAATAATTCGTAATTAGTATTTTTAAAATTGAGCAATAAAAAAGAATTAATAAATAAATTAAAATTGTTCGTATTTGGGTTAAAAGAAATCAAAACCAAACTAATCCTGTGATTATCGCAGTGTTAGTTTTATAAGGAACGTCCCAGCCAGATCACAAACGGCTAGCTTATAGCACTAAAAACTCCGATTTCATTTGATCTCGGAGTTTTTTTATGCACTATGTGGCACAATTTTGTAGTCATATGTACTAAATTTTGTGGATTGGTAATTGTACACGCTAAAATCAGGAATCAACCTATTTTACCCTATTTAGAGTGGTGTTTTTCTTAAACAGCATACCCAATTTTATGATTGAAATAATTGATTACCCTTGCATAACTAAATTCTGCATGTAAGATGACATACAACATCTCCTTTCTGGAACGAGCCAAGTTAAGCACCTCCATTTTATCCAAACAACCTGCTGTTACCTTAAAAGAAGCCAGGGAGCAAGCTCAATGGTTAAAAACCAACAGCAGCACAAAAAAGAAGAAAAAAAGAGACTAATCCAATTTGTAGATGAACAGGCCATTTTCAACTCAGAAACAATATAAATCTAATCAAATAGGAGAATCCGACTTCATACAAAAAAGCTATTTGAAATAAACATTTGAACTCCTATTTCATCCGATTTCGGAGTTTTTTCAGTAAAAGACAAATACGAAACATCTCTTATTTTAAGCACACTTACTCCATACTTAAGCCGTGGATTACCCGTGGATACTTCACCAAAAGCCGTGAATTATTTTAGCCTAAAATGAGCTAATTGGACATTTAATTTAGGTGAAGTAACTAACAAGCAATAATTCTATCAAAAAGAACTTATCAATAAAGTGGCTAAATTGATGAAAGTGAATTTCAATTCATTCAAACTTCCATAGGAAACATCAAACAGTACCATACAACTATTAAAGCCAATTGTGAAACAATGCATTTAAGCTGCCCCTAATATTAAGTTTGAATATTTGTTTTTTTGAATATATTTTTCAACTTCTTCAAAATATTTTGCAAGTAAAACCCCTTGTGCATATAAGTACAACTCAACAAATTTTTTCTTCATCGGAAAACTTTTAATGTATCCGTTTTTATAGTCACTATACCCATTATAATATACCTTCAGAAACAGATTTTTTATACTTACTTTTTGATCTATATCATTAACAATACTTTCAAGCCTTTTTATTTTAAACATTTCATTTTGAAAGTTTCCAATAAATTGATCGCGGTTATTTATAGATCGAGATTTCAATAAATTCACCTTTTCATTAAAGTTGCTGTCTTTATTTATAAGCTTATTGATAATATACTCATTGTAATCACCCATCAATGAATTGCTTGGGGTTATTTTAAAAAGGTACTTTTTACCAAAGCAATTAAAGGTCTTTATAGTAAAGGTCTCATGCTTAACAGCTTTATTAAGTCTTTCTAATTCAAAGAATTTCAAAATCAAATCTCCATATATCCCCTTAAATAACAAATCAGAATCTGATTGAAACATGGGAAATTTAAATGGTACAACTTTAAAATATTTATCAAAGAAGATTAATCTATCAGAGTAACTATAGATTTGTTTATATCTTTCAAATAAACCCACTATATCTTTTTCGTCATATATCAACATTTTTTCATTATTATTTTATATTAATTATTGAATTTTTTTTTATTTCAAATTTCCAGCTTGTATAAAAATGTAAACTGTAATTTTAATCGCTTCTGATTAAAGTAAATGAGATTTACAATGTTATTAATCTACCTACATATATTAATCAGTAACATTGAAAATCCAACATTTTCAAAATAATTTCCAACGTTTTAGAATGAAGAAAAAGGATATCAGGGAAGAAATTGTAATTCAAAAAATTAGAAAATAAATTACTTAATATATGCAGACTTTGCTTTTGGTTTAATTGAGCCTGCTCGATGATTTCGCAAGATTATGACGAATATGTTTATATATATACAGATTTAATTTAAATCAGATTTTATTTCCAAGAATTTTACAACAATTTCCCGATTTATAAGAACTGCGGGGGATACATAAGATCTCATCAGATGAATATAATTACAGTCTAGAATTTCATAAAATATAAAATCCATCATATGCTTATTTACCTGCTATTTTTTATTACTGGAATTCTCGGCACAGTCCTTCTGATAATAATCTATTCCTCTAAAAACAAGAGTATATACTTAAGTAGGTCATTAATCATAATAATCACCATTGCTACTATCCGTTTTTTAATAATAGGTAGTATTCCCTATTTTCCAGATATTCCAATAAAAAATGCAGCCCATTCCTTCCAATTTCTCTGGGTAATCATAATACCATTTTTTTATATTTACATTAGTGATTTAGTATCCGTTCAACGGCCTTTACACAGGGAATTAAAACATTTCATAATTCCTTTTTTATTATCCCTAATTAACTTATTGAACCAACTCATCACCCTCAAATATCAATTTACATATAATCTAATCTATATCATTGGCATCCTCTTATTGGGTCTATATTATCTGTTCATTGGGTTTAAATTGATAAAAACTAAAATTTGGAATAGACATAGTGAAATTAAAAGTCTGCAGTTGCATAATATTAGAATGAACTATTGGTCATTTTATGCACTGCTATGTTCCCTATTACTATTAACTCGTTTGATAATAATGTTATATAATAACAGCCATCAAGTATCTAGTATAAATAATTTCCGGGAAGTATGGGTTAGTTCGATTGTATGGATTTTCTTTTTTATACAGCTAATAATTACACCAGAAATATTATACGGGTATCATTATATGAATTTGATGATTGAAGAAAAAATGAAAAACAATATTATACTAGATAAAATATGGATTAAAAAGAGTTTGCAGAAAATAACCAATATAAAAGATCTTAAACTTACTGAGAAAATTAACCCTTGTCTAGATAGTTATATACATAGGATTGAAGAAATTTCATTTTATGGAAAGTATTTTAGAAACTCTGAAAAATCAATAGAAGATTTAGCTAAAGAATTAAATATACCTGCTTCACACATTTTTTATCTATTTAAATATCATTCAAAAGAATCATTTACAGATTTTAAGAAAATAGTAAGAATTGAGGATGCAGTTGAACTTTGTTCCTCTGGCTTTCTTCAAAAAAATACACTGGATGCTTTGGCAACAGAGGTAGGTTTTACTTCTTACAGTTCATTTTTTACAAGTTTCAAAAGTATTTTAGGAGTTTCACCTCAAGAATATTTTGAGAATTTAAAGATGCTTAAAAATTAAAAACAATAACAAAAAAGGTCACAGAAGCTAAAAAAATAATATTATCATCTATTCAAAATACGTTCACAGTTTTTCCAGTAACTAAAAAACGAAGGATAGTAATCTGAAACTTCTGGAAACATCCATTCTCTTGGATCTTTTTTGCCGGGATAATGATTAAATGCAGGATGCTCTTTTGAAATAATGGTTTCTTTATCAGGCCTTTCAATTTGAGCGTATAGCTCTTGAATATCCTCCACCTCTCCTGTAAATACTTGTATACCTTTTATGTTATTGGATAACTCTATGATAAATTGAATCACATTATCACTTACAGGATAATTCTTAAAATGTGAAGGCTCTAACAAAAGCACTCGATTTACTTCTTCATTATTTCTCCATAGAGGGTCAAGATTATAGGAATTATAAAGTAAAGTTGGGATTGTAATGTCGATGGTTGGAAACTTGGTTAAAGGAAGATTTGTACCTAATTGTAAAGAAACAGTCTCTTTCAAAGGTAATGGAATAGGGATGTTCACTAAATCTTCATAGGACATGTCTAAAAATGTAGCTTTCTGTCTGGAAAATGTATACTTGTTTATATTTTCTTGATTACAATAATACTTTTTATTAGAAAAAGCACCGGCTACCCATTGCCAGCTACAATTATTGCTTGCAATATCGCCGTCTAATAAGTGATAATACATCCATTTGGATGGTTGCAACCAATGTGCTTTACCGATATTACAAGCTATTGAAGCTAAGTACATTCTTAGATGATTATGTAGATACCCTAAGTCATATAAGCTTTTAATTTCATGGTCAATAATTTCGATGCCTGTTTGTGCTTTTTGCAGAGCAGCTGGCATATCACGATGATTAAAGTTGGGTTGAATTTGTTTTAAATCATCCCATATCAAATTATTTTTTGACTGCCAAACTCTTTGATAGTACTCTCGCCATGCCAATTCTTGTATTAATTTTTCAGTCACCTTAAGGGGATACCCTTTATTTAAGATGGCATCTAAAACTTGTTTAACAGAGATCATCCCTCTGGAGATATAGGGTGCCAAATAAGTAATATCACCATTTATATAGTTTCTTGTTTTGGCATACTTAATAGGATTTATTGCATTGATTCTTTCCAATACAAAACTATAGTTAGTTGGAAAATCTTTTCTATAAGGGTTAAGCACAGGAAAGTATTTATAGATTATTTAAAAAAACATTGGCATTATTCAAATGGGCATTTTGTTTCTCAATGCTCATTTTATCAAATGTGCCAACTAACATGCCCAGTCTTGGGTTTTTTAAAAAAAAACTGCGATGTTCCTGCATAAAACGCCAAAATAAGCCATCCCAAATTTCTTGCCAATTGCCTTTTTCATAATCACTCATCTTCATTAAATAATTACTGCCACTGATGTAAGGCTTCGTTGTCATCAGCCCACCATCAGCAAATTGCGTCATTCCATAAACATTCGGAACCATTACCCAATCATAAGCATCAATGAACATTTCCATGAACCATCTATACACTTCATTTGGATCAAATTCACACAACAACATAAAATTACCCAATACCATTAACCTTTCTATATGATGACAATAACCTGTTTTTAATATTTTTTGAATGGTGTTATCTATGGGAGGAATTCCTGTTGTACCTGTCCAAAAACTAAGAGGTATTTTTCTGGTAAATTTCCAATAATTTAAAGTACGTTGTTTACTCCCTTCTCGTTCATAAACAATTTTTATGAATTCTCGCCACCCCATAATTTGTCGGATAAATCCCTCCAAAGAATTTAATGGAATGTTTTTTTGTTTTCCTATTTCAAGTGCTTTAACGATGATTTGATGAGGGGATAGTAAACCGATATTCAACATAGGACTTAGCACAGAGTGATACAATACTGTTTCTTTAGTTACAATAGCATCTTCATAAATACCAAATTTTTCAAACCTATTATTTAAAAAATCATCCAACCAATTCTCAGCGTCTTCAAAAGTCACTACAAATAAATTACGCTCATTGGCATTCCCATAATTATCAGGGAAATACTTTAATACATATTCCTTTGCTTCTTTTATATACTCATTTTGTTGAGGAAGCAAAAGATTCGGGACGATCTCTTTTTTTGGAAACTTAGCTCTATTTTCAGCATCAAAGGTCCATTTGCCGCCAATTGGCTTCCCATCTTTTTCTAAAAGTATGCCACGCTGTTTGCGTTGCCAGGTATAAAAGTCAGTTTGAAAATAGGTTTTTCTTTTATTAAAAAAATCATCAACACTAGCGGTTGTATTTAAAAAATTGGGATTATCATAAATCCGTAAATTCACAGAGCACTTTATACAAGCGGCCTTTACTTTTTTCATTAGCCAGTTGTCAACAACATCTACAATATTAATAGTAGTAATTCCTTCACTAGCCAGTGTCTCTATTAAAGTAGTGCAGTTACTATGTTTATTGTTATGCTCAATGTATTGTACTTGATAACCATTGGTAATTAAAAAACGCTCATAAAATTTCATACTTGCTCTATGCAAGACTAATTTCTGTTGGTGAAAATTGTATTGGAGAAAAAATAGATTTTCTTCTATTAAATATACTTTAGTGCCTTTTTTTAAAATAGGGCTATTTTGATAGAGTTGATGTGGAAATATAAGGGACGCCGAATTTGACATTAAAAATTCATGATTTAGTAATTAGATATAAAATAAGATCCAAAATATTGTGGAGTGATCTAAAATACGATTCTCATTCAGGAAAAAATTAGATTCAATTTTCAGCAATTGTTGATATTTTTTCAGTTCCAATAAACGCTTCAAATTTATTATGAATTATTAGTATTAATAATCCAAAAATAATAGCAGATACAATCAGGATAGTATTTAATAGACCACTTACAGAAAATGACAGTCTCAATAA
>Ga0194037_1002776_pt1 | contig 11260 bp, 9 predicted proteins | sample JunL306m_MetaG_FD_148653 | JGI IMG/M metagenome (GOLD analysis project Ga0194037, IMG submission 148653) | Anoxic zone freshwater microbial communities from boreal shield lake in IISD Experimental Lakes Area, Ontario, Canada - Jun2016-L304-6m | ecosystem: Environmental > Aquatic > Freshwater >...
GGGCAGCGGCAAATCGCTGTTGATGGTTTTTGCCGCTCAAAAATTACGGATGCATCCGCGGCTGGGCAATCCCACGGTGCTCATCGTCGTGGACCGCATCGACCTCGACACCCAGATCACCGCCACCTTCAATGCGGCGGACGTGCCGAACATGATTGGAGTGGAGAGCCGCGACGAGTTGCAGAGCTTGATACGTCAAGAGGTGAGGAAAGTTTTGATCACAACGATCCATAAGTTCGGCTCTCCAATCCAATCACCCTCACCCCACCCCTCTCCCAGGGGGCGAGGGAGCAATTACAGAGGAGGATATGAGTTTTCCGGGCTGGTCGAGCGTGCTCGTCAACTGAGACAAAAGCAGACGCCCGTTGAACATGTCTTCTGGGAGTTGGCCCGTGATCGCCAATTCGCTGATGCAAAGTTTAGACGGCAACATCAAATTGGTGACTATATCGTGGATTTCTACTGTCACGAAGCGCGGCTTGTCGTGGAGTTTGACGGCCCAGTTCATGAGGATCGTAGGGCGAAGGATTCCAAACGAGATAAGCAACTCACCTCGCTTGGGAACCAGGTGCTGCGGTTTACTAATGCTGAGTTTGAGAACGATCCCGAATCTGTTATCCACCGGATCGCAGAACATCTCCCCTCTACCTCTGGGAGAGGGGTCGGGGGTGAGGGTTTGGCGTCGGCCAAATGGAACGACCGCAAGAATATCATTGTGATGGTGGATGAAGCGCACCGCACGCAGGAGGGCGACTACGGCCGCAAGATGCGCGAGGCGTTGCCGAATGCCTTCCTCTTTGGCCTGACCGGCACGCCGATCAACCGCTCGGATCGCAACACCTTCTGGGCTTTCGGCGCGGATGAGGATGCGGCTGGCTACATGAGCCGATACAGTTTTCAGGACAGCATCCGCGATAAAGCTACTCTGCCGCTGCATTTCGAAGCCCCCACGGTGAAACTCAAGATCGACCGGGCGGCGATTGACGAAGCCTACAAGCAGATCACCGGCGATCTCAGTGAGCAGGACCGCGACGATCTGGCAAAACGCGCCGCCAAGATGGCCGTGCTGGTTAAAAACCCGGAGCGGGTGCGCGCCGTCGTCGAGCACATCGTCAAACACTACCAGACCAAGGTGGAGCCAAACGGCTTCAAGGCGCAGGTGGTGTGCTTCGACCGCGAATGCTGCGTGCTCTACAAACAGGTGATGGATGAACTCATCAGCCCCGATGCCAGCGCCATCGTGATGAGCGGTGGCCAGAAGGATCCGCCGGCATGGAGCGTCCACATGCGCGACAAGGACAGCGAGGAAAAATTGCTGGACCGCTTCCGCGATCCGGTGGACCCGCTGCAATTTGTCATTGTCACCAGCAAACTGCTCACCGGCTTTGATGCGCCCATCCTCCAGGCAATGTATCTCGACAAGCCGATGAAGGATCACAACCTGCTTCAGGCCATCTGCCGGGTGAATCGCACCTACGGCCAGACGAAGACCCACGGGCTCATTGTCGATTACATCGGTATTTTCGACGACGTGGCGCAGGCGCTCGATTTCGACGAGAAGGCCGTACAGCAGGTGGTGAGCAACATCGAGGAGTTGCGCCAAGCCCTGCCGGTGCAGATGCAGAAGTGCCTGGCATTTTTCCCGGGGGTGGACCGCAAGGTCGGTGGCTACGAAGGGCTGATGGACGCCCAACAGCACCTTCCTAACAACGAACGACGGGACCGTTTTGCAGCCGAATACAGCGTGCTTGGCACCATTTGGGAGGCGCTTTCACCGGACCCGTGCCTGAGTCCCTACGAGAAGGATTACAAATGGCTGACCCAGGTTTATGAGTCGGTCAAACCCGTCAGCGGCAGCGGTAAGCTGCTGTGGCACCGCCTGGGCGCTAAAACCATCGAACTCATCAATCAGAACGTCCATGTGGAGCCGGTGCGCGACGACATTGAGGCGCTGGTTCTGGACGCCGATGTGCTCGACGGCATCCTGGGTGACGCCAACCCGGCCAAAAAGGCCAAGGAAGTTGAAATCAAGCTCATCGCCCGGTTGCGCAAGCACGCCGGCAATCCTAAATTCACCGAGTTAGGCGAACGACTGGAGAAGGTCCGGGAGCGCCACGAACAGGGACTTCTCAACAGCCTGGATTTCCTCAAAAACATCCTCCAGATCGCCAAGGAAGTCGTCGCTGCCGAGAACCAGGTCGATCCAGAGGAGGATCAAGACCGCGCTCTAACCGCACTCACGGAATTGTTCAACGAAGTGAAGAGCAAGAACACCCATGTCATCGTCGAGCGCATCGTTTTCGACATCGACGCCATCGTGAGGCAAGTGCGGTTTCCCGGCTGGCAAGGGACGTCCGGTGAGCGTGTCGTCCAACAAGCGCTGCGCCGGGCATTGCTGAAATACAAACTCCACACCGACCAGGAACTCTTCGAAAAAGCCTACGGCTACATCCGTCAGTATTATTGACCACAAGCCCCAAGATCCTGGTGGTCGAGCGCGCCAACCTGCTGTTCGTATTCAACTTCTCCGTCGCCGGCTCGTATTTCGGCTATCCGATCCGGGTCCCCGGCGCGCAGTCCCGCGAACTGTTATTGGACACCGACGCGCCCGACTTCGGCGGCCACGGCCGCGTCGACCCCGCCGTCCACTACCCGGTGGACGTCCACGGCCTGATGAAAATCTACAGTCCGTCGCGCACCGGGCTGGTGTTCGCCAGGATCTAACGTTCCAGTCTTGCGACCGATAGCAGTTGAATGATTCACGGCAGCCTCCATGCTGCGCCGGATGAACGACCGATCGCACGCACCGTGGTGGCGGGAGTGGCCGCTGGCCCTCGCGGTGCTCACCCTGGCGCTGGCGCTGTCCGGCAAGGGCGCGATCGCCTCGGCGCTCGACCAGCCCGCGCTGCTCGTCGCCTTGCTGGCGGTCCTGTGCGGCGTGATCCTGGCGGCGGCGATCGCCATCGTGCGCCACGCCGATGTGCTGGCGCACCGCCTGGGTGAGCCAGCGGGCACGCTGCTGCTGACGCTGGCGGTCACCGGGCTGGAGGTGGCGATGGTGGCGTTCGTGATGTCCACCGGCAAGGACAAGCCGATGCTGGCGCGCGACACGATCTTCGCGGTGGTGATGCTGGTGCTCAACGGCTTTATGGGGCTCGCGCTGCTGCTAGGCGGCCTGCGCCACCGCGAGCAGCCCTACAACCTCCAGAGCGCCAACGCGTTTCTGGTGATGATCCTGCCGCTCACCGTGCTCGGTCTGGTGCTGCCCAACTTCACCCGGGCCACGCCGGGACCGACGCTCTCGACGTTCCAGATGGTCTTTCTCTCGCTGATGTCGATCGGGATTTATGGCATCTTCCTGTATGTGCAGAACCTGCGCCACCGCGGGTTCTTCATGGCCCCTGACGAGGCTGCCGGACTCGGGACGGCGGAGGACCCCGGCCATCATTCGTCGCGCTCCACGCTCTATCACGCGCTGATGCTCGGGTGCTACGGCCTGCCGCTGGTCATGCTGGCCAAGCAAATGGCGGCCCCGCTTGACGCGGTGGTCATCCGCCTCGGCGCGCCGATGGCGCTCGGCGGCTTCGTGATGGCGGTGCTGGTCCTCACCCCGGAATCGATTGCCGCGATCCGCGCCGCGCTGGCCAACCAGCTTCAGCGCGCGGTCAACATCTTGTTAGGCTCAGTGCTGGCCTCGATCGGCCTGACCATTCCGCTGGTCATCGCGGTGGCGCTGACCACGGGCCGCCCGCTGGTGCTCGGGCTCGACCCGGTGGACACGGTGCTGTTGGTGCTGACCTTGCTCACCAGCATGCTGACGTTCTCGTTGCCGCGGACCAACATCCTGCTGGGTTGCGTCCACCTGCTGCTGTTTGCCGCCTATCTGATGATGATGTTCGACCGGTGAGTGGCACGCCCCGCGTGGCTGCCGCGTCCCGCCGCAGCGCGCCCGGGAGCGAGTGGGATTGACATTTCCAGCCAGAGACCCGAAGTGAGTTCACTCAACCCGCCTCACCCGAATGGAATCATCTATCAACAAAGACACCCGGCTGTGCATCTCGCTGGCCGCCCGCCCGGGGAATTTCGGTACCCGCTTTCACAATTTTCTCTACCGGGCGCTGGGCCTGGACTTCATTTACAAGGCGTTCACTACCCGGGATCTAGCAGCCGCGGTCGGTGGGGTGCGGGCTCTTGGGATCCGGGGTTGTGCCGTGTCGATGCCGTTCAAGGAAGCCTGCATCGAATTCCTCGACGCCATGGACCCATCCGCCGAAGGGATCATGTCGGTCAACACCATCGTCAATGACGATGGCTGGCTCACCGGCTACAACACCGATTACACGGCGGTGCGGTCGTTGCTCCAGACCTACCAGGTGCCGACGGATTTGGAGTTCGCGTTGCGTGGCAGCGGCGGCATGGCTAAGGCGGTGGCCTGCGCGCTCCGCGATGCCGGATTCACCCGCGGCGTGATCGTCGCCAGAAACGAAGCGGCGGGCACGGCGCTGGCGGACCCGTATGGTTTCCGCTGGCAGCCGGATCTCACCGAGGAACAACCGGGACTGCTGGTGAATGTCACGCCCATTGGCATGGCCGGGGGCGCGGACGCGGATCAACTCGCCTTTGGCGAAGCGCGGGTCCGCGCCAGTTCCGTGGTTTTCGACGTGGTGGCCTCGCCGCCGGAGACCCCGTTGATCCGCCTCGCCACCTCGCTCGGCAAAGTCACCCTCACCGGGGCCGAGGTGATCGCGCTCCAGGCCATCGAGCAATTCGTGCTCTATACCGGCGTGCGCCCCGATGCGCAACTGGCGGCGAGGGCCGCCGCGTTTGCCCGCGGGCCCGCGTGAGGCCGGGGGTGGAACGAGGAACAACGCGACGCCCTAAGGGGGAGGGGATGTCTTCCAGAACGGCACGAGACGTCCCTGCTCCTTGAAAGAAGGCCCCCCAACGACCGGATCATTTTCCTCGGAATGCACGGGCCTGGACGCGCTTGCGCCGCAGCGGGTCACTCAGGCGGCTCACGAATCGGGCGGATACTTCTGGAGCTTGCGTTGCAGGGTGCGGCGTTCGATGCCGAGCTTGCGGGCGGTGGCGCTGATGCTGCCGCCGCTGTCCCGCAGCACGCGCTGCAGGTGCTCCCATTCGACCCGGTCCAGCGAGGGCACGGGCGCGTCGGGCACCGGCGCGCGCGCCGCAAACAATGCCGCTTCGATCTGATCCGAATCGGCCGGCTTGGACAGATAGTCCACCGCCCCGAGGCGCATCGCGTCCACCGCGGTGGCGATGCTGCCATATCCCGTTAGAATGAGGATCCGGATGTCGGGCAGGCAGTTGCGCAACGCGCGGGCCACCACCAGCCCGCTTTCCCCGTCCAGGCGCAGGTCGATGACCGCGCACTCGGGGGCGAATTGCGTGGCCAGGAGCGCCGCTTCCGCCAGTCCCGCGGCCGTCTTCACTTCGTGGTTGCGCCGGCGCAGCGAGGCGGCCAGGCGCTCCAGGAACACTACGTCGTCATCGACTACCAGAATGCGGGCGGGCGGATGGGAGTTCATGAGGCGTTTTCCACCAGCGGCAGTTGCAGTTCGACCATCGTCTCGCCGCAGGGACCGGCGGCCACCCGCAGTTCGCCGCCGCGCTCCATCGCCAACGCCTTAACCAGATAGAGCCCCAGTCCCAGCCCGCCGGTTTTGGACTTGGTGGTGACTAACGGTTCTCCGATGCGGGCCTCGATGCCCGGTGGAAATCCCGGGCCCTGGTCGGTGACCCGGAAGATGCAGCGGTGGAGCGCAATCTCGGCGTCCAGCGTCACGGGGGATCCGGGCGGCGCGGCCTCCACCGCGTTCTTGATCAAAATCGCCAGGCACTGGAACAAGCGGCTGTGGGGCAAGCGCGGGCGCTGCGGGGATGGTCGCACGCGGACCTCCAGGCGATCGCGGACCCGTTCCGAGAGATAGCCGGCTAACAAATCAGCCAGGTTGTTCCAGTCCAGCGGTTTGCTGTCCTCGGCGGTCGTGTGGCTGGTGCGGCCGAGTTTCTCGATGATCACCCGGCAGCGTTCGACTTCCTGGCGGATTACCCGGGCGTCCTCGGCACAATGGGTGTTGGCGCAGGCCCCGTTGGCCAGGGTTTCCAGATCCTGGCTGACGATGGCGATGGTCCCGAGTGGCGTCGCCAACTCATGTGCGATGCCGGCGGCCAGCGTCGCCACCTCCATCGTGCGCCGCGCGCTTTCGCCATCCGCCCGTGCCAGGGCGACCAGATGGCGAGATTGGCGCAGCCCGGCGGTGAGGTGCCCGACGAAATACGCGACCCCGCAGCCGGTCAGGACCATCGCCACCACCATGCCTTGCAGGTGGGCGGTCATGTCGCTGCAGCAGGTCGCGCCGGACGCGCTGGCCAGGGCGTGCGGCGAGTGGAACAGCGCCCAGAAGCCCGCGGTGCACAGCGCGACGGCACCCCACGCGCCCCAGGCCGGCAGCAGAATGACCGCCATGGTGATGTGCAACAGATAGAGCAAGGTGAACGGGTTGTGCGCGCCGCCGGCGAAATACAGCATGACGGTTAGAATCACGATGTCGCCCCCCACGATCAGCGGCTTCACCCAGGCGCCACCGCCACCCGCCCGGCCCTGGCCGCCAGCCACCAGCGCGTTGCTCAGCACGGTGAAGGCGATGCACCCGGCTAAAACCGCCACCGGCAACTGGATGCCGAAGAACACTGCCACCACCAGGCAGACCACCGTTTGCCCGAGCACGGCGATCCAGCGCAGGCGGATCAGCCAGTACCATTCTAGCAGTTCCTCCGCGGTCCGGTCGGTGTGGGTGATCATGCGGCGGCCCAATCAGACAGGTCCGGTGAAGCTTGCCGAGCGGTATTTGGCCGCGGGCGCGGCCCTGCGGCAATTTGACGCATTCCCGCCCCCGGCTTCGCCCGCTAACGTGCGCCCGCCATGAACGCCCTGCCCGCCCTTCTGACCAGTCTCGCCCTAGCAGCCGGCGCTCCCGCCGCCTTGATCACCGCTGTTCCCGGACCGGATGACCAGGGAGGCATGATCATGCCGATGGTCACCCTCAGCGCCACCGCCGGGATGGCGAGCAATCCGACCGCCGGCGCGGTCAACATCAGTTTCAGCGCGCCCACCACCCCGGTGTTGAAATCGACCCAGGCATGGAGCCCGGGCAACTGGTATGCCGACACCGCGGCCTGGCGGGCGGATCTGAGTTCGACGTTGGGCGACGGGGGGACGCCGGCGGCGAACGCTGGCAACGGGGACCTGTTCAACAACCAATATGGATTCATGTTCATGACGATGGGCAGCATGATGATGGCCAACGTGCCGACCGGCAACTCCCTCGCCATCCGGCTCGACTCGGTTTCTTCCGGCTCGCTGCGCTCGTTCAACTACGGCAATGCCACTAACCGCTGGGACCCGGTTTTCACCGGCGTGGATTCCCAGGTGTTATGGAACGGGAGCATGTGGCACAACTACTTCACCCTGCCCGACTCCGCACCCGCGGGCGACTATGCCGCGACCTTCGAGGTGTTTGTGGCCAACAGCGCGTTCACCGGCACCACCGGTTTCGCGCAATACGATGCCGCCGCCCTCAGCGCCACCAAAAACCCGAACTTCACCTCCGCGTTCGTCACCTACAACTTCAGTGTCATTCCCGAGCCGGCACCCACCATTCTGCTAGGTGCCGGCATCGCTTCCCTGCTGATCCGCCGCCGCCGCTGAGATGACGTTGCCTCGCCGTCATGCCCGGGCGCGCGGTTTCACCCTGGTGGAGCTGTTGGTGGTGGTGGCGATGCTCGCGGTGTTGGCGGGCTTGGCCACCCCCAGCTTGCGCCGCGCGCTGCGCAAGGCCACCGCCATCCGCTGCGCCGCCAAGCTCCAGTCGCTCGGCGCGGCCACCCTGCTCTACACCCAGGACCACGACGGCCAGCTCCCGCGGAGCTTCCACAGTGCCGGGGCGCACGGCCAGCCGGGCTGGGCGGTTTCGATCGCACCCTATTTGGGGGTCGTGGACTCGCAGATCCAGAGCGCCTGGGCGGGCGTGTTCAATGCCCACTTCCGCTCGCCAGCCGATGGAGCCACCGATCCGTTTGTTTACAGCTATGGGTTCAACGTGCATTTCGAGCTCGATTCCGACGGTGACGACTATCAGGGGAGCCCGGCCAGCTGGCGGCGCTTGTGCCAAATTCCCGCGCCCGGCAGCACCATCCTGATGGGCCAGACCCGGCCGGTCCGGTTCGGGGATCATCTGATGTGCCACCAGTGGTCGGGGCTCCAGGCCGCTAAAAACGCCCTCAATCATGCCATCCACGACGGCAAGGCCAACTATCTGTTTGTCGACGGCCATGTGGAAACGCTGCGCGTCGAGGACACTTTCGACCCGTCACGCCGCATCAACCGTTGGAACCCGTCCCTCGCTCGCTGATCCAACCCGCGGCGCCGCGGCCGGCGCTCAAATCCCGTAGTTGTCGCCGGTGCCGTAGTGCTCGATCATGTAATCCATGTCCTTGTCGCCGCGACCGCTCAGATTGACCAGCACGGTGCGCGGCAGATCGGGGTTGTCACGGGCCAGGCGCATCGCGTGGGCGACCGCGTGGGCGCTTTCCAGCGCCGGGATGATCCCTTCGTTGCGGCTGAGCACGTAGAACGCCTCGACGGCGTCCTGGTCGGTGGCGGTCAGGTAGCGGACCCGGCCGGTGTCCTTGAGGTGGCAGTGTTCGGGGCCGACGCCCGGGTAATCGAGGCCGCTGGCGATCGAGTGCACCGGCGCGGGGTCGCCCTTGTCATCCTGCAACAGATAGCAGCGGAAGCCGTGGATGATGCCCTCCAGCCCGTAGGTCATGCTGGCCGAGTGCTCGCCGAGGGTGGTGCCCTTGCCCAACGGTTCGACGCCGTGGAGCTCCACCGGATCCTCGATGAACCCGGCGAAGATGCCCATCGCGTTGCTGCCGCCGCCGACACAGGCGGTGACGATGTCGGGCAGGTTGCCCGTCATTTCAATGATCTGCTCGCGCGCCTCGATGCCCACGACCTGTTGGAAATCGCGCACCATCATCGGGAACGGGTGCGGGCCGACCACCGAACCGATGCAGTAGATCTGGTCGACCGGGTCCTGGACATAGGCGGTTAGGGCGGCGTCCACCGCCTCCTTGAGGGTGCGCAGGCCGTGGGTGGCGGGGATCACCCGGGCACCCAGGATCTGCATCCGGGCGACGTTGGGCGCCTGCTTGGCGATGTCCACCTCGCCCATGTAGATGTCGCATTCCAGGCCGAAATAGGCGGCGGCTGTGGCCAGCGCCACCCCGTGCATGCCGGCGCCGGTTTCGGCAATGAGCTTCTTCTTGCCCATGTAGCGGGCTAACAACCCTTCGCCCATGCAATGGTTGAGCTTGTGGGCGCCGGTGTGGTTGAGGTCCTCGCGCTTCAGATAGATCTGGGTCCGGCCGAGCTTCTTGGACAGGCGCGCGGCATGATAGACCGGCGTCGGACGGCCTTGGAAGTGGCGGCGGATGCGGCGCAGTTCCTCGATGAAATCATGCGAGCGCGAGACGATTTCGTAGGCCCGGCGGATTTCGGCCAGCGGTGCCTCGAGTTCGGGCGGGACGAAGCTGCCGCCGTAGGCGCCGAAAAACCCGGCGGAATCAGGCGACTGGTGGATGGACTGGGGAGTGGCGGATGGGATCATGGCACGTGTGAGCCCGCGGATGATGGCAAGATCCACCGTCAAGGCAAGGATCCGTTGGGCGGATGCGAACGCATGCGCAGTGATTGCAAACCGGCAGGCAGGCCGGTTCCAGCCACCCGCAAATCCCTGCACCGCGGTGTCATGAGTCACGGATCAGAGAGATGCGCAGCGCGCCTCAATGCGCCGCAGCAACGCCGCGGTGTGCGGCATGGCGACTCCCGCCGCCCGCGCCTGGCGCAGCGGTTCACGCCAGATCGGATCCACCTCGATTTCGCGGCCGGCAACGAAGTCGATCATGCTCGACGTCCGGTAAGGGCCCATCGGGCGGGTCCGCTCGACGTGGAAGTCGATCAACTCGTCGCCGAGGTCGAGGCCGAGGGCGCGCGCCGCGGCGATGACCTCGGCCATCAGCGCGCGGATTTCCGCCTCGATGGCCGGAGAGGCTAACAGCACGTCGGTGGTCACTCCGCCCTCCGCGACCGACAGCCCGTTGAAGGGGATGTTCCAGACGAGTTTTTCCCATTGCGCCTGTTGCAGGTTGGCGACGGCCACCGCGGGCACGCCCGCCGCCTTGAAGCGCCGGGCGATCTCCGCGGCGCGGCCCGGCACGCCGGGCCGCCATTCGCCGATGGCCACCTTGCCGGCCGCCGAGTGTTGGATCCGGCCCGGCGCGACCCGGTTGATGCAGACAAAACACAGCCCGCCGAGCACGCGCTCGGGGCCGGTGATTTCCGCGATGCACTCGCAATTGCCCAAGCCGTTCTGCAACGTGAGCACCTGCGTGTGCGCGTGCAGCAGGGGCGCCAGCACCTTGCCTAACAACGGGTTGGAGGTGGCCTTCCAGGCGACAATCACCAGATCCACCGGGCCGATCTCCTCCGGTTTCCGATAGGCGCGCAGCTGCGGCAGCTCGAAATCGCCATGCACGCTCTCGACCTTCAGGCCGTCGCGCCGCAGCACATCGTAGTCCGTCCGCGCCAGGAACCGGACATCCTCGCCCGCCGCCGCGAGGCGGCCCCCGTAATACAAGCCGATCGCCCCGGCACCGACCACGGCCACGCTTTTGAAGGTGTCAATCACGCGCCCAATTCATCATTCGCGCCACCCCGCCGCAAGCCCGCAGAACTGAAATGGGGTAATGGGAAACCGCATGGCGGTTCATTGAACCACCCTTGGTCACTCGTCCTTGAACGCCTCGGCGCGGCGCCCGTCGATGCAGCGGGTGAGCCAGTGAACAAGTTTTTCGGCATCCGCGGATTCGTTGCGCAGCGAGGTCAGCGCGCTCCAATCGAGCTGCGGCCTGGATTTGGGCGCGGCGATCCGGTTGAGGTCGAGTTTGGCCATGATCGCCTCGGTTTCGCGCGGGTGGGCGTTGAGGATGTTGGCCGGGCGCGGCAGCTCGTCGAGCGCCTCGGGCGTCAGCCCGAACGAGGTCACACCCACCCCGAAGGCGGCGCTGAGCTTGCGCAGGCTGTCGGCCAGCGCCTCGTCCTGGATGGGCGCGGCGTACACCAGCTCGCCGCCCTGGGTCCACATCGAGACCGCGAGCGTTTGGTAGAAATCCT
>Ga0194037_1002777_pt1 | contig 11260 bp, 9 predicted proteins | sample JunL306m_MetaG_FD_148653 | JGI IMG/M metagenome (GOLD analysis project Ga0194037, IMG submission 148653) | Anoxic zone freshwater microbial communities from boreal shield lake in IISD Experimental Lakes Area, Ontario, Canada - Jun2016-L304-6m | ecosystem: Environmental > Aquatic > Freshwater >...
CATAGACCGCCAGCAGCCGCACACGGCCAAGGGCGTCATCTTTGTGACGCTGGAGGACGAAACCGGCAGCGTGAACGTGATTGTCTGGAAGGCGGTGAAAGAGGCCTTTCGTCCCGCGCTCTACCGCGCGCGCCTGCTGGCGGTCTATGGCGTGTGGCAGCGCGACGAGAGCAGCGACGGCCAGGTGTGCCACCTGGTGGCCAAGCGCTTGGTGGATATGACGCATCTGCTGGGCGATCTGGCGCCGGGGAGCCGGGATTTCCATTGAGTGGGGCGGTGGACGCTGGTTTGTACCCCAAAGTTCGCGATACTCTGGGTTGGACGAGCGATCGGTGGCGTCACCACACCGCAGCTTGCGCATCAAGTCAGAAAATGGGTTCAAGGCATGGCAAACATAGCAGTCATCGGCGCAGGTTTTGTGGGCTTGTCCACCGCCTGGCATCTGATGCGCGACGGCCACGCCGTCACCCTGTACGACCCAGTGGGCGCAGCCGGGGGCGCGTCTTTTGGTAATGCGGGCACTTTTGCCACTTACGCGTGCATTCCGGTCAACAACCCCTCGGTGTTTCGCGACATTCCGCACTTTTTGCTGGACGCGCGCAGCCCGTTTCGCCTGCGCCTGGGCTATTTGCCGCAGCTCGCGCCCTGGCTTGTGCGCTTCTTGTTCCATTCCACGGCCGCGCGTTCAGAGCACACCTCCAGGGCGCTGGCGCAGTTGCTGGGCCGGGCGCAGATGGGCTACGACGCCATGCTGCAGGCGCCCGGTCTGGCGCAGTTTGTGCAGCCGCGCGAATGCCTGTATTTGTATTCCAGCGCCAAGGCTTTTGCGCAGTCGCAGCCTGGTTTGGCGCTGCGCCAGACGCTGGGCGTGGCGCTGGATGTGCTGGGGCGTGACGAGGTGCAGGCGCTCGAACCGAACCTGAGCCCGCTGTTTGAGCGCGGCGTGCTGTTTCGCGGCTCCTGGCATTTGTCCGACCCTGGCGCGTTTTTGCACACCTTGCAAGCCAACTTGCAGCAGCAGGGTTTGCGCGTGGTGCAAAGCGCGGTCACCCATTTGCGCCCCGGGGCGCAAGAGGTGGTGGTGGAATGCGCCGACGGCGCGCAAGCCTTTGACCAGGTGGCGCTGTGCGCGGGAGCCTATTCCCGGGCGCTGGCCGCGCAGTGCGGCGACGCCATTCCCCTGGACACCGAGCGCGGCTACCACCTGCTGTATCCGGGCAGCAGCAGCCTGATCTCGCGCCCGGTGGGTTGGGCCGAACGTGGCTTCTATATGACGCCCATGGCGCGCGGCATCCGCGTGGCGGGCAGCGTGGAATTGGCTGGCCTCAAGCCCGACAAGCACGCCGGCTTGCTCAAGCTGCTGGAACATTCCTCGCAGCGCGCCTTGCCCGGGCTGCCAGCGGCCACCGAGCCCTGGCTGGGTTTTCGGCCTACGCTGCCCGACGGGCTGCCGGTGATCGGGCGCTCGCGTGCCTCTGCGCGCGTGGTCTACGCCTTTGGCCACCAGCATATTGGCCTGACCTTGGGCGGCGTGAGCGGCAGCCTGGTGGCCGATCTGGTGGCTGGGCGCGCGCCGGCGCTGGACTTGGCGCCGTTTGCGCCGGGGCGTTTTTTGTGAGCAGACTGACCGTGCGGCGCACTGGTGTTTACCCGCTCACCGGCGCAGCGCTTTACCGTGCACCATCTTGGCTAACTTTGCTGCGATTACCGCTGCCTTCATGACCCTGTCCCCAGAACTCGCCCTGTGGCGCAAGACGCAGCGCAGCGCCTTGCTGGCGCAGCGCTGCGCCGCCAGCGCCGCCGACCATGTGCGCTGGAGCGCGGCCATCGACGCCCAGTTGCGCCAGGCCTTCGTGCTGGATGCGCCCTGGGTCGTGGGCTTTTGCTGGCCCTACCAGGCCGAGTTTGACGCCCGCCCCTTTGTCGCCTGGCTGCGCGCGCGGGGTGTGCAAACCGCCTTGCCGGTGGTGGTGGCCAAAGGCCAGCCACTGGAGTTTCGGGCCTGGTGGCCCGGCGTGGCCATGGCGCCGGGGGTGTACGACATTCCCGTGCCGGTGGGCACCGATGTGCTGGTGCCCGACGTGCTGCTGGTGCCGCCGGTGGGCATAGGCCCTGCGGGCGACCGCCTGGGCTATGGTGGCGGCTTCTTTGACCGCACGCTGGCCGCTATTGCGCCGCCACCCATCACCATCGCTACCGCGTTTGAACTCTCGCGCGTGGCCACTACGCACCCGCAAGCGCACGATATCTTGATGGACCTGGTGGTTACCGAAACCGGCGTTCAGGGTCTCGAAAACGGAGTCTTGCAGGGCTTGGATTTGGCGCAAGCCGCAGCCCGCATGCAGGCGCTGGCGCAGGCGCGTGGCTTGCCACGCCAGCAAAGGGCGCAGGCCTAGCGTGCTTGCGATTTGGAATGGGGAATTTGGATTTTTGGTTTAGCTAGTTATCACTTGGATTGGAGAACGACGTGCTTTCAGACATCGAAATTGCCCAAGCGGCGCACATGCTGCCCATCGGCCAGATTGCCCAGGGGCTGGGTATTCCGGACGAGGCGGTCGATATGTATGGCCGCTACAAGGCCAAAATTTCGCTGGACTACGCCAATAGCCTGGCCGAGCGGCCCGACGGCAAGCTGATTTTGGTGTCCGCCATCAGCCCCACGCCGGCGGGCGAAGGCAAGACCACCACCACCGTGGGCTTGGGCGACGCGCTCAACCGCATTGGCAAAAAAACCATCATCTGCCTGCGCGAACCCAGCCTGGGGCCGGTGTTTGGCATGAAGGGCGGTGCGGCCGGCGGCGGCCACGCGCAAGTGGTGCCCATGGAAGACATCAACCTGCACTTCACCGGCGACTTCAATGCCATTGCGCTGGCCAACAATCTGCTCGCCGCGCTGATTGACAACCACATCCACCACGGCAACGCGCTGGGGATTGACGTGCGGCGCATCACCTGGAAGCGGGTGATGGACATGAACGACCGGGCGCTGCGTGACATCACCGTCTCGCTGGGCGGACCGGGCAACGGCTATCCGCGCCAGGACGGCTTTGACATCGTGGTGGCGTCTGAGGTGATGGCCATCTTTTGCCTGGCCACGAGTCTGGCCGACCTCAAGGAACGCCTGGGCAATATCGTGATTGGCTACACCACCGGCCTCAAGCCGGTGCGCGCGCGCGATCTGAACGCCCACGGCGCCATGACGGTGCTGCTGCGCGAGGCGCTCAAGCCCAACCTGGTGCAAACGCTGGAAAACAACCCGGCCTTCATCCACGGCGGCCCCTTTGCCAATATCGCTCACGGCTGCAACTCGGTACTGGCCACCAAAATGGCGCTCAAGCTGGCCGACTACGTGGTCACCGAGGCCGGCTTTGGCGCCGATCTGGGCGCCGAAAAGTTTGTTGACATCAAGTGCCGCAAGTCGGGACTGCGGCCCTCGGCCGTGGTGCTGGTGGGAACGATTCGCGCGCTCAAGTACCACGGCGGCTGCGAGCTCAAAGCCCTGAACCAGGAAAACCTCAGCGCCCTGGAAAAAGGCATCGCCAACCTGGAGCGCCACGTACACAACGTGCGCACCCATTACGGTCTGCCCTGCGTGGTGTCCATGAACCACTTCACTTTTGACACCGCCGCCGAACTGGACTTGCTGCAAAAAAAGCTGGCCCATTTGCAGGTGCCGGTGTTATCGGCGCGGCATTGGGCCGACGGCGGCGCAGGTGCCGAAGCAGTGGCGCGCGCGGTGGTAGAGCTGGCGTCCAAAAAGGACGAGGGTTTCCGCTTTGTCTACGAAGACGACATGCCCTTGTGGGACAAGATGCGTGCGGTGGCGACCAAGATTTACGGCGCCGACGACATCACCGCCGACTCCAAGGTGCGCGCTGAGATACAGCGCCTGCAAGACGCGGGCTACGGCCACTATCCGGTGTGCGTGGCCAAGACGCAGTATTCTTTTTCCACCGACCCCACGCGCCGGGGCGCGCCCAGCGGCCATGTGGTCAATGTGCGCGAAGTGCGCCTGGCCGCCGGAGCCGAGTTTGTGGTGATGGTCTGCGGCGACATCATGACCATGCCGGGTTTGCCCAAGGTGCCCTCGTCCGAGCACATCGACATTGACGCCCAGGGCAAGGTCGTCGGCCTGTTTTAGTCTTCGGTATTGCTACTTTTTTAGGAGTTTTTCTATGGCATTCTTTTTCAACCTCCGGCGTCGCCAGTCGCTGCGCGCCACGGTGGCGCTGCTGGCCTGTCTGGCAGCGGGCAGCGCCATGGCCCAAACGGGCGTGGTCAAAGTTCTGGTCGGATTCCCGCCCGGCGGTGGCACCGACGCCATCGCGCGCATCCTGGCCGAAAAGCTCAAGGACCAGCTCGGCGCGCCAGTGGTGGTGGAAAACCGCGCGGGTGCGGGCGGCCTGATTGCCGCGCAAGCTTTGAAGGCGGCGGCGCCAGACGGCAACACCTTTTTCTTGTCGCACGACCACACCATTTCCATCCTGCCCCTGGTCATGAAGACGCCAGGCTTTGACCCGGCACGCGACTTTGTGGCCGTGGCCGGCTTTGCCACCTTTGTCAATGCGCTGGCCGTCTCGGGCGGCACACCGGCCAAGTCGGTCAACGAGTACGTGGCCTGGGTGCGCAACCAAGGTGCGGGCAAGGGCACGGTCGGCATTCCGGCGCCGGCCTCGGTGCCTGAGTTTTTGGTCAAGGTGATTGGCCAGAAATACGCGCTGGATTTGCAGGGCGCGCCCTACCGTGGCAGCGCCCCCATGATGGCCGACATGCTGGGCAACCAGATTGGTGCGGGCGTGGCGTCTGTCCCTGACTTTATTGAAAACCACAAGGCCGGCAAGGTGCGCATCGTCGCCGTGCTGGGCGCCACGCGCCAGGCAGTGCTGCCCGATGTGCCCACGTTTACTGAGCTGGGTTTGGCTGGCTTTGAGGACGTTCCCTACTACGGCTTTTTCGCCCCGGCCGGCACACCCAAGGCCGCCATCGACAAGTTCTCGGACGCGCTGGCCAAGGTGCTGGCCCTGCCCGAAGTGCGCGAACCGCTCACCGCCATGGGCCTGGCCGTGGGATTTATGCCCGCCGCCCAATTGGCCAGCCGCGAGCACGCCTATGCGCAAACCTGGGCCAAGATCATCAAGGCGAGCGGGTTTCAGGCGCAGTAGCAAGCGTTGGGGGCGCGACGCTGGTGAATGCGCGGTTCAGGGGGCGTCTGGTATTTAGGCGCTCTTTTCCAGGAGGTTTGTGAGGTGGCTTGCTTCTAGACTGAATACGCCTCTTAACGCTTTGAGGTTTATTTGAACGCCGACACCACGCGCCCTGATTCAGGAGCCACCAGCACATTCGCCCGAAATCGTGGCATCTTGGCGGACGTCATCTGCCGCTGCCACGAGAGCACAAATTTTTTTGCGCACCAGACAGGGCGGCTGCGGAGACTCCAGTACGCAGCGATACGACGGGAATGGAAATGACAGAGCGCAAATCACCCCGAGTTCCCCGAAAAAGCGATGTCTCTATCGTGCGCTCCTCAGCGGCCGAATACCTGACCTTTGTTGCTGTCACTGGCAAGGCGCAAAGCAGCGTGGAAATGCGCTACGAGGATGAAAACCTCTGGCTCACGCAGAAGATGATGGCCACGCTCTACGACGTGTCGGTGCCCGCCGTCAGCCAACATTTGAAGCGCATCTACGCCGACAACGAACTGGAGCGCGAGGCAACTGTTAAGCAGTTCTTAATGGTTCAAACCGAGGGCGAGTGCGAGGTTCAACGCAAGGTGGATCACTACAGCCTGCAGGCCATCATCGCCGTGGGCTTCAAGATTGAAAACGAGCGCGGGCCGATTGCACCGCGAGCACGCGACCAAGACCGATGTGCGCATCATCGACTTTGTCGACACCGGCCACCCAGCGCTGCTGCGGCTGTGGGACAAGCGGCAGCGTGGTTATCGGGCAATGGGGTATCGGCGGGGCTCGGATGACTCAAGTGACTTCTGACTTGTCAGTGATATGAAAACTTACTTTAATTCTTGTGGATCAAATTAAAGAATGGTTTAATGTGATTTTTCAAATCAAAGCCTGCTTTCAATGACCCGAACCACCGGCACCTACGCGATTTCGACGACTCTGGGCGAGTCGGTGCGCGCGTTCGTACCTTATGCCTTGCCCCCGGTTGCCCCTGTCTTGTCAGCCTCGGTGTTCGCTGATCGCAATCGCCAGGCAGAACTTGCGCTCGCACGTTTAAGTGGCGTGTCAGGGTTGGTGCCATCGGTGGACTGGCTGCTGTACAGCGCCATCCGCAAGGAAGCCTTGCTCACTTCCCAGATTGAAGGCACGCAGGCCACGCTGACCGACTTGTTTGACGAAGAGGCTGGTTTCAAGGTCAGCAACACTGACGACGTCGAAGAAGTGACGAACTACCTTCGCGCCTTCCGCTGGGTTCAGGCGCAACTGCGTGACCCCAAAGGGCTGCCCATCAGCGTACGGCTGCTGTGCGATGCCCATCGGCGGCTGCTCGATGGCGCGCGAGGCGCGGGAAAGCAGCCTGGTGAACTGCGCCGGTCGCAAAATTGGATCGGCGGAACACGTCCTGGCAACGCCCTGTTTGTGCCGCCGCCACCAGAGCGAGTGGCCGAATTGCTGGCCGATATGGAGCGGTTCATTCACGACACAGCGACCGATTTGCCTCCCTTGGTGAAAGTGGCGCTCATCCACGCCCAGTTTGAAACCATCCACCCCTTTCTTGACGGCAACGGGCGCATCGGACGCCTGCTCATCACGGCCTTATTCGAATATTGGGGGGTTCTGTCGGAGCCCTTGCTGTATGTCAGCGCTTATCTGAAGCAGCACCAGGCTGAGTATTACCGCCGCTTGTCGGCCATTCGTACCGACGGCGACTGGGAATCCTGGGTGACCTTCTTTGTGGAGGGGGTGGCAAGCGCCGCTGGCGAGGCAGAGAAAACCATCATTGAAGTCGCCAGCCTCCTTGCCGCTGACCGTAAACGGCTGTTGCAGTCCCTCAAGGCGGGCCCGACCAGTTATCGTTTGTTCGAGATGCTGCCGGTGATGCCGCGCTTCACCATTGAACACGTTCGCCAGCAATTGGGCACCAGCTTTCCCACCGCTACAGCTGCCGTGAAGGTGTTGGTGGACCTGGGCATCGCGGTGGAAATGACTGGGCAGAAAAAAAACCGTAGCTATAGCTACCAAGCCTACGTTGAAGTGCTCTCCCGATGAGCAAGGCAAATTCCTCCTATTCAGCGGCGAACTGGCTGACCATTAGCGGTACTGGGGCCTTACCAACGTGGGCGTGCTGTGCCTTGGTCGGTAGCATCACCGCGCCCAACGGACCCAACGAGCACTGGAAGACTTGATTGGGCGCGGCGCCGTGCGCTTTGAAGGCAACAAGCGCTGGCGGCGGTGTTGGGCGGAGTCATGGATAGGCTAGGGCGACGGATGATCAAGCAGCTTGGAGTCTGACAAGCATCAAGACATAAGCGTGCGATAGCGGCTGTTACCGCAATGGCTCCGCAGGCGCGCTTACCGCCGGGCTCCGAGCCAGCCCAACCCCGCCGTTGTCGCTCCCGCTACCGCACCGCGCGCCGGGCGGTATTCGCAGCCCACCCAACCGTCCCAGCCGCATTGGGCGGATACCGCGTCGATCACGCCAAACAGGTAGTCGTAATTGAGTTCACCCACGTTGGGCTCGTGGCGTTCGGGCACGCCGGCAATTTGGATGTGGCCCACGCGGCCGGTGGGCAGGTAGTGGCGCAGTTTGGTGGCCACGTCGCCTTCCATGATTTGGCAGTGGTACAGGTCAAACTGCACCTTTAAATTAGGCGCGCCAATCTCTTGCACCAGCGCATGCGCTGCTTCTTGGTGGTGCAGAAAAAAGCCGGGCATGTCGCGGGTGTTGATGGGCTCGATCAACACGTCGCAGTCCGCGGTGCTGGCTTGGGCCGCGGCCCAGGCCAGGTTGGCGCGGTAGGTTGCTTGCAGGGTTGTGGCGTTGGCGCCGGGCGGCGCAATGCCGGCCATGACGTGGATGCGCGGGCACGCGAGCGCCTGGGCGTAGTCCAGCGCGCGGGCAAAGCCGGTGCGGAACTCGGCCTCGCGCCCCGGCAGGCAGGCCAGGCCGCGTTCGCCCGCGTCCCAGTCGCCAGGCGGCGCGTTGAACAGCACTTGTTGCAGGCCGTGGTCTTTCAGGCGGCTTTGCAGTGCCTCGGCCTCAAACGCATAGGGAAACAGGTATTCCACCGCACTAAATCCATCGGCGGCAGCGGCGGCAAAGCGGTCCAGAAACGGGTGCTCGTTGTAGAGCATGGAAAGATTGGCGGCAAAACGTGGCATGGGGTTTGGGGCTTGGTCAGGGTGTGAGCGTGAAAGCCTGGCGCGTCTTGTTGGCGCGTTCCATCTGCCGCGCAATATTGCCGCAGACCAGATCGCACAGCGCGTAGACCGCCTCGTCGGCGATGCAGTAATAGGCGCTGGTGCCCCGGCTTTCGCGGCGCACCATGCCGTGCTTGGTCAGCAAGCTCAGGTGGCGCGAAATATTGGCAGCCGTAGACCCGCACATCTGCGCCAGCTCACCCACATTGCGCTCGCCCTCGCGCAGGATGTTGAGGATCTGCAGGCGCGTGGGCTCGGCCAATGCCTGAAAGTAGGTGGCCACGTCTTGCAGGGCTTCGGGGGGCAGGTTTTCCATGGTCGGGCGTCCTAAATCTTAGGTTTTGATGACGGCGTTTGATATGACACAGAACAAGAGCCTGATTTTAGTGTATTATTTGCTTAATTACGCAATTAGTTAAATATGAAAGAAGGCGCAGGCCTTCACGCACCAAGGAACCCCACCATGACCACCGCTTGGAAAATCCCCTCCAGAGTCGCGCTGCTGTGCGCTGCAAGCCTGCTGGCCCCGCTGACGGGCACGGCGGCCACCGCTCTGGCCACAGCGCAAGTGCAGGGTGGCGCCAGCCAGCGTGCTGATCTGCAAAGCTTTGACGGCGTGGTCGAGCCCGTGCACCAGGCCACGCTGGCCGCGCAGGTGGCAGGCGCCATCGTGGCGCTGTCAGTCAAAGTGGGCGACACGGTGCGCGCGGGCCAAGAACTGGCGCGCATTGACGCCCGCGCTGCGGGCCAAAGCGCGCAGGCCAGCGCCGCCCAGGTAGACGCCGCGCGCGCCAGCCTGACGGTGGCGGGTAAAGACTTTGAGCGCCAGCAGCAGTTGCTGCAAAAGCAGTACATCAGCCAGGCGGCGCTGGAACGCTCCAAGGCGCAGTTTGACGCTGCGCAAGCGCAAGTGAAAGCGCTGCAAGCGCAGTCGGACGCGGCCCAAACCCAGCAACGCTTTTTTGTGATCCAGGCCCCGTTCGCGGGTGTGGTCAGCGAGGTGCCGGTGGCCGTGGGCGACATGGCCATGCCCGGGCGCCCCTTGCTCACTTTGCATGATCCGTCCAGCCTGCGGGTTACGGCCAGCGTGGCCCAAAGCGCCTTGCCCGCCAACTTGGCCACGCTGCAGTTTGAGCTGCCCGACTGGAGTGGCGCCAGGGGTTTGATGAACGCCAGCGGCGCCACCGCGCTGCCTTTGGTGGACGCGGCCACGCACAGCACGCAGATTCGCTTCAAACTGCCTGCATTGGCTGGCGTGGCACCGGGCATGTTTGCCCGTGTCTGGCTGCCTGCCGCAGGTGGTGCGTCGGCTACCAGCGAGCGTCTTTTTGTGCCCACCAGCGCCGTAGTGCGCCGGGCTGAACTCACCGCCCTCTATTTGGTAGACACCCAAGGCCGGCCCGCGCTGCGCCAGGTTCGCCTCGGCCGGGTGCAAGGCGACCGGGTGGAAGTTTTGAGCGGCGTGCGCGCCGGTGACATGGTCGCCACCGACCCTACCGCTGCTGCACAGGTGCGTTGATATGAAGTCGATTCACCACCTGGGCGCCTCAGGCCGCATTGCGGCCATGTTCCAGCGCGCGCACATTACGCCGCTGCTGGCCCTGATGGCGCTGCTGCTGGGGGCGTTTGCCGTGCTGGTGACGCCGCGCGAAGAAGAGCCGCAAATCAACGTGACCATGGCCAATGTGCTGATTCCCTTCCCGGGCGCCAGCGTGGCCGATGTGGAACAGATGGTGGCCATTCCGGCCGAGCAGGTGCTCTCGCAAATGGCCGGCACCGAGCACGTAATGTCGCTCGCGCGCCCCGGCTTGGCGGTCATCACCGTGCAATTCAAAGTGGGCGTGCCGCGCACCGAAGCGCTGGTGCGCCTGCACGACACGCTGCGCACGAATGCCGACTGGCTGCCCAAAAACCTGGGCGTGCTCGAGCCCATCATCAAGCCCAAGGGCATTGACGACGTGCCCATCGTCACCCTGACTTTGTTTAGCAAAGACGCGGACACCGGCGCCTTTGACCTGGAACGCGTGGCCCACAGCATGGAAGCCGACCTCAAGCGCGTGCCCGGCACCCGCGAGGTGCAAACCGTGGGCGGCCCAGGCCGCGCGGTGATGGTGGCCCTGGACCCGGCGCGCATGGCTGGCTCGGGCGTGACGGCGGCTGACATGCGCTTGGCGCTGCAGTCGGCCAACCTGGGCTTGCCCGTGGGCGAGCTCATTGCAGGCAACCAAACCGTGGCCATCGAGTCGGGTCCGTACCTGAGTCAGGCCAGCGAAGTAGCCGCCCTGGTGGTGGGCGTGCGCAATGGCCGGCCCGTGTTTTTGGGCGATGTGGCGGAAGTCAAAGACGGGCCGCTTCCTGCGGCGCGCTACGTCTGGCACGGCCAGTCCGAAAAAGTCGGTGGCGGTGAATACCCCGCTGTGACGCTGAGCATCACCAAAAAACCCGGCGAAAACGCGATTGACGTGGCCAACGCGGTCATGGCGCGCGTCCAGGAGCTGCGCAACACCGTGGTGCCCGACAAGGTGCAAGTGGCCGAGACGCGCAACTACGGCGCGTCGGCCAACGCCAAGGCGCAAAAGCTGATTCAAAAGCTGCTGTTTGCCACTGCTTCGGTGGTGGTGCTGGTGTTTTTGGCGCTGGGCAAGCGCGAGGCGGCGATCGTGGGCGTGGCCGTGGTGCTGACGCTGACCGTGACGCTGTTCGCCTCTTGGGCCTGGGGCTTTACCCTGAACCGGGTGTCGCTGTTTGCGCTGATTTTCTCGATCGGCATTTTGGTGGACGACGCCATTGTGGTGGTGGAAAACATCCACCGGCACCAGCAGTTATATCCGCAAAAAACCCTGGCCCAGCTCATTCCCGGCGCGGTGGACGAGGTGGGT
>Ga0194037_1002778_pt1 | contig 11258 bp, 9 predicted proteins | sample JunL306m_MetaG_FD_148653 | JGI IMG/M metagenome (GOLD analysis project Ga0194037, IMG submission 148653) | Anoxic zone freshwater microbial communities from boreal shield lake in IISD Experimental Lakes Area, Ontario, Canada - Jun2016-L304-6m | ecosystem: Environmental > Aquatic > Freshwater >...
GTGTCTACTATGCCCTCCGGTACCAGGACGACCTGTACCTGGGGCGGTTGAACCTCGGCTATGTCCTGAATTTCCTGATGCAGTTTACCAAGTTTTCCGACAACCCCGTGATGCTCATCGCGAAAGACGGGTTCGTGATGCTCTCCGGTGACCCTGACCTACGGATTCCCTCCTTCGATCTCAAAAAATGGGGAGGAGCCCCCTCAGCGAGCCATACCCTGCTTGCCGGTAATCGCAGATGGACCCCGGTCATTTCGGAGACGAGCGCCATCGGCGCCGGCATTGTCGTTTTAATCCCCACGAAATTGATGGAGACGCAACGCTCCTCGCTTCTGCTCTTCATCTCCGCCTTCATGGTCGTTCTGATCCTCCTGGTGCTGGTCAAGGACCGCCAGACCAACCGGCTGGTTATTCAACCACTGGTCTCCTTTACCAAAAAGATGCGGGAGTTGGAACAGGGGCGCCGGCCGACTGGAGACGATGGCGCCGACTACCGCTTCAAGGAACTGGCCGTCATCCAGCGCCACTTCCGCTCCATGGCCGAGGCCATCACCCAACGGGAACAGGCTCTGAGCGAGAGCGAACAGAAATATCGCCTGCTTACTGAAAGGATGAAGGACGTGATCTGGACGCTCGACACCGAGACCATGCGGTTCCTCTATGTAAGCCCGTCGGTCGAGGCGCTGTGGGGGGGGGCGTCGGATGAACTCCTGCACCAACCGGTGGACGTCACCGCGAGGCCGGAGACGCTGAACTCCGAGAAGGAACTGATTCGCCGGCGCTCCGCGGCGCTCTTATCCGGTCAGGAACCATCCGACCGGTTCTATGTTGACGAGACCGAGATGTACCGCAAGGATACGACGCGGGTCTGGGTTGAAGTCGTCTCCAGCTATTGGCTGAATGACCGGACCGGGCGAGTCGAGCTGCGCGCCGTGACGCGCGACATCAGCAAACGCAAAATGTCCGAGGCTCGCCTGACCGCCCTGGCCGACATGAGCAAAAATCTGTTGGAAAAGCAACCACTTGAACAAAAACTTCGGACAATTACCGATGCCGTGGTGAAAATTCTTGACGCGGATTTTGCTCGGGTATGGATGCTGCGCGGTGGGGATAGGTGCGAGAGCGGCTGCGGCCATGCCTCGATAACAGATGATGGCGCTCCGATCTGCCGGGACCGGACGAGATGTCTGCACCTGTTGGCAAGCTCCGGGCGCTACACCCACACCGACGGTCTCCACGCAAGGGTGCCGCTTGGCGCCTACGAGATCGGGCGCCTGATTCTGAGCGACAAGACGTGGTGCATCACCAATGACGTGACGCATGATTCCCGGATCAGCGACCGGGAATGGGCCGCGGAACCGGGACTGGTTTCTTTTGCCGGATTCAGCCTCTTCTCCTCGGAAAAAGAGCCGCTCGGTGTCCTGGGGCTGTTCAGCAGGCATCACGTCGGCAAGGAGGAAATCGGTTCTCTGACCGGCATCGCGGCGACCACCTCCCAGGTCATCCTGGCAGGCTTGGCCGAAGAGTCGCTTATCGAAGCCAGGAAGGACGCCGAAGCCGCCAATCGCGCCAAGAGCCAGTTTCTGGCCAGCATGAGCCATGAGATCCGCACTCCCATGAACGCGGTGCTCGGTCTGGCGCAATTGCTGGAGAAAGAGCCGCTCTCTCCCGATCAGCTCGACATGGTGCGGCGGATCCGCGTCGCCGGTCACTCCCTCCTCGGTATCCTCAACGATATTCTTGACTTTTCCCGGATCGAGGTCGGCCGGCTCAAGATCGAGTCGCAGCCATTCACCTTGACGCCGCTCTTGCGCCACCTGGAGATCCTGCTGGGGAATGTCGCCCGGGGCAAGGGGCTGGACTTCAGCATCAAGCCGACCTTCGAGCCGGACGGCAGTCTGCTCGGTGATATTCTCCGACTGGAGCAGATACTCCTCAATCTCATCGGCAACGCGGTCAAATTTACCGAACATGGGGAGATACTGGTCCGAGTCCGGCCGGTGGAACTTTTCGCGACCACGGCGCGTCTTCGCTTTGAAGTGCATGACACCGGTGTCGGCATTGCCCCGGAGTCCCTGGCAAATCTTTTCCAGCCGTTCACCCAGGCTGACGGCAGCATCACCCGGCGCTTCGGCGGCGCCGGTCTGGGCCTCTCCATCTGCAAACGTCTGGTCGAGCTCATGGGGGGAACCATCGGCGCGGACAGCAGCGTGGGGGTAGGGAGCGTCTTCTGGTTCGAAATCCCCTTTGAGCGGACGACCGTTGTTGCCGTGAACCGTGAGGATGCGCCACGTGATGTTATACCATCCGGCCCTCGACTGTGTGGTCTGCGGCTCCTCGTGGTGGACGACAGCGACATCAATCGAGACCTGTTGGATCGGGCTCTTACTCGGGAAGGAGGAGTGGTCGCGCTTGCCGAGGAGGGCGGTCAGGCGCTCGCAGCGCTCCGGGCTTCTCCCCAGGGGTTTGACGCCGTCCTGATGGATGTCCAGATGCCGATCATGGACGGACTCACCGCCACCCGCATCCTCCGGAGCGAACTCGGCCTGACCGGCCTGCCCGTCATCGCCTTTACCGCGGGGGTGCTTCAGGAGGAGCGGCAAAACGCCCTCGACGCCGGGGTCAACGATTTTCTCCCCAAGCCGGTGGACCTGGAAGAGATGGTCGCCATGCTGCTGCGCTGGACCCGACCGTCATCCGGGGGCGCGAGCGATAACGCTCCGGCGCGTACAGATCTACTCGACTCTCACCTTGCACTTCCAGAAATACCCGGCATCGACAGTGAGTGGGTGACCGACACGTTCGGCGCGGACCGGAAATTCTTCCTGGAACTGCTGGAAAAGTTTATTTTCAGGTTCGAGGACGTGGGAGAGCTTATCCGTTCCGACCTGGCGCGGGGGGATCGAGAGGCCGCGGCTCGACGACTCCACACCCTCAAGGGGACGGCGGGTAATCTGGGGGCGCTGGAACTGATGGGGAGCGCCGAGAAACTGGAACAGGCGATCAGGGAGGGGCAGTGTGACCTTGAGGCTTTCGTGGAACAGATCGTCGCGCAACTCGCGGCGCTGAAGGAGGCTGGTTCTCCGTGGCTCAAGAATCTCGCCGAGTCCGCGCCGCTAAATGCTGGTGTGTCCTCCAGGTCATAAAGAGGTAATCATGGATACTCACTTTCAGAGACTCATTGCCGGCGAGTCGTTGTCGCGGAAAATGCTCGACAACATCCCCACGGCAATCATCTGCGCCACGTTGGACCGCAATGCCGAAACGATTTTCCTTAACAAGCAATTTTATTGGACCTTTGGCTACATCCTGGATGATATTCCCACGATGGAACAGTGGATGAGACGGGCATATCCGGACGAGGAGTATCGGCGGAGCATCGCCGAACAGTGGATTGAGGACGTGGAGAACGCCTCACGGGATCAGGGAACGGCGCCTCCGAGGGAATACCGTGTCACCTGCAAGGACGGCGCCATCCGGAACGTGCTCATCAGCGCTGTTATTCTTGATGAGATGCTGCTGGTCTCCCTGGCCGACATTACCGACCTGGCTGTCACGCAGACCCGCATGGTCGAGTTTTTGGCGAGGATGGAGCAGTCGGAAACAAAATTCACGGACGTCCGATCCGGAACGCGACCGGCGATAGCGTTACCGCCGCTGAGGGTCCTGGCGGTGGATGACATTCCGGAAAACCTGGAACTGCATCGGTACTACCTTGAAGGTCAACCGGTGCTATTGGTGGAGGTATCCTCCGGTATGGAGGCCCTTGAGCGGTTCCGGGAGACGAGCTTTGACTGCGTCCTCCTGGATATGCAGATGCCGGGACTCTCCGGCGCCGAGACCGTGCGGGCCATGCGCGCCGTTGAAACCGGAGTTGGCCGGGCACGGACGCCGGTCATCGCGATCTCGGCCGGCGCCTTTGCCGCGGATAGCGACGGGGCCATGGCCGCCGGGTGTGACGCCTATCTGGCACGGCCGTTGAGGAAGGAGGAGCTGCTGATAGCGATCCGTGACCATCTGGTCGTGCCGAGAGAGGAAGCAGTGGCGCTCGACCGGGATCTTCGTCCGTGCGCGACTTTAACCCCCAACGGTCCAGCCATTGCAAACCCATCAGATCCGGCCCTCTTCCCGTTGATACCGCGGGTCATGGCGCGGATCGGCTCCTGCGCCGATGAACTGGAAGTGGCCGGACGCGAGGGTCGCTTTCAGGACGCATCACGGAGCGGACATACCATCAAAGGGCTGGGGGAGCAGTTCGGTCTGCCTGACGCGGTGCGAACGGGAAGGGAGATCGAAGCCGCGGCGGCGGTTGAAGACAGTGTGCGACTGGCCGCTCTGTCAAAGAGGGTGCGGGAATTGTTGTAGCGCTTTTTCTGGCATTTTGCCGGAATTCCCGCTAGAATAACCCCCTCTGAAGGCAACCTTGAAGGAGTTTTTCATGCATGATCTGATTACCTGGCTGGTCGACACCATCGGCGCGATGGGGTATCCCGGCATTTTTCTGCTGATGGCCATGGAGAGTTCGGTCATCCCGATTCCCAGCGAGGTGGTGATGCCTCCGGCGGGATATCTGGCTCAGCAGGGAGCGATGAATATCTGGGCCGCCATTTTCTGGGGGACAGCAGGGAGCCTTGTCGGGGCCTACGCCAATTACTTCGCGGCCCACTATCTGGGGCGGCCCCTGATTCTGAAATACGGCCGCTATGTCGGGATCACGGAGGAGAAGTTCGCCAAGGTGGAGACCTTCTTCCACCGTCACGGCGAAATATCCACCTTTATCGGCCGGCTGCTGCCGGTGGTCCGGCACCTCATCTCCCTCCCGGCCGGTCTGGCCGGAATGAATCACCTGAAATTCTCTCTCTATACCCTTCTCGGCGCCGGGATATGGGTCTCTATTCTCACCTGGATCGGCTACTTCATCGGCCAAAACCAGGAACTCATCATGAAATATTCCCATCAAGCACTGCTTGGCGTGGTCATCTTCAGCGTCATTCTTATAGCCGTCTACGTCAGGCGGCACAAAAAGAAGTTCGGCGTAATCGGAGGAACCCCATGAATGAGGAACTGTATCCCGACTTCACCATCTCCCGGCTGGGTGAATGCCGTATTCCGTCACCCCTCAAACCGGGAGGCTTCATCCGTGATGACCAGCGGGTGTTGTTCCGTACCCAACTCGCCTCGCTGCAAGCCTGCATCGCCGAAGGGAAAGAGCCTCCGAGCATGGAGGTCGCCGGGGCGCGGGAAAAGATCTATTTTGACCCGTCCAAGCTCAAATGCGGCATCGTCACCTGTGGCGGCATCTGTCCGGGGCTGAATGACGTCATCCGGGCCGTGGTACTGAGTCTCTTTCACCATTACGGCGTGAAGAAAGTCTTCGGTCTCAAGTACGGGTATGAAGGGCTGTCGTATCGCTACGGCCACGAGCCGGTGGAGCTGACCCCCGACTCTGTCGAGGGTATCAACGAGAAGGGGGGGACCATCCTCGGATCGTCACGGGGAAGTCAGGATGTCGGTGAGATGGTGGATACCCTGGAGCAGATGAACATCGGCCTCCTCTTCACCATCGGCGGCGACGGCACGCTCAAGGGTGCCCGGGGGATCAGTGAAGAGGTGACCAAGCGGGGACTCAAGATCGCGATCATCGGCATCCCCAAGACCATTGATAACGACATTCTCTACATTGAAAAATCCTTCGGCTTTGAAACCGCGGTGGCCGCCGCGCAACGCGCCACCTATGCCGGCAACGTGGAGGCCACCGGCGGCCGCAACGGCGTCGGCCTGGTCAAACTCATGGGGCGGGCGTCAGGTTTTATCTCCGCCACCACGGTACTCTGTGACAGCAACGTCAATTTCTGCCTTATTCCGGAAGTTCCGTTCACCCTGGATGGTTTCCTGGCGGCCCTGCGGGAGCGAGTTGAAAAGAGGGGACACGCGGTGGTAATCGTCGCCGAGGGGGCGGGGCAGGAGCTGCTCAAGGCCACCGGTGAGCTGGATGCGTCAGGGAACATCAGATTCGCCGACATCGGGCTTTTCCTCAAAAGCGAAATCAGCTCGTACTTCCGCGAGCACGGGGTTGAACTCAATCTCAAGTACATCGACCCGAGCTACACCATCCGGAGTCTGCCGGCCAACGCTCACGATTCGGCCTTCTGTCTGCTTCTCGGCCATAACGCCGTTCATGCGGGGATGACCGGGAGGACCAACATGGTGGTCGGCTTCTCCCACGGGACGTTTACTCATGTGCCGATTCCCCTGGCGGTTTCCGGACGCAAGAAGATTAACCCGGAGAGTGGGCTCTGGTCCAGCGTCCTCTCCACCACGGGGCAGCCGAGAGAATTGTGAAAGAAAGGTAAAAGGACAAAGGCTAAAGGTGAAAGGACAAAGGCTAAAGGTAAAAGGCTAAACCTAGAACCTAGAACCTTGAACCTTGTACCTTGAACCTTGAACCTTGAACCTTGTACCTTGTACCTTGTACCTTGTACCTTATTTTGCCGCCGGTTTTATGCTGACCGCGAGGGGTTCGGTGGCCCGGACGGATATCCGGTCACCCTTGACGATATCCCTGAGTTTTTTTACCCGAGGATCTACCTTGTAGGTACGGATGACTCCGTCAGGCGCTTTAAATGTTACGATCCTCAGTTCGTGGTCAATGGCTTCCACCGTCCCCATCGCCTCCACCGTATCAACGGGCATCCGGTCCGATTCCCTGCCTCGCGAAGTAACCGAAACTTCCTTGAGGAATCCCGGATGGGAAACGCCGTCCGGTTTGCGGACGATTACGGCAACCGCATCCAGGTACTCGGCGGACACCAGGTCACCCTTCTTGATTGCCTGGAGTTTCCTGACTTCCCTACTCGCTCTGATGGTAACTCTCTTACTGTCGGGACCTACGAGGGTTATGGTACGCCGTTCATAATCGATGGCATCAACAGTGGCCGAGACGACGATATACTCGGCGTTGACAACCCCTTTGTCCATACCGGACGCCGCCATTGCCGACCGCGTCGGAATGCCCGCGCCGAACGCCACTATTGCCGCCAGAAGTATTGCCAGCTTTTTCATTCACTGCCTCCACGTGAGTAGGTATAGTTCAGGACTTTACTTTAAAACAGGCAATCCCTCAACGGATAAATATCAGGGCAACATGAAATACATCAGGGAGAACGCCATGAACAGCACGCTTAACGAGATCGAAGTCAGGATACTCGGTTGTCTCATCGAGAAGGAGTTGACGACCCCGGAATCGTACCCTCTCACCCTTAACGCTCTCACCAACGCCTGCAATCAGAAGTCAAACCGCGACCCGGTAATGGTCCTCGAAGACGACGACGTGGTGCGAGGACTCAATTCGTTGAAGTTCAAGCAACTGGCTGTGCTCTCCTCCGACGGCGGGCGGGTTCCCAAATACCGTCATATCCTGGCCGAGCGGCTGGCTCTCGCTCCGGAGGAACTGGCGCTTGTCTGCGAGCTGCTGGTGCGCGGACCGCAGACATTAGGAGAACTCCGCACCCGGGCCGAACGGATGCGTCCCTTCTCTCAGCTTGCCGCGGTGGAGGAGGTGTTGACGGAGCTGATGAGCCGGGAACCGCCTCTCGTCACCCGGCTTCCTCGTCAGTCAGGCCGGAAGGAAGCGCGGTATGCCCATCTCTTTGCCGGGGAACCGGAGGTCATGACGGAAGAGGGGGCGTCCCCACCGGAAGCGGCGCGACTCCGGGTCATGGCCGGAGATGAGCGGATCGCGAAGCTTGAAGAGGAGGTTTCGGCACTGAGGTCGGAGGTGGCCGAACTGCGCCGGATAATGGCGGAGTTCACGGCCCAGTTCGAGTAATTCAACATGTATTCTTATTGATAGGAGCCGTTATGAAGATTAGCCTGGCGGATGTGGAGCATGTGGCGCGACTGGCGCGGCTGGAATTGACCGACGAGGAGGCGACAACCTTTACCGGCCAGATGAACGCCATCCTCGCCTATGTGGATAAGCTGAATGAACTGGATACCGAGGGGATCGTCCCAACCTCCCACGCGGTTCCCATGGAGAATGCCTTCCGGGACGACTCGGCGCGGCCCGGCATCGGCGTTGAAGCGGCGCTGGCCAATGCCCCCGATCGGGCAGGCGGTTTCTACCGGGTGCCGAAGGTCATCGAATAGCTTCATCATCTCAGTTTATGTTTCAGATTTTCCTTGTCCAGCATTCTGACAAGATCTTCTATGAGCGTCACCATATGAGGAATGCCGGTATGGGATGGCAGCCTCATCAAGGTGTAGCGATTGGAGGAGATGATCCTCTCAATCTCTTTGGCGATATCGATTGCTTTCTGATTCATGGTCTAATTCCTGTTGTTCCATTTTACCTAGTATAGCATGTTTTGACAGGCTTGTCCCGCCTTTTCATTAAAATATTTTCCAATGTTGTTTTAACAGCACATCTTGAATAGTTACAGGGCTTTATACATGCGTATCACTCCGGCCACCGAACTTGAATATCGTTGCCGGCAACTACAGAACGGGATGGCGACGGAAGGGCTCGACGCCGTCCTGGTCATGCAGAATGCCGACCTCTTCTATTTTACCGGGAGTATCCAGGCCGGCTCCCTCTACATCCCGGTTCATGGCCGGCCGCTCTATCTCGTGCGACGTGATTTCGGCCGGGCACGGATGGAGTCCGGCTTGCTGGAGGTTGTTCCACTCTCTTCCCTTAAGGATATTCCGAGAATCGTCGCCGAGTACGGTTATGCGGCGCCGAAACGGATCGGCATGGAACTTGACGTCCTCCCGGTAAACCTATTTGAGCGCTACCGCACGCTCTTCACCGCTGCTGTCTGGCTGGACGCCGCTCCGCTCATTCGACGGCTCAGGATGATCAAGTCTTCCCACGAGATCCATATCATGATGGATGCCGGACGACAGGTCGATCTGGTCTACCGGCGCGCCCGCGAAATCATTCGGGAGGGGATGACCGACCTGAAGCTGGCCGCTGAGCTGGAATACGCGGCCCGCTCCGAGGGGCATCCGGGAATAGTCCGGATGCGGAGTTTCAACGGCGAGATCTGTTTCGGGCATATCTATTCCGGAACCGACAGTGCTGTTCCCAGCTATACCGACACCCCACTCGGCGGCATGGGGGTCAGCCCCGCCTTCCCCCAGGGCGCGAGTTACCGGACGATCGACCGCAATGAGCCGATACTCGTCGACTTTTCCGGAAGCTTTGACGGCTACCTCGTGGATCAGACCCGGGTCTTTGCTTTCGGGTCTCTTTCCGACAGATTGACGAAAGGGTACGATGATATGCTGGCGATACAGGAGCTGATGCGGGAGCGGGTAAAGGTTGGGGCCGGTTGGGGTGAGATCTACGACTCCTGTCTGGCGCTGGCGGTGGCCCGTGGCCACGCCGACCATTTCATGGGGGCACCCGGTTCCCAGGTATCTTTTATCGGCCATGGTATCGGCATCGAGCTTGACGAGTATCCCCTCATCGCCAGAGGGTTCGGGGCAACCCCTCTGGAGGTCGGCATGGCCTTTGCCTTTGAACCGAAACTGGTCTTTCCCGGAGAGGGGGCGGTGGGGATTGAAAATACGTTTTATCTCAGCGCCGAGGGCCTGAAACGGCTTACCATCTCCGACGAGCGACTGGCGCTTCTTTAACCCCCCCCAAAAATATCTTGAATTCAATCGTGCAAGAATGTATATAAGGTGCATATTTTCGTATCCAACCAAAGGAGAAGGCATCATGGGCAAACTGAAAGATATCCTTGCGCAGAAGATTCAGGAACACCGTCCCCGGATTAACAAACTTACCAAGGAATTCGGCAAAGTCATCATCGACCAGGTAACCATTGATCAGTGTATCGGCGGCGCTCGTGACATCCGGGCACTTGTCACCGATATCTCCTATCTTGACCCACAGGAAGGAATCCGCTTTCGGGGGAAGAACATCCCCGAAACCTTCGAGGCGCTCCCCAAGGCCGCCGGTTCCGCCTATCCCACCGTGGAATCCTTCTGGTTTTTTCTTCTTACCGGCGATGTTCCCACCCAGGCCCAGGTTGACGACGTCTTGGCCGAATGGAAGACGCGCCAGATAGTGCCTTCCTACGTGTGGGACGCGATCCGCGCCCTACCTCGGGACAGCCATCCCATGGTGATGCTCTCCGTCGGTATCCTGGCCATGCAAAGGGACTCCAAGTTTGCCGCGTTCTACAACTCGGGCAAGTTCAACAAGACGACGGCGTGGGAATCCGTCTATGAAGACGCCAGCGATCTGGTGGCCCGTATCCCCATTATCGCGGCCTTTATCTACAACCTGAAGTATCGCGGTGATTTTCAGGTCGCTCCCTGTTCGAAGCTCGACGCCGGCGCCAACTTTGCCCACATGATCGGCCAGTGTGAAGAGTACAAGGACGTGGCCCGAATGTACTTCATCCTCCACTCCGACCATGAGTCCGGCAATGTCTCGGCCCACACGACCCATTTGGTTCACTCGGCGCTTTCCGATCCCTACTATGCCTACTCCGCCGGACTCAACGGCCTTGCCGGGCCGCTGCACGGTCTTGCCAACCAGGAGGTTCTTGCCTGGACCATGGAATTCCAGAAGAAGTACTGCGCGGGGATCGAGCCCACCAAGGAACTCATCACCAAGGCGCTGTGGGACACCCTCAACGCCGGTCAGGTGATCCCGGGGTACGGCCATGCCGTCCTTCGCAAGACCGACCCACGCTACATGGCGCAGCGGGAGTTTTGCCTCGCCACTCCGGGCCTCAAGGATGATCCGCTCTTCAAGCTGGTCTCCATGATTTTTGAAACCGCGCCGGGCGTTCTTACCGAGCACGGCAAAACCAAGAATCCATGGCCCAACGTCGATGCCCAATCCGGTGTCATTCAGTGGTACTACGGGGTTAACCATTGGGATTATTACACCGTCCTCTTCGGCGTCGGTCGCGCGCTGGGCTGTATGGCCAACATCACATGGGACCGCGGTCTTGGTTATGCCATTGAGCGGCCCAAATCAGTGACCACCGCCATGTTGGAGAAGTGGGCCGCCGACGGCGGGCGCCAGCTCTCCTGAGTCGGCCTGACCGGAGTAATAAAAGGGATATCTCCGTATCTCCCTTTTTTCGGTGATGTCCCCATTCCGTTGACAGATCTGTCATCCTGAGCGATAGCGAAGGATCTGCTGTAGATTTGACAGACCAATAAGCAAAAGCAGATTCTTCGCTTCGCTCAGAATGACAAATTGGGATCATGCTTCATTATGTCAACGGAAT
>Ga0194037_1002779_pt1 | contig 11256 bp, 12 predicted proteins | sample JunL306m_MetaG_FD_148653 | JGI IMG/M metagenome (GOLD analysis project Ga0194037, IMG submission 148653) | Anoxic zone freshwater microbial communities from boreal shield lake in IISD Experimental Lakes Area, Ontario, Canada - Jun2016-L304-6m | ecosystem: Environmental > Aquatic > Freshwater >...
TTCGGTAAGCCTTCTAACCCGAATTTCCTCTTAAATCCAGGTGAATTATTGGCTTTTGCTGCCCGCCATAGCCTCAAAGTCATGGCATATCAGGATATTTATGTGGATGAGCCCAAACCAGCCAGGGTTCAAGCCCTTTGCGCTGTAAAAGGCGGGCTAAAAGACCGCATTCCGTTACAATTTCAAGGTTAAGACAGTCCATATCGGTGCATATTCGGTGACAAATACAGTTCAATCTAAAGGCAGCAAAAAGCCCATTTCTGGCAGCATGCCAGCCATTGTTACGCCGATGTATGAGGATGGTAGTTTGGATTACGCCGGCCTGCGAGCATTGCTAGATTGGCATGTAGCTGAAGGTTCTGATGGCATCGTCATTGTTGGTACTAGCGGTGAATCGCCAACGGTCTCTGTAGAAGAGCACTGTGAACTCATTCGCGTTACGGTAGAACAGATCGCTGGGCGCATTCCTGTGATTGCAGGAACAGGCGGAAATTCTACGACCGAAGCGATTGAATTAACCCAATTTGCTAAAAAAGTCGGTGCTGATGCTAGCTTGCAGGTCGTTCCTTATTACAACAAGCCAACGCAAGAGGGTATGTATGCCCACTTCAAAAAAATTGCAGAGTCTGTTGACCTGCCAGCCATTTTGTATAACGTTCCTGGCCGCACAGTAGCGGATTTAGCTGGCGATACGGTCGTGCGTTTAGCAGGAGTTCCTGGGATCATTGCGATTAAGGATGCAACCGGAAACTTAGAGCGCGGAACTTTATTGATTGCTGACCTCAAGCGGGCTGGGCACAGCAATTTTTCAGTATTTTCTGGTGATGATTTAACTGCTGCAATGTTGATGCTCATGGGTGGCAAGGGCAATATTTCAGTAACAGCCAACGTTGCGCCTCGCTTGATGCATGAATTGTGTGTTGCTGCGATGTCCGATGATGTGAAAAAAACCCGCGAGATTCAATACAAATTACTAGCAGTTCATAAGGCGATGTTTACGGAAGCAAATCCAATCCCTGTTAAATGGGCCCTTCATGAAATGGGTAAGATCACCGCTGGCATCCGCTTGCCACTAACGCCTTTAAGCGCGTCTTTACGTGAACCCCTGAAGGCAGCATTAAAACAGGCTGACTTGATATGATGAATTTGATGCGAATACTTAGCCGATATATAGCGATACTTGGCCTTACGATCACTGCCGCGATTATCTTGACGGCATGCAAATCGGTTACTAGTAACGATACGGTAGATTACAAATCTACTGGAGCAGTGCGCGGCCCTAATTTGTCTTATCCGCCGGATTTGATTACTGCTCAGGCTGATCGTCGTTACATCGTTCAAGACGGTACTGCAACCATGTCTGAATACAACGCTGCAATGAAAAAATCAGTGCAGATGCGTAATAACGTCATGACTGGAATCCCGGGCATGCGGATTGAACGAGATGGCGAGCGTCGTTGGCTGGTAGTTGAAAAACCTGCTACCGAGCTATACCCGCAGGTAAAAGATTTTTGGCAGGAAAATGGTTTCTTATTGATTGTCGATTCGCCATCTACCGGCATTATGGAAACCGATTGGGCAGAAAACCGCGGCAAGCTGCCACAGGACTTTATCCGTTCTGCACTCGGCAGCGTTCTTGGTTCTGTTTATGACACTGGGGAGCGCGATAAATATAAAACCCGTTTAGAAGCACCCAAGCCTGATGAAACTGAAATTTACATCACGCAAAAAGGTACGCTAGAAAAGTGCGTCACAGACACAGCTGGTGATACTTGTCTTTATACCATTTGGACTAGCCGCCCTAATGACCCTAATTTGGAGGCTGTATTTTTGGCGCGCTTGATGGAGCGTCTTGGCATGACTCAAGAGCAAGCCAAAGCAATGGTGGCAGTGCCTTTAGTAGCCAAAACTGCAAAAGCAAAATTTGTACAAGTAGCTAACAACCAAGGTTATATCGAGTTGAATTCTAGCTTTGATCGTGCATGGCGCGATGTAGGTTTGGCCTTGGATCGCTCTAACTTTACTGTTGAAGATCGCAACCGTTCCAACGGTGTTTACTATGTGCGTTATATCAATGCTAAGGATGTCGATGATAAAAAAGGTTTCTTCTCAAACCTCTTTAGTAGCAAAGACGATTCCAAGTTACAAGCTAAGAAATATCAGGTGATCGTTAAGAGTACTGGTGAAAATTCAGCGAATGTCTATGTACAGGATGCTGATGGAAAGCCAGAAAATACTCCGGCTGGTATTCAATTGTTAACTTTACTAACGGATCAGTTGGCTAAATAAATAAATCCAAGCAATAAAAAAGCCGCTATTAAGCGGCTTTTTTTCTTCAAGAAGAAGATTACTTCTTAGCGTCAGCAGCAGGAGCAGCAGGAGCGGCAGGAGCGGCTGGAGCAGCAGCGTCAGCAGCAGGAGCAGCTGGAGCAGCAGCAGGAGCTTCAGCAGGTTTTGCTTCTTCTTTTTTACCGCAAGCGGCCAAAGCGATAGCTAACATTGCAACGAATACGAGTGACTTCTTCATTTGTAATTTCCTCAAAAAAAATTTAACAACAATTACCGGCAATTGTGTTGAAAATTCCTAGGGATTGCCCTTAGGTGATTTCCAGAATTTATTATAGCCATCCTTGCTTTTAAGTCTCAAAAACCAGCCAGCCAGCCAGGTAGACCACATAAAGACTGCTCTGGGCGGTAGCCTGAATTTTTTGGCTTAAAAGCCCTTTCTGGCTTGAGAGGGTTCGCCAGGCTTGCGCAATATCCTTTGCCTGGTCTTTGCTCATATTTTCGCCATTGCAAAAGACCTCATTGCCAAGACTAAGAATGCGCGTTTGGGGGCTAGGTAGAAGCTTCTTTGAGCCAAGCTGTTTGTTAAAACGGCTAGGGTTTAAGGGCTTGATTGGGCCATCGAACAAGGCCTGTTGTTTGGGTTCGGATAGGTATGCAGTGATCCCAGGTAAAAAACGATCTATCTGATTCAATTTCAGCTCATGCAGCTTGAGTGTGAGTTGTTTAACCAGCTCCTCTGGCAGTTGCTCTGCATTCGCAGTTGCTTTTTGCAATGGATCAGAAAATTTACGCTCAAGTTCCGGAATATCTTCTAGCGATTCCGCTAAGCGCCACAAGCCCTCTTGAAGTAGTTCTTTAAAACTGGGAGACCGAAATCCAACTGACCACGTTTGGCAACCAGGATCTAGGGCAATGCCATGATGGGCAATATGAGGCGGCAAGTACAGCATATCGCCTGGCTCTAAGACCCACTCATGCTCAGCTTTAAAGCGCTGCAAAATTTTGAGGGGCAAATTAGGGCTGAGGCTTAAATCCTTTTGCTCAGATATTTGCCACTGCCTTCTACCAGACATCTGAATTAAAAAGACATCATAAGAATCAAAGTGAGGCCCAACGCCACCCCCAATTCCGGCAAGGCTAATCATTAAATCATCAAGACGTGCATCTGGGATAAAGCGAAACCAGGACAGAATTTTTGCAGCGGCCTGGTGGTGGGCTTCCATTCCTTGAAGTAGTAACGTCCAATTGGACTTGCCCAATGATGGGATCGCTTTTTTTGAAAACGGTCCAGCATCAAAGCTCCATGGCTTTGCTTTGATCAGTCGTGATTCAATGCTATCTTTGCTGGCCAGTTTGACCAGTTCATCTGCAGAAATGGGGCTGTCTAGACATTCACCATTTTGGGTAGCGAGGGCAAATGCGGGAATGGCCCCACGGATTAATAAGGGTTTTTTATGCCAATACTGCTTCATGAAGCTATCCGGGCTAATGCCCCCAAATAATGCCCAGGGCTCATTTAAAGGTAGATTTTGAGGAGCCTGGGGAGGCTCGTAGGGTTTGCTCAAGTAAAATGAAGTCATAAAGTAAAAGCTTAGTAAAAACTCATTAAAAACGAATGTTCGACAGATTTCGCATGAAGATTGAAAAAAATACCATCGTATCCCTTCGTTATAAGTTAACCGATGCGCAAAATAATGTCATTGAAGAACCAGATTCTCCGATGGTATACCTGCACGGTGGCTATGAGGGCACTTTCCCAAAAATAGAAACCCTTTTGGATGGCCAAGACATTGGCTATGAAGCCAGCATTCAGCTTGAGCCAAGCGAGGCTTTCGGTGAGTATGACCCAGAGCTTCTCAAGATTGAACCACGCACGCGTTTTCCAGAGCCGCTTGAAGTGGGCATGCAGTTTGAAGGTATACCGGACGCTGATGAAGAATCAGCTTCTGCGCAAGAGCCAGATTCTGATGATGAGCCGCTCATCTATACCGTCACTGATGTTGCAGATAGTCAAGTGGTGCTTGATGGCAATCATCCATTAGCAGGTATGGCCTTACGTTTTTGGGTTCAAGTTGAAGATGTTCGTGCTGCTAGTGAAGAAGAGATTCAAAATCGTCATCCCGAAGGCGGTGAGAGTTTTACTTTTGGAATGCCTAATGATGATGGTGATGATGACGATGGGGAAGAGTTTCCGGGCGCTACTGTAGGTTCAAGCAGTACCAATCCACGTACACTGCATTAGATAGTACTTATTCCTGCATTTACTCTTTAAGCCATTCTTTAATAGCATCCAGGTCCCGCTTGGTATCGCTGCTACCTACGGCATCAGTAGGCGTGTTACTCAACTTAGCCAATGCCTTTTCTAGCATAGCAATCTTTGCTTCTTGCTCAATCGTCGCATCAATTAAGCCCTTGAGCGCCATCGATACAGGATCATCGACATTTGGCGTTACGCCATAAGCAGAGAAATATTCTTTTGTTTTGCTATCTGCACTTTGCGGTAGATCTGGATGTAAGACGCGAGCAGGTATTCCAACAGCAGTAGCGCCTGCTGGAATTTCTTTTAAGACTACTGCGTTTGATCCAACGCGTGCACCGTCACCAACAGTAAAGCCACCAAGCACTTTTGCACCGGCACTGATAACCACACCTTTACCAAGAGTAGGATGACGTTTAACGCCTTTGTAAAGTGAAGTACCGCCTAAGGTCACGCCCTGATAGATCGTGCAATCGTCACCGATTTCAGTAGTCTCGCCAATGACAATGCCAAGACCGTGATCTAAAAATACTCGACGACCGATCTTTGCGCCTGGATGAATTTCAATTCCGGTAAAAAAACGAGCAAACATAGAAAGCACACGCGCAATCCATTTGAGACCCAGATTCCATAAAAAGTGAGAGATGCGATGGAGCCAAACGGCATGCAATCCTGGATAGCAAGTAATGACCTCAAGACGGTTTCTTGCTGCTGGGTCTCTGGCAATAATGGAGTCGACTTGGTCGAATAGTGAGCTAAACATGCTTTGATTTTAACGGGATGTGCTTATTTTCTCAGGAGCATCTGTTTTGCTATGCCACGCAAGAGATCAATTTCTTCTTTATGTAGCCGACTGCGTGCAAATAGGGCCTGTAAGCGAGGCATCAGCTTTTTTGGATTCTTGGGGTCTAGGTAGCCAATAGCCTCTAGGCCGTCGCGCCAATGATCAAGCATCGCTGCAATTGCTGCTGGATCAGCTAATTGGGCGATTTCTTCCCGATTAATCATCCATTCTGGCTCATCTGAGGCTTGCTTGAGTGTCTGTCGCAGCGTATAGGCGCAGATCATGAGGGCTTGGGCTAGATTGAGAGAGGGATAGACTGGGTTAGCCTCTAACCAAACCCTATGGGTGCACAAGGCCAAGTGTTCGTTATCCAGACCCGTTCTCTCCGGCCCGAAGACGATGGCAACTTGCCCCTGATTGGCGACTGTTTCCTTAATGAGAGTACGGGCTGATTCCCAATCTAGGACTGGAGGACCAAATTCTCGATCCCGACTTGTAAGGCCAAGTACTAGTGAGCAACCTTCAACCGCCAAGGATAAGGATTCTGACTCCTGTGAGGATTCAAGAACATCAACAGCGCCGCTTGCTAAGGCAATCGCCTCAGATTCTTTGGCAACATCCTTGATTTTGGGCTTGATGAGACGTAGATCGGCAAAGCCCATCGTTTTGAGTGCTCGCGCTGCTGAACCTACATTTCCGGGGTGGCTGGTTTCAACCAGAACCCAGCGTAGTAGTGAGGATTTCTCGGTATTCATGGGCTGCTTATAGGGGTCTATGGAGGCTCAAAGCGCTCATCGTTTAGAATCAGTGTATTAGCTTCATATTGTCATGCAGTTTAGGCAATATTACAGGCTCGTTCTTATTTAATTTGCCCATCAATACTTATGCATCCCATGTTAAATGTGGCCGTAAAGGCTGCCCGTCGTGCTGGAACTGTGATTAATCGAGCCTCTCTCAATTTAGAGCGCCTGCAGGTTGATCGTAAACAGCACAATGATTTCGTAACCGAGGTGGACAAAGCCGCAGAGTCGGCAATCATTGAAACGCTCAGTGAGGCTTATCCAACCCATGGGTTTTTGGCTGAAGAAACGGGCGAATACAATATTGATGCAGAAAACATCTGGATCATCGATCCATTAGATGGCACAACCAATTTCATTCACGGCTTTCCGCAATATGCGGTATCCATTGCATTGGCAGTGAATGGCGTAACCCAGCAAGCAGTAGTCTATGACCCAACTCGCGATGAGTTGTTTACTGCTACCCGTGGTGCGGGCGCTTATTTAGATCGCCGTCGCTTGCGAGTGGCTTCTCAAGATCGTTTAGTAAGTTGCTTGATTGGCACCGGGTTTCCGTATCGCGAAGATCAAGATCTAGAAAAGTATTTAAAAATATTTGCAGAGATGACTCGTCAGTGCGCTGGCTTACGCCGCCCTGGTGCCGCATCTTTAGATTTAGCTTATGTCGCTGCCGGTCGTTATGACGGCTTCTTTGAGAGCGATCTCAAGCCTTGGGATATGGCGGCAGGCGCCTTATTGATTACCGAGTCTGGTGGCTTGGTTGGCAATTACCGTGGCGAAGAAGGTTTTCTCAAGAACGGTGAAGTGATCGCGGCAAATCCCAGAATCTTTGCACAGATGGTGCAGTGTTTATCTAAATACTCCAACACCTAAGAGCTGAATCAGTAGATCTACTTAAGATTTACTCAGATCAATATAACGCACACCCTGACTATTGATTGATAGTGCGCTCGCTCTTGGGGCAGTACTTTCAGGATGATCTAGATCCCAGTCTGATAGTACCCAGCGTTGCCAGGTTTGCTCATGCAATTGCTCGTGATGATGAGCGGGTAAGTGGGTATGACCGTGGATGAGTTTATCGACAGATTGGCTTTTAAGTACCGAAGCGCAAGCCTGTAGAGTCACATTGGTCCTCATATTATTTTGCGTAGATGATTTACTCGCACTGCGTTGATATTGGGTGTGGCTATTACTGCGAAGGCCGTTAGCGATAGATCGGCGCCAGCTAAGCGGCATACTTAAAAATAATTTTTGAATCCAAGGCTTTCTAACGAGGCTGCGAAATACTTGATAACCCACATCGGCTGTGCATAAAGAGTCGCCATGACAAACCACATATTTTTCAGTCGCGATTTCAATCAACGAGGGATCAGGCAAGAAAGTCATACCTGTCTTTTTCAAAAAGCCAGAGCCAATCAGGAAATCACGGTTGCCATGAACGTAATAGGTCTTCGTTTTTGCCGATAGCTTAGCGAGTGCGCGTATGACTTCTTGTTGAAATGGGGAGTTCGTGGATGTGTCATCACCAACCCAATACTCAAACAAGTCTCCCAGAATAAATACAGCCTCTGCCTTAGGACCTTCTTTTTCGCAGAAGTCAAAAAAATATTGCGCCGTCAAAGGCATTGACGGCGTTAGGTGAATATCTGAGATGAGCAGCGCGCTCGCGTATTGCAGAATCATTCCTCGAGTACGGTCGCTTTCTCAATGACAACATCTACTGAAGGCACATCTTGATGAAAGCCTGAGCTAGCAGTTTTGACTTTGCGAATGGCGTTTACCACATCCATGCCGTCGGTAACTTTGCCGAATACAGCATAACCCCAACCTTGCGCATTGGGCGCAGTGTGATTTAAGAAATCATTGTCATTGACGTTGATGAAAAATTGCGCTGTTGCTGAATGGGGGTCGCTAGTGCGAGCCATTGCAACGGTGCCAAGATCATTCTTGAGACCATTGTTAGCTTCATTTTCAATTTGTTTACCAGCAGACTTCTCTTTCATGCCAGGAGCCATGCCGCCACCTTGAATCATGAAGTTATCAATCACGCGATGAAAGATAGTGCCATCATAGTGGCCACTCTTAACGTATTGCAAAAAATTGGCAACAGTCTTAGGCGCCTTGGCGGAATCAAGGCTGAGGGTGATATCACCCTGATTCGTTTTTAACAGTACTTTAGCCATTATTTGGATTTGCTTTCTGGAGGGTTAGTGGTTGGAATAGTTGTTGGTGCTTTATTGGGTTGTTTAATGAGATTCATTAACGCTTTAGCTCGGTTTGAGTATTGACGTTGATTTAATTGGGCCGATAAGGCAGCGTCTTCATAGGCTTTGGCTCCAAGACGTACATAGAGCTCGCCTAAATTGGCAGAAGCAATGGCATAGCTTGGACGCAGTTTTAGAGCGAGCTCCAAATAATCTCTTGCTTCAATCCATTTTTCCTGACTGGCCGCAATTGCCGCAAGATTGTTATAGGGCTCAGGCAATTCTGGGAATTGTTGGGTAATTTGGATTAAGGTTTTCTTGGCTTGCTCAAGTTCGCGCATTTCAATTTGAAGACGGGCTTTTAAAAAACGCAATTGCACATTTTTGGGAGATTTTTTTAAACGGGCATCAATCAGTGTGATAGCCTCTGGGAACTGACGTGCTTTGACTAATTTTTCAATATCAGAGGGCACCGCATTTTTGGTCACAGGATCTGGCTCAATAATCAGAAAAGATAAGAATGGCAATGCTACGGTCTCAGAAAGCACTGGATTAAGTGCGTCATACGGTGTGTCAGCTGAGATCCTTGGGGGATCGTTAGGGCTATAGCCGCCTAAATAAGGGGTATTTGGTCCGCATTTCAATTCTTGTACGTTTGCCACCTGCATTTCTACGTCTGCACGCTGTTGGGCAGGAGTACTACAGCCCGCAATCAATGTGGCAGCCAATATTGCAGCAAGGATATTTAAAAGGGCGGGGCGTGGTGCTGGGATGGTTGAAGGCATAGGGGAAGGGGTATAAAACTGGCTCATTCGATATACTCAGCGCTCAGTCTAACAAATTGGCGCTACTTGCCCCACCTTTATAGCCATATGCTGCAAATCTATAACACCCTTAGCCGCTCAAAAGAGGTATTTAAGCCCATCGCACCGGGTAAGGTGAAGATGTATGTCTGCGGTATGACGGTTTATGATTTCTGCCACATTGGCCACGCTAGGGTCATGATTGTTTTTGACATGGTGGTTCGCTGGCTACGTGCCAGTGCTTATGAGGTTGTTTATGTCCGCAACATCACTGATATCGATGACAAGATTATTAATCGCGCTATTGAAAATGGCGAACCTATTTCTGCGCTGACCAATCGCTTTATTGATGCTATGCATGCCGACTCTGATGAGTTAGGTTTAATGCATCCCGATCAAGAGCCGCGCGCTACGGATTACATCAAACAAATGCAAGGCATGATTGGTAAGCTCATTGACAATCAATTGGCATACCAGGCAGACGATGGGGATGTTAATTTTGCAGTACGCTTACTCCCGCGGTATGGTCAACTTTCTGGCAAGTCATTAGATGAGCTCAATGCGGGTGAACGTGTTGCGATTGTTGGTGGTAAACGCGACCCCTTAGATTTTGTTCTCTGGAAAACTGCTAAGTCTGAAGAGCCAGCAGATACACGCTGGGCCTCCCCATGGGGAGAAGGACGCCCAGGTTGGCATATTGAGTGCTCTGCTATGGCTTGTGATTTACTGGGCGAGCATTTTGATATTCATGGTGGTGGTGCTGACTTGCAATTCCCGCATCATGAAAATGAGATTGCACAAAGCGAGGGTGCTTTATATGGTCAGGGTCGCAAAGACAACGATGCCCCCTTTGTCAATTATTGGATGCACAATGGCCATATTCGGGTAAATGAAGAAAAGATGTCTAAGTCTTTAGGCAATTTCTTTTTGATTCGAGATGTTCTTAAAAGCTTTGATCCTGAGGTGGTGCGCTTCTTCATGCTTAAAGCCCATTACCGTAGCCCAGTCAATTACAGTGATATTCAGCTTGAAGAAGCCCGCGCTGGATTGTTAAGGCTTTATACAGCCTTAGCTCAAGTAGAACTTCAATCCAATGCTCTGGATCCACATAACCCATGGGCCAAGCGTTTTGCCGCTGCCATGAATGATGACTTTAATACTCCCGAGGCAATTGCCGTGCTCTTTGATTTGGCAAGCGAAGTAAATCGTGCCCAAGGTACTGAAAAACAAATATTAGCTAGTACTCTAAAGTCCTTAGGAGCAAAGCTCAATTTCTTACAGCGCGATCCAACAGCATTTCTACAGGCAGGCTCAAAGCAAGAAGTCGGCTTAAGCGCGGCTAACATTGAAGAAAAAATTGCTGAGCGTGTGGCAGCTAAGAAAGCAAAAGATTTTGCTATGGCAGATTTGATCCGTAAGGTACTTTTAGACCAAGGCGTAGTCTTAGAAGATAAGCCGGGTGGCCTAACAGAATGGCGAAGAGATTAGTGGCTGGGGTAAAGGATAAAGCCATTTTGCAAGAAGTTGCTCCAGAGTATTGGGAGCAAGCTTGTCGCGAACTCATGAAGCAGGATCGTATTCTCAAAAAATTGATTCCTAAATATGGAACTGGTTTTTTGGTCACTCGCGGTGACCCTTTCACAACCTTAGCTAGAGCAATCGTAGGGCAGCAAATTTCGGTAGCTGCAGCACAAGCAGTTTGGGATAGAGTGGTGATTGCTAGCAAGAAAAAAATCAATCCTAAGAACATCCTGGCACTATCGGTTGAAGAGCTGAGAGCTGCTGGCTTATCCGGGCGTAAAGTGGAATACATCCAAGACTTGGCTGATCATTTTGATACTGGACGATTACATGCCAATCAATGGAAAGACATGGACGATGAGAGCGTCATTAAGGAATTAAGCGCAATTCGGGGAATTGGCCGCTGGACAGCTGAAATGTTCCTGATTTTCAATATGGTTCGCCCTAATATCCTGCCATTAGACGATATTGGGCTCATTAAGGCTATTTCCCTCAATTACTTCAGTGGAGAGCCAGTAAGCCGCCATGAAGCCCGTGAGGTGGCTGCTAATTGGGCCCCCTGGCGCACGGTTGCTACCTGGTACATGTGGAGAAGTAT
>Ga0194037_1002780_pt1 | contig 11252 bp, 9 predicted proteins | sample JunL306m_MetaG_FD_148653 | JGI IMG/M metagenome (GOLD analysis project Ga0194037, IMG submission 148653) | Anoxic zone freshwater microbial communities from boreal shield lake in IISD Experimental Lakes Area, Ontario, Canada - Jun2016-L304-6m | ecosystem: Environmental > Aquatic > Freshwater >...
CTTACGTTTCATCAATTTTTCGATGTCATCGAGTAAACGCTTTTCACTGGCATCCACTAGAGCAATTGCATCACCGGTACTACCTGCGCGACCAGTGCGGCCAATACGGTGAATAAAGTCTTCAGCGCTGTAAGGCAATTCATGGTTAATCACGCAGGGCATATCTGGAATATCTAAGCCACGGGCTGCAACATCAGTTGCGACTAAAGCTTCAATGGCGCCTGATTTAAATGCATCCAATGTGAGAGTGCGCTCACCTTGGCTCTTGTCGCCATGAATCGCGCCCGCTTTAATGCCATCGCGCTCAAGTGCACGAGATAACCTGGCACATCCCAAACGACTATTGGTAAAAATGATGCATTGACGAGATAAACCTTGGCGCGTGCGCTCTTCCAACACCCTAACAATGGCGCGCTGCTTATCTGCTGAGGCAACCATATGCACTACTTGCTTAACGGTATCTGCGGCAGCATTCTGACGTGCTACCTCAACTGTGACAGGAGTACGCAAATAGCTTTGCGCTAGTTTTTTAATTTCTGGCGAGAAGGTTGCTGAAAATAATAGGGTTTGTCTTTGTGCTGGGATCAAATTAATGATGCGCTGCAGATCTGGCAAGAAGCCCATATCGAGCATACGATCAGCCTCATCCAGAACCAAAATTTCTACTTGAGATAAGTTCGCTACTTTTGAACCAATGTGATCGAGCAAGCGGCCCGGTGTCGCAATCAAGATCTCAACACCGTTACGCAAGATGGCAACTTGCTCTTTCATATCCACGCCACCATAGACCACGGCAGCGCGTAAATCAGTATGTTTAGAATAGCTTGCGGCATTCTCAGCCACTTGCACTGCCAACTCCCTGGTAGGCGTCAGCACTAAAGCTCGAATTGGATGACGCGCAGGCGAAGCACTATTGCTAGCGTGGCGCAAAATCTGTTGAATGATTGGCAATACAAAAGCGGCAGTTTTACCAGTGCCAGTTTGTGCTGCGCCCATTAAATCCCTACCCGCTAAAACATGCGGAATCGCTTGCGCCTGAATCGGCGTTGGGATGGTATAGCCTTGATCGGATACCGCCTTTTGAATCTTTGGGTCTAAACCAAAATCGGCAAAAGTGATTGTTGCCGGAGGGGCAGTATCAGTAACGCTAGGGGTACTAGGGGCGACTGTATCGTCAGCCCCTGTAATAGAAGTTATTTCAGTATCAGTATTTATCAAGGTAACTTACAGAATGGCGGCAATGCCGGCCTTAGCAGTTTCAGCATCCTCGGTCGCTTTAACGCCGGAAACGCCGACTGCGCCGATGGTGAATCCATTTACATCGATATTGACCCCACCCTCTAACATACCCGAAAGATGTGGGGCAGATAAAAAGGATATGCGGCCGTTATTAATCATTTCTTCATAAACACGGCTCTCGCGCTTACCCATTGCTGAAGTACGCGCCTTCTCTTCCGCCATATATGAAGATACAGGAGCACAACCATCGCGCCGAATTAAACCCAAGAGATGACCACCGTCATCACAAACAGCAATTGTTACTGCCAAATTATTTTTCGCAGCATGTGCATCAGCCGCGTTCAAAATCTTTTGAACATCAGCTTGAGTTAAATACGGTTTAGTAGCAAACATGTTTATCTTTCTATCTCGAATATGGTGTGTCTAATCAATGCACTTCTATATAAGTACTGCAATTATAAGGGGTGCAGCCCGATTCACCCTGAGGAATCCAGGCCCGCTAACCCTAAATGGCCTAACTTAGCCTTGGCACTGCTTATTTAAGGAACTCCTGGGCTGCAACTACTCCGCTTGCCTTGGGTTTGTAGCCCATCGAGCCCAAACTCATTTCTACCCCGCTTAAGGCAGCCATCAGGTTGAGTTCATTACAGTCACCCAAATGACCAATACGGAATGCCTTACCTTTGATCTTGCCAAGGCCAGTTCCTAAAGAGAGATTGAATTTCTCTAAAGCATGTTTACGCAGCACATCCGCATCCATGCCTTCAGGTGTAGCAATACAAGTAAGTACCGGTGAATAGCAATCCTTATCTTGACACTGAATCTCTAAGCCCCAAGCATTCACCGCTTCACGACAAGCTGCGGCTAAGCGTTGATGACGGGCAAAAATCGTATCGAGACCTTCAGCCATCATCATGTCCATTGCCTCGTGTAATCCATACATCAGGTTAGTACTTGGTGTAGTTGGCCAGAAGCCATTTTTATTAGATTCGAGGATTTCATCCCAAGCCCAATAGGCTTTATGCATTTTGTTACTCTTACTCACCTCAATTGCCTTTGCTGATAAAGCATTAAAGCCAATACCGGGTGGCAACATCAAGCCTTTTTGTGATCCAGAAATCGTGACATCAGCGCCCCACTTGTCATGCTCATAATCTGCGGAACCTATGCCAGATACGCTATCAACCAATAACAAAGCAGGATGCTTTAATGAATCAATGGCTTTGCGAACATTAGCAATATTAGATGTCACGCCAGTAGAGGTTTCGTTATGCACAACACAAACCGCTTTGATCTCGTGCTCCGTATCTTTACGTAAACGCTCTTCAATCACGGCAGCATCGACACCCCAACGCCAAGAATCTTGTCCAGCTTTACCCACTACTTCAACATCAAGACCCAGACGCTTACCAAGCGCACGCCATAAATTTGCGAATTGACCTGTTTCATAAAAGAGTACTTTGTCACCTGGACTGAGCACATTCACTAATGCGCCTTCCCATGCACCAGTGCCAGAAGCCGAATAAATAATGACGGGTTGATTGGTCTTAAAAATCTTTTTAATACCATCCAAAACCTTTAAACCAAATTGACCAAACTCAGGACCACGATGGTCGATGGTTTGATAGCTAATCGCACGCAAAACGCGTGGAGGAACTGGACTTGGGCCAGGAATATGTAAAAAATGGCGTCCAGATGCATGGTTATCGAGTTTGAGCATGTTTTGTCTCGCTGGTTTTGGGTTAAATAATCTCCCTAGTGTAAGACAATTTTTGCCAATTTTCTATTTTGTATACAAAATATTTACAGAAAAACTTAAAATAAAGCCATTATTTAGCATTTAAAGCCTATATTTATGCTTTATGATGGCTTATTGATATTTTTGTATACAAATTTAGAGTATAGGAAACGGATGTCATGACAGTAATAGAGCAGCCTAATTCTCAGAACTTACATGAGGCCATCTTCCAAAAGCTCAGACTGCTTTTGGTTGAAGGCAAGATTGCCCCTGGCAGCAAACTCAATGAACGGGAACTGGCTGAGAGTTTGAATGTTTCTCGCACACCGATTCGGGAAGCGATTCGTCGCCTAGCAGCCGATGGGCTAGTAGAGCTGATTGCTAACCGTGGTGCGATTGCTGTGCAACTCAGTCTTGAGGATGTCATTCATACTTTTAACGTGATTGCAGACTTGGAAGGTTTCTCTGGTGAGCTAGCTGCAAACAATATTAGTGATGCCGCCCTCTCTGAACTAGAAGCCCTTCAATATGAAATGATGGCTTCTTACGCCCGTCGTGATTTATCTTCCTATTATAAGTTGAACTTACGGATTCATCATCTGATTAATCAGGCAGCGAATAACCCCGTGCTTGCTCAGTTGTTCTCTCAAGTGAATGCCCGCATTGAAGCCTTGCGCTTTCGATCTAATCAAGACGGTGTTAAATGGGAAAAAGCGGTTGAAGAACATCAAGAGATGCTCGATGCTCTCAAAGCCCGCGATAGTGCCCGTATGCGCAGAATCATGATCAAGCACGTACAGAACAAGCGTGATGTCGTTGTGCAGTTACTCAAAGCTGAAGCTGGGCTAGCAGAGACAGTTAAATGAACAAGCCCCTCGATCTCAAAGAGCTGATGGTGGATCAAGCGCAATTAGCCAAACGCTTGCGTCAAGAGACTTCTGGTGAGGTGATGACTGATAGCGCTAGCCGTGGTCGTTACGCTACCGACGCATCTATTTATCAAGCCATGCCAGTAGCGGTGTTTGTGCCGAAGACTGCGCAAGATATTGCAAGTAGCATTCAGATTGCAGCAGAACTTGGAGTACCAGTACTCCCTCGTGGTGGTGGCACTAGTCAGTGCGGTCAAACTACTGGCGCAGCACTAGTGATTGATAACAGCAAATACTTCAGAAATGCTCTTGATATCAATATTGATCAGGGCTATGCAGAAGTTGAGCCCGGCATGGTACTTGACCACCTCAATAGCTCACTCAAAAAACATGGTCTTTGGTATCCAGTAGATGTTTCTACTGGAGGGCAAGCAACGATTGGCGGCATGGCGGGCAATAACTCTTGCGGTAGTCGCTCGATTGCTTACGGCAATATGGTGCATAACGTTTTAGGAATTAATGCTTGGCTAGCCGATGGCAGAGTCGGTGAATTTTCTAACTATACAAGTAGCTCTGGAGTGGCCAAGCAATTGGGCGACTTTGTAAAAGGCTTAGCCAATACACTGCAGCCCGAGATTGAGGCACGCTTTCCGAAGGTATTGCGACGGGTTGCAGGTTACAACCTTGATATCTTTCATCCTCAAAGTGAATTACCGTACACCCAAGACGGCAGTGTCAATCTTTCTCACCTACTCGTGGGTAGTGAAGGAACCTTAGCCTACTTCAAATCACTCAAACTCAAATTAGCGCCATTGCCACAACACAAAGTGCTAGGCATTGTAAACTTTGCCAGTTTCTACAAGGCCATGGATAGCGCTCAGCATATCGTGAAGTTGGGCCCTACTGCAGTTGAGTTAGTAGATCGCACCATGATTGATTTGGCGCGCAGTAATCCTAGCTTTCAGAAAACCATTGAGACGGCCTTAATTGATCACGCCGCTCAAACGCCAGAAGCAATTTTGTTAGTGGAGTTTTCTGGTGAAGCGCATGCACCCCTGCTAGATAAACTCAAAGCCCTGCAAGAACTCATGAGTGACTTAGGCCTACCAGGGTCAGTAGTGCCAATGCCGGATGCATCTTTACAAAAGAATCTCTGGGAAGTTCGTAAAGCGGGCCTAAATATCATGATGAGCCTTAAAGGTGATGGTAAGCCTGTGAGCTTTATTGAAGACTGTGCCGTGCCACTGGAGAGCTTGGCCGATTACACCCAGGCATTAACCGAAGTGTTCTCTAAATATGGTTCGCGTGGTACTTGGTATGCGCATGCCTCGGTTGGTACATTGCATGTGCGCCCTATTTTGGATATGCGCAGAGATGGCGCTCAAAAGATGCGTGCCGTTGCAGAAGAAGCTTCAGAGTTAGTCAGAAAGTACAAAGGGGCTTATAGCGGCGAGCATGGTGACGGCCTATGTCGTGGCGAATGGATCTCCTGGCAATTTGGTCCGAAGATCACTGAAGCCCTCTCAGAAATTAAACATACTTTTGATCCCAAGGGATTATTTAACCCGGGTAAGATTGTTAATCCGCCAAAGATGGATGACGCAAGCAACTTTAGATTTGCAGCCAATTACAAAGTCATTGCCTTACAGCCAGCATTAGATTGGTCTGCTTGGAATGTACAGAACAATCCTATTACAGAAGAAACGAGCGCACCAGGCACTGGTGGCGATCCAGCCATGGGTTTAGCTAAAGCAGTCGATATGTGCAATAACAATGGTCACTGCCGTAAGTTTGATGCTGAAGTAATGTGCCCAAGTTACCGCATCACCCGCGATGAGAAACATCTCACAAGGGGACGAGCCAATACCTTACGTCTAGCACTATCGAATCAACTGGATATCAAAAGTGGCTCGGACAGAGATGCTATTGACTCATCTCCGCTAGCAAGTGATGCCATCAAAGAAGTGATGGAGCTTTGTGTAAGTTGCAAGGCCTGCCGTCGTGAGTGCCCTACTGGCGTTGATATGGCTAAGATGAAGATTGAGTTCTTATCAGCCTATAAGAAACGTGTTGGCTACTCTTTGCGAGACCTAGCAGTAGCTTATCTGCCCAAATACGCAGCCATCATTAGCAATATTCCGCTCTTGCCAGCGCTACTGAACCTGCGTAATCACATCGCGCCCATTGCTAAGTTACAAGAGTGGATCATGGGCATCTCCGCACAAAGAAGTTTGCCAATCTGGAAGGGTCAAACTTTCTGGAACCAGAAAGTAGCCCAAAGTTATCAATTCACACCAGAGCAATTAGCGCAGGATGCTAATAGCAAAGGTGTAGTTTTGCTAGCAGATACCTTTAATGCCTATTTTGAAGATGAAAATCTCATCGCTGCACTCAAAGTGCTCAAAGCTGCAGGCTATCGCGTGCATATTCCAAATAAGAGCCAAAGTAATAAAGAAAAACAAACAGAAAAAACACAAAACACCTGCTCTAAAGAGTTTTGCTGTGGCAGAACCTATCTTGCTGCTGGCATGGTGGATAAAGCCAAAGAAACACTTGGAGAATTGGTTGATCACCTCGCACCCTATGCCCAAAAGAACATTCCCATTATTGGTTTAGAGCCTTCCTGTCTCTTTACTTTGAAAGATGAAGCTTTAGTCATGGGATTTGGTGAGCGTGCAATAGCTGTTTCCAAGCAGGCACAACTCTTAGAAGAATTTTTGGTGAGCGAAGCAAAAGCGGGAACACTCAAACTGAATCTTCAAGAAGCGAGTAAGCCAGTACTCTTTCATGGTCACTGTCATCAGAAGGCTTTTGCAGCGGTAGCTCCTGCGATGGAGCTCCTTAAGCTCATTCCTAAAGCAGAGCCTAAGCTGATTGAATCTTCTTGCTGCGGCATGGCGGGTAGTTTTGGTTATGAAGCAGAGCACATTGAAGTATCTAAACAAATGGCTGAACTTAGTCTCTTGCCGAGCATTCGCAAATCACCCGATAGCTGGGTAGTGGCCGATGGCACCAGTTGCCGTCATCAAATTGCTGATGGCACACAAAGAGAAGCCGTACATATCGCCAGAATTTTGGCAGCACATCTATAAATCTGAGCTAGCGAACGATACCGTAACCTACCATTAGCAAGGTTCCAGTTAGCAAGGCTGGAACCAATCGCTTAGTGGGTTTTGAAATCATGACGCCAATAGCTAAGGCGCAAATCAGAATGCGCATCCATAAAGGCACGGTTGCCATCAAGCCGATAGGCATGACAATCAGGCGAATTGTCAACGCAGCAACCATCGCATAAGTGACTGCAGCTAGCCAACGGAAGATCTCACTATCTTGATTGATACTGTTAGAGAGAAGGACGCCAATTGCACGACAAAAGTAAGTGCCTAGACAGGCGCCAACCAGGGCAAGCCATAAACCCCAACCGGAGAGTGCGTTAGCCATGGTATCCATCACCCGATAACTCCAGGTTTCTTGCGCAAGAACTGACGATCAATAAAGTAAGCCAATGTTCCAGCCACAAGACCCGATGTCAGTAGACTAGTATCACGATCGATGATGAAGAAAATGGGTCCAAAGATACAACCCAACATCAGTGCAATGCGGTTAATCCAAGGCTTTACTTCAGTAAAGGTTAATAGGAAGAATAGTGGGTTAATAAAAACAAGACCTAAGGTAACAGCTGGTGGCACCATTCCTGCTAAGTAATAACCCAAGATCGTTCCAGGAATAGAAATCAGCCAACACAGTAAGCCTAGGCCAACAAAATACGCTAAGCGATGCTTGGTTTCTATTGCATGAAACTCCCTCATCGAAATTGCCCATGCAGTCATGGCCAATAAATGAACTGAGGCGTACAAGCTCCGATTACGATCTTTTTGATGAAACTGCGGAAAGAGTGTCACCGTCATGGTGACAAAACGGGTCGAGGTTAATGTCACTGCTAAAGCAATTGCGATAGCTGATGAACCAGTAATAGCCATCTCAAGTAAGACAACCTGTCCTGGTAAGGCGAACATGAAAAAAGAAGTAAAGGTAGTAAACCAAACATCAAAGCCGTTGGTCTTACCCATTGCCCCAAAACCCACCATGCCCGCAAATAGCACCATTGCTGGGGCGCCAGCTGCATCTCGCATACCGGCCCAAAAGGCATTGTTAGGACTTTTGAATCGCTCGGCCGCTGAACCCTCTAGCGCGATTTCGCTAGGATCAATATAGGGTTGATTTGCGGATGACATGCATCAATTGTAAGCCCTTAGAGCCCATTCAATATGTTCAGCTACCAAAGGATCTGCAGCGGGCAAACTTTTTCTTAAGACTTGCTGTATCAGCGCCTTATCAGTTTTAGAAACGGTAGTACTCGCTAAGGCATTACCCATCGCTACTGCGAGATTACGGCGCCAGCGGTTATAGCCAATGCGACGTATTGCACTACCTTCATGACGTTGCTCAAACTCTGACTCAGTCCAAGACCAAAGATGTAGCAGGCTAGCTTGGCCTAAACCATGACGCTGCGCAAAGTCTGGTAATTGAGTACGCTTGGCAAACTTATTCCAAGGACAGATCAACTGACAATCATCGCAGCCATATACCCGATTCCCCATGGCACTTCTGAATTCAACTGGAATCGCTTCGGGGTTTTCAATAGTGAGGTAGGAAATACAACGACGGGCATCCAACTGGTAGGGAGCAGTAATTGCTTTGGTTGGACATACCTCAATACAGGATTGGCAAGTGCCACAATGATCTTCCTGCTCCTCATCTAGTGGCAATGGCACATCTACCAAGATCTCGCCTAAGAAAAAAGTGGAGCCAGATTCTCGATTCAGTAAAAGCGTGTGTTTGCCGCGCCAACCTAATCCTGCTTTGCGCGCAAGTTCTACTTCCATTAAGGGTGCTGAATCTGTAAACACTCGATATCCAAAGGCCCCAATTTTTTCTTCAATCACTTTGGCAAATTCTTGCAAACGATTACGCAGGACTTTGTGATAGTCGCGCCCCCGGGCATACATGGAGATGACTGCTTGCGAGGGGTCCTCCAAGCGCTGCCATTCGGTATCGAAGTCACTCTCTGGAGGCAGATAGTTCATTGAGACACAAATGACTCTAACGGTACCGGGCACTAATAGCTGAGGATTGGAGCGTAAGTCTGCATGGCGTTGCATGTATTCCATATGGCCATGGCGCCCTTCGGCTAGCCATTCTTGTAAGCGCTCACTGGCAAGGCCCAGATGGGTATCGGTGATACGCAAACCATCAAAACCCAGGCTCTCAGCCTGCTCCCCCAGCCAAGCTCGAAGCTTTGGCTGATCTAGAGAATGAGCGCTATTAGGTGACGGGGTAGATAAAGACATAGGCAATACAGAATGTAGCGCAATAATTGAATAAACTAGGGTAATGACCGTAAATCAGACGCCTGTGGCATCTCCAACAGCATCACTCAAGCAATATTGTAGGCAGGAAGCAGAAACTGCATCCCTAGCCCAGCGTCTTGCCGCCTCTATTCAGGTGTTCATCGGGCATACCCCAGAGACGCACCTCAATATCTCCCTTGAAGGTGATTTAGGTGCAGGCAAAACGACCTTTGCCCGGCATTTGATTCAAAGCCTAGGCCATGACGGGAAAGTGAAGAGCCCTACCTATACCTTATGTGAGCCCTACCTATTACAAAGCAATCAACAAGCCTTTACTGCCCACCACTTCGATCTCTATAGAATGCGTGATCCCCTGGAGTGGCAAGAGGCAGGATTTGCAGAGTATTTTGATGTCCCCGGCTTTTGCTTAATCGAATGGCCAGAAAAGGCGGAAGGCACTTTGCCTACATTTGATATTCAGATTGCTCTGATAGCCGGCGCACAGGAAAATGAACGTGCCATTGAACTAAATGCATTTTCTGAGCAGGGCAGAAAAGTGCTTGAGAATGTCCAGGCAGCGCAAGTAAATCCATGAGCAGTAAAAAAGTGAATCACTCTAGAAGGCGGCACCTCAAGACTTCAGCCAAGTTCTTGAGTTTTGCGCTACTACTCACTGAGATCGATATTGCTTGGGGCGCCAAGATAATGGGTGTGCGTATTTGGCCGTCAGAGGATTACACCCGCATTACTTTAGAGTCTGATACGCCGCTACCCATTACGCAACAGATACTAACTAACCCAGATCGCTTGGTGGTGGATGTGCAAGGTCTGGAACTAAACCCGACCTTGAAAGACTTAGTTGCCAAAGTAAAGCCAAATGATCCTTATGTATCCCAAATTCGGGTGGGGCAATTTCAGCCAGGGATTGTCCGTTTGGTATTTGACTTAAAAGAACCGATCAAGCCGCAACTCTTTACGCTTGATCCCGTTGGTGAATACAAATACCGCATGGTATTTGATCTATACCCCACTACGCCACCTGATCCACTCATGGAGTTAGTGAAAAGTAGCGCTCGTAAAGAAAGTGCTCTTGCGAAATCCAATGAAGAAATCGATTTGATTGCTCAGTTTGCGACCAAAAAAGAAAAAGAAGCGGCAAAAGTACCTGCAGCTCCAGTAGCCCAAGCTATTCCAGAAAATAAACCGCTTCCTGCACCAGCGAAATACAACCGCCTCATCACCATTGCGATCGATCCTGGGCATGGCGGTGAAGATCCAGGTGCCATTGGTGCGGCAGGATCGAGGGAAAAGAATGTAGTTCTCTCGATTGCTAAACGACTTAAGGACAAAATTGAGGGTGAGGCCTATATGCGCCCTTACCTCACCAGAGATGGTGATTATTTTGTGCCGCTCCATGTCAGGGTTCAAAAAGCCAGGCGCGTTGAGGCAGATTTATTTGTGTCTATTCATGCAGATGCGTTTATTGAGCCAAGAGCAAAAGGCGCTTCAGTATTTGCTCTTTCTCAAATGGGTGCAAGTAGCTCAATGGCGCGCTGGATGGCCAATAAAGAAAATGCTTCAGACCTTATTGGTGGAATCAATATTAAGACGCAAGATCGACAAGTTGCTAACTTACTCCTAGATATGTCAACGACTGCTCAAATTAAAGACTCCATGCAGGTGGGTCAATCCATTCTCAAGCAAATTGGTGGCTTTGCCCCTTTGCATAAAGGAAAGGTAGAGCAAGCCAGCTTTGCTGTTTTAAAGGCTCCAGACATTCCATCTATACTCGTAGAGACTGCTTTTATCAGCAACCCTCAAGAAGAAGCCAGATTGAATGATGATGGCTACCAAGACCAGATTGCCGAGGCTATTTTGAGAGGAATTAAGGAGTATTTTTCCAAAAACCCACCAGTGGCAAGACGAGTTAACTCATAACGTACTTGTAAGTACAAGGACTTACGGGCAGACCCCAGAGACCAAGGGGAAGCTAGCAACTTCTTGCTATAATTTCCGTTTTACCGGGTCGGTAGCTCAGTCGGTAGAGCAGCGGAC
>Ga0194037_1002783_pt1 | contig 11226 bp, 7 predicted proteins | sample JunL306m_MetaG_FD_148653 | JGI IMG/M metagenome (GOLD analysis project Ga0194037, IMG submission 148653) | Anoxic zone freshwater microbial communities from boreal shield lake in IISD Experimental Lakes Area, Ontario, Canada - Jun2016-L304-6m | ecosystem: Environmental > Aquatic > Freshwater >...
CTGTGCGACCTGCAATTTGAGAGGCGTCACCAGCCTCCAAGAACTGACGAAGGCCGTCCGTTCGAGGCTTTTTGCAAATACGAAAGACCTCCTTCCATCGATCATCAATCCCCTGGTGCCGACCTGGAAGAACAAGCGGGTGCTCATCTATGGGGCAGGCGCTCACACCTCCACCTTGTTCAATAAAACCCAAATCATCGAGGCCCACCCCATCGGAATCGTCGATAAAAATGCCCAAAACCTGGCACCGTCCATGTCGGGTGTTCCCATCTATCCCATCGACGCCATCGAGTCCTTAAACCCGGACGTGATCGTGATTTCCTCCTTTGCCTATCAGGAAGAAATCGCTCAATACCTGCAGCAATGTGTCTCCACCGGAATCGAGATTATCAAAATTTATGCCTAATCTACTCCGGCGATAGAACGCCGTCCCTTGGGTGTTTGAATGCTTCTTGAAGACAAGAAACATGCACAGCTTTGTCTCTGAGGTGTGGTCATGAACGAATCCTTCAATCCTGATCAGACTCGGGCTTTGAACTTTCTGGTGGTGGTTCCGAAGTTCACCACCCATCCAACTCAGGACTACATTTTCCCCATGGGAATTGGCTACATCGTGGCGGCCATGCGCCAGCACGGCCTCGCCACCACCGTCCTGGATCTCAATTTGTATGAAGCGCCCCCTCGAGAGGTTTTGGCTGAAGTCATCCGGGATCGCTCCGTTGATGTGGTGGCCACGGGAACCATCTCGGCTCACTTCAACAAGGTGAGAAGCATTCTAGAAGGCGCGAGGGCGGCCAAACCAGATGTCCTGACCATCCTGGGCGGCGGGGTCATCAGCAGCGAACCGGAACTGATGATGAATGCCCTTAAGCCTGATTTCGGCATCCTCGGAGAAGGTGAACGCACGATCATCGAGCTGGCCGAGGCCCTGGCCTCCACCCAAAACTACGACCACGTCAGCGGCATCATATTCCGAGATTCCACAGGCAAGCTACGCACGACTCCCCCGCGAGACGCCATCCGGGAATTGGATCACCTGCCCTTCCCAGACGAGGAGTTGTTGCAGGGTTTCTACAAACATCATGCCCATGTGTACAACCTGGTCGGAAGCCGCTCCTGCCCCTATAAATGCACCTTCTGCTATCACCCCATTGGCGATCTCTACCGTCAGCGCAGCATGGAGAACCTCTTTCAGGAGGTCGAAGAAAGCCATCGTAAATACTCGCCTTTTCATTACCGCGTGATCGACGAGCTCTTTTCCATTCGCCGGGATCGGGTGCTGGAATTTTGCCGCCGCATCAAACCCTACAAGGTGAAATGGGATGTCCAGATGCGGGTTTCCGACGTGGACCCGGAGCTTTTGCAGATCATGCGAGACGCGGGATGTGTACTGATCAGCTACGGTCTGGAAAGTGGCAGTCAAACGGTGCTGGAAAGCATGAAGAAGCACACCAAGGTGGAAGATCTGACGAAGGCTGTGGACTGGACCTACGAGGCTCGATTGCAGATCCAAGGTAATTACATTTTCGGTGATCCTGCCGAGACCTTCGAAACAGCCATTGAAACCTTCAGCCTCTGGTTGAGACAGAAGGGCAAAGGCATCTTCATGTTTCCCATCGAGGTTTACCCCGGAACCCCGCTCTACATTGATGCCGTCAAGACCGGGCTCATCCCCGACCCCCTCAGCTATATCATCGAGGGCTGTCGGTCTATCAATACGATGCGCCTTCCAGACCGAGACGCCCTTCAGTTGCTCCTTGTGATGTACCTGCTGGCCATGACCTACAACCGCACCCCTTGCCGGGTGCTGGACTGCCGCCCTGGAACCAGGGTTCCCGCAGCAAATGGCGAGGGGAGGCAACTCTACGACGCCAAACTGCTATGCCCCCATTGTCGGCAGGAAATCGACTACAAGGGCCTGCCCATGTATGTCCCGCAGAAGCTCTCCTGCCGCCACTGCGATCGGCGCTTTGACATGCAACCCCTCAGTCAGTGGCGACACTGGTCGTCCAGCTACCAGATAGCTCACGACTACCAATTTCAAGCATCGCATGCGGAAGAGTTGCGGAAACTGCTTCACCAGGATCCCAGCGTCTACTACCCTGCTCAAACTCCCGGCAGGATGAAGGCTCATCTCTTTGGCGTCTGCTACGAAATTCCGGCCTGCTTCACCTTCGATCAGATCCGCTTCAACCAAATTCGAATCTTTGCTTCCAGTGAAGCCGACAGCCATCTCGATCCGATCTACATCGCCGACTGCAACTGCGAGGACCTGCGCACGCCCCGCTACCGGACCCACCGCATGGAGCGCCTCGTACGAGACTGGCAGCAGCGGAACTGCACCGTGGCCCTGGTCGGCACTCAGATTGAGATCCAAAAACTGATGGATTGCACCTGCATCCGGGACACACGGTGGGTGGGCTGCATCGTTTTGGATGCCACGGAAGTTCCCGGATTGACGGATCAAGGCTATCCCGTCTGGACGACGGAGGAACTCTCGAACCAGCCTCCCCAGGTTCTGCTCATCGCCTCCACACTCAATCAGCGACAGCTTTGCGAGCAATACGCGGGCCTGCTTACCCAGTTCGGAACAGAGGTCACGGGGTTCTACGAAACGGGCGCCCAATTTTGAAACTGCCCTGAGCTTGGGTCAGCCCGCCATGGCCGCCTTAAACGGGCGGGAGGATCACCCGATTGGGCAAGGCCAGATCTGCTCGAATGGCAGATTCAATGGCAGGACCATGGCCCAGGCTGGCCACAAAGATGGGACCCGGAAAACCACGAAGCCAAGCCGGTGGATGGATGAGGCGACCACCCAGGGATTGGCCCTGAAGGTGGGGATTGGAATCCACAAAGGCGGCAATCGGCGCCTTGGCCATCGCGGGAGCGGCCATGAGACGACAGGAGAGCGTACCCGCACCCCAGACTGCGAATGACTCATCACCTGTGGCCAACGCGGAAAGAAGGCTTTGTAGGGGGCGATCTCTTACCAGGGAAACCCGGACGTATTCCTTGGCTGCCTCGGGGCCTTCCAGATCCCTTTCGATGAGGGGCGGCGGGGCCAGCGCTTTGTGGTAGCCCAGGGCAAGCACCTGCATTCGGGAGCCGCCACTGTGGCTTCGCTGCACAGCCCCCCCGAAGGCTTTCTCGAAACCGAAGCGGCCCATCAGCGCATCCAGGCTGTGCTCCGTAAAGAACGTCACATGCTCCGTGCTGAACTCCTGGAATGGGGCCTCCGTTGAGGCTGGGAAGCCCAGCAGATCCGGCACCTCCACGTACAGCAACCCTCCGGTGGCGAGGACTGCCGCCAACCCGAGAATGGCCACGTCCAAATCCCGCAGGTGTTCTAAAACGCCAATGGCCGTCACTACGTCAAAGGGTCCTCCGGGCAGAGGTTCTAATAGGCTCCCCACATGCAGGCTGGCACCGGTCATGGCCTGTGCATAAGCAGCGCAGGCAGGGGATGGGTCCAATCCAGACAAATTGGTGAAGCCCCGCTGCTTCAAGGCCCACAAAAGGCCCCCTATGGCACAGCCCACATCAAGCAACCGAAGGGAGGTGTTCTGAATTGCCTGGGCCAGTTCCATGGAGATGGCGGCGAAGCGCTGCTGGTCCACAGGCGAGGGGTCTCCAAGGCGTGTGGTTTCTTCATATTTGGACTGCTCGGCATAGTGGTGATCGAAAGCAGTCTGCGGTGGCAATGGAGATGCGAAGACCCCACCACACCGACAGCAGGCCACCACATCGTAGCCAGCGTGGAGCGAGGCACCCAGTATGGGAGCCATGGCATGGCGATGGATCAGATCCACATCCGAATTCAGGCAGCAGGGACAGGACCTAGGGAGGGGGTGGGGAATGGCATCTGGATGTGGCATACGAGCCTTTCGGGTCAAGTGCGCCCTATAAAATATCGGCCTTCTGGGTGAGTATGGGGGAAACCTTCTAGGTGAGACGATGCCAAGTCCGTTGCTCTCGATCTGTATCCCAACACTCAACCGTGCGGACCTACTGGCGGACATGCTGGCCAGCCTCAGGCTGGAATTGGCGTCACTAGCAGATCGGGTTGAGGTGGTGGTCTCTGATAATGCCAGCGTGGATGCCACCTGCGAAGTATTGCGCTGTCACCAGGACTGGATTACCTGGGGCCGCAACGAAAGCACTGTAGGCTTCACCAAGAACCTCCTGAAGGTGACCTGCGATTTGGCCACGGGACGCTTTGTGTGGTTGGTGGGAGATGACGACCTGGTGATCAGGGGGGCCGTGGCGCGGGTGTTGCAATCCCTGGAGGACAATCCAGATCTCGACTACCACTACCTGAACTTTGGCTGGGTGGATGTGCAGGGTCGAGCCGAGATCATCCGAACCATGAATAGCACGCCCCCCCGCGACCCCCGGAGACGCTTCCAGTGCGATGAGATGCGCACCCTCCGCTTGGATCGCCTGGAAGACTTGGCACTGCTTCCTGGCAAGAATCCTTCAGCTCTTTTCAGTGGAATCTTCTGCTTTGCGGCCCGCCGTGAGTTATTCCTGGCCGCTCGTCCCAAACTCCACCCCAGCGATAGCCTGGATGGCTCCTCCGAGTTGGCCGACGACTGCTTCCCACACGCCATGATCACCTTGCCCGCCCTGGCGGGACAACCCGTGGCTTACATAGGGGAACCCTGTATGCTTCAAGGCATCAATGCCTGGGAATGGGGACGCTACGCCTACAAGAATATGCTCTTCGGCACGCACCAACTCTTCACCTGGTTGGAGGGGACGCCCCTGGCTAAGGACGGTCTGAACGCACTCTGGGCGAGCTATTTCGATATGGCGGGGCGCCTTTATGCCAGGATGCTTCGGTTCCCTGACGACCATGATGGCGAACCACTCGTGCGCCAGAAGGTGCTCCCGAGGGTGGCTGACCAGCCCCCATTTTGGTCGGCCTTTCTGGAGGAAGACCGCATGATCATCGAGTGCGATCACGATGCCCGGGGCATGGTGGAAACCCTTCGCAGCATGGGACTCCCCGGGAAAGCACGTGTGGGGCTTTGGGGCATCCAGGGCCGGGGTCACCGCTTCGTGTTCTTTCTAGAATCCGATCGGCCCCAATTGATCTGGGCTGCAGACCGTGAGCCAACCCTACATGATCGTCCCTTGGATTGGACCGACCTCACCATCAGCCCTCCCAGCACCCTTGCCGAGGCAGGATTGGATGTGCTGGTCCTGGGGGTTCGGCGTGAATTTGTTCCGGAGGTCGTGGCGCACGCCAAGGGCCTCCTGCGGCCCGGCTCACGCATCCTCAGTGTCCTGGGCCTGGAGACCGTCTGACGTCAATCCGTGGCGTAAAGCACCAGCTCCCACCCTTCCGTGCCATGGCTTCGCAGGTGGAGCGTGGATTTCGGACGAAGCTCCTGCAGGCAGAGCGGCAGTTGCCAGAGATGAGCCTGGCGATGGTAGGAGCAAATGGCAAGGCGAGGACGGTGCTGGGCCAGGATCCCCGCAGCCCCCTTCAAGGCTTCGAGCTCGGCGCCTTCGATATCCAGCTTCAAGAAGGTGGGCGCCACACCAGCGAGTAAATCATCCAGCCGTCCACAAGGCACGTTCACTGCCCCATCGGATGCTGAGGCAGAAGAGAGCTGCCCTTCAGCGGCGAAACTCAACGTGCCAGCATGATCGGAAAGGGCCGTGGCCCGCCCATGAATGGCCCCAACCATGGGTGACGTTTCGAAGCGATGACGGAATCGGTCGATGTTCGTGGGATCGGGCTCGAACCCATGAGCTTCCACGAGCCTGTCACCCCAGCGGGCTACGGCCTCTGCGATGGTGTCGCCATCATAGGCACCCCCATCCACCAATACTTCGCATGGGCGGGGGGGCATCAGCGTCGGCTCGAAGTAGATGTCATCGGGATCCGCTTGGGCAACGGCTTGAAAGTCCAGATCCAGCCGCCATAGCGCATGACGCGCAAACATTTCGCGGCTGCGCGAGTCTGCGAGGTTCTCCAGCGCGCGGGCAATCTGCTCTGCGGCTTCCAAGACCAACTCGGGACGATCCATCGAATAGTAAGGGAGAAAGGCATTCGGGTGTGCCCAGGCTAGGTGGCCGAAGTGCGCCACCCGCGCGGTGCCTCGAGCCACCAAGTCTTGTTGCGTTGCAAGAAAGGAGTGGCCGCCCTGGGCCCTCCAGATGGTGACCAGGAAGGGGCACGCATCACCGAAACGCCGAATCGCATCCTCTGGGGAAAGGACTGGAGTTCCATCCAGATCTGACCCCCACCGGCTGGAAGCATTGTCCGCAAAGGCCACCACCGACAACCCCAAAGCGCGCATGGTCGCCTGGGTGCGACGTCCCAGCAACCCCGCGCCAAAAAGCACCAGCCCGCGGCTATCGCCAAGCATGCTCGTGGCAAGGTTCCGCCTGCGGGCAGCGCCTTCCCGCGGTGCTTCCTTCAGGGCCTCCCGCAAACGCAACTCGAAGGTCATTGGGACTCCCTCATGGACCCGGCGACGGCGAGTCCGTGATGCGATGAGCCTGGTTCTCCTGTAGCCATCGGACCTGCTGGAAGACTCCATCTTGAAGGGAGTGTGGTGACCAGGTCTGCATCACCGTACGGAAAGCCTCGTTCGAGCCGCTGTATTCCAGGTCCTCCCCCGGAGCCTCAATGTGAACCGGAAGCCTCAGGCCAAGGGACTCCAAGATCATGGCAGCGATGTCTGAAAGAAGTGTTCCTTCACCGCGACACAGGTTGAAGGTCCCTGACAGCTCCGGCCGTTCGAGCACTTGTGCCACCGCCGCCACCACATCGTCAACATGGAGGTAGTCGAAGCGACGGTCCTGCCGCAGACAGAGTGGCTCGCCGCGAAGCCCGCGGCAGGCGTTGCTGGAAATGAAGCGAATGCGCATATCCTCCCGGGGACCGAACACCCCAAACAAGCGGAGGTTCAAGGCCCATGGTAGGCAGTTGCTATGTCGAGCGATGATCAACTTGGACAGGCCATAGTCATCTTTGGGAACGTGATGGCCCAACTCGTTTTCAGTCAGGCGGGCATGCCAATGCTCGCGGCTGAACTCAGCGCCACTCCCGAAATGGATGAGCCTTCCATAGGCCCCTTCGCAGCGCACAAGGTTGAAGAACATCTTCAAGTTACGCTCGAAGGCCAAAGAGGGATCCCGACGTGCCATGGCCGTGGCATTCCAGGTGGCCGCATGAAGGACTTGATCAAACTGGCCCCGTTCTATAAACAGACGAACAGCTTCCATATCCAACAGGTCCAGTTCGGATCGGCCTGGACAGGCAACTTCATACGCTCCAGCCAAACCTTCGTAAAGGTGACTACCAATGAACCCGCCGACCCCCGTGATGAGAATCCGCTGCACCATAACTCAGGCGTCCTGCTGCGGGAACATCATGTTCCTTGCAAATTCCTCCCGATCCAGGAAGGGGAAGAGGTCCTCCATCGGGCGTGTGGCCATGCTCCCATCGGGCCGCTGATAACTGGTGGCCCGTAATAGGGTTGGTTGGTCCGTATCCAGCTTCACATCGCAAACCAAGGGGCCGGGTGCGTTCAAGAGTTCCGTCATTCGGTCACGGAGGTTCTCGTGGCTTTCTAAGCGGGCAGTAGCAAGCCCATAGGCGCTGGCCACAGCCAGTGTGTCTGGCAATGTGAGCCCTGATGTCGCATCGCTGGCTACGAGGCGCCCCTGAAAGTAGTTGCGCTGGCTGTTACGAATTGAGCCGTATCCCTGATTGTTTAGAACGAAGAATTTGATGGGCAGGTCTAGGCGCCGAATCACCTCCAGTTCCTGAATGTTCATCTGAAAGCCACCGTCGCCATCAACACAGATGGTGCGGCGCCTCCCAGAGGCGAGACAGGCTCCTAGCGCCGCAGGAATCCCAAAGCCCATGGGCCCAAGCCCCTGGCTGTTGAGCATCCTCACGCCCTTGGATAGGCGCAGGGCTTGGCAGGTCAATTCGCTGGACTGCCCCGAGGACCCTGGCGTCAGGACATCGCCATCCCGCAGTAAATCGGAAATAACATCCATGAGTACATAGGCGTTCACATGACCAACAGCCTCCCAGAAGGATGGTTGCACCACCGGATAACGGCCGCGCCAATCCCGGATACAATCCCACCAGGCGGTGCGCGTGGGTTGGGGATGCACATGGGCCTCCGACAGTAGGGCGCGGAGAAAGACACCCGCATCGGCCTCCACAGGAACGTCAAGTTTCATGCTCAATTTGGCAATTTCTGCTGGATCAATATCCACCACAATTTTTCTTGCCCTGGGTGCAAAGTACTCCTGCATGTAAGCGATCTGGCCGAGGTCCAGTCGTGCTCCCACCACCAATAGCCAGTCGGCATTTTGCTGAGTAAAGTTCGCTGCGCGTTGCCCAATGGCACCGGGACGGCCCACCGTATTCGGGTGCTCCTCTGGAATGAAATCTGCCGCCTTCCAGGTTGTGAGAAGGGGGAGGCCCAACGTTTCAACCACGGCCACCAGAGAATCGATGGCCCCAGCATGCCGCACGCCATTACCCGCCAGGATCGCGGGTCGTTCTGCCTGGTCAAGCAAGGCCAGTGCTTCCCGTACAGCTTCGGATAGATCCAAGTCTGGCTTGGGTTCGGGGCACCAGCCCGCCAAGCCTGCCACGTCAATCTCTGCGGCCTGAACATCCAAGGGGATGTCGATCCAGACGGGCCCGGGGCGCCCTGTTCGCGCAAGGTGAATCGCCCTGTCCAGATGGACCCGAATCTGCTGCGAATCCTCTACTATCGCCGCATACTTGGTAATGGGCCTTGCCATTGAGATGATATCGATCTCCTGGAACCCCCGCTGACGAACACCAGAATCACCCTTGAGATCAGCCCGCTTCACCTGCCCTGAGATGATGATGCAGGGTGTGGAGTCGAGCCATGCGGCCGCTACGCCAGTTAGAGCGTTCGTCCCCCCGGGCCCCGTGGTCACAAGACCGGCAGCAAAGCCACGCAATTGGGCATAAGCATCTACTGCGACCGCAGTGCCTTGCTCGTGTAGGTTGCAGATAAATCGCAGCTTTGGGTGACGTGCGAGGGAGTCCACCAAGTGCATGCAGCCACCGCCCGGCAACATGAAGACATCCTCGACACCCTCGGCTGCAATTCGGTCCCAAACATAATCAGAGAGCTTCATGCTGTCACCCGAAGAAGTAGGTGAGCAGGGTTTTCCGATTGGTGTTTTGCATGATGGATGGGTCCGTATAATAGCTATCCGCAGGAAAATGTGTGGAACTTACTTCCTCAATGACGGCGCCTGTTTGGGACCAAAACTCGTGCCGAACTTCGCGTTCCACCGTGAGCACTTCGCCGGGGTTAGCCAGTGATTCTACCCCATCCAACGTCACACAAACTTGACCGTGGAGGATGTGGAAGGTCTCTTCCTTCTGTAGATGATATTGCTCGGGGTGATGCTGGCCTGGAAGGAGGACGAGCAGTTTCTTGCAGTAGGAACGGTTGACGACGTTGATAATGGTCATCCCGACTTCTTCGAATCGGTCTATCCCATAGTGATGGGAAATTTCCACGTCTGCCTTCTCTGATGTGACAGTATGGCTTTCCTTCAACAAGGTGCGCACTTGTTGGACGATTTCGATCACTTTTTCTCGATGATCGACCCGCTCTACATCCTTGGTAAAGATCGGGCTCCTTGCGTGGATGGGTGATGTCGCCCGGAATTTAACATATTTTGAAAACTCATTGGCCGTCAACTGCCCGGGCTCATTGGGCATGGCGAAGACGATCTGTTTTTGGTCAATGTAGTCACCGACCCTAATGTCTTCGGAGGCATACATGCCGCGCCGCAGCTCCCGAAGGCTCTCAGCCTCGGCCTTGCTGGGTTCATACCGCTCAAGAGCATATCCACACGCTACTAGCGCCTCGGATGCCGCCTCCAGCCAAGGGACGACCTGTTCCGGGCTAGAGGAATAGGCGTTAAGTGGACTGCCCGGGGTGGCAATGCCCACATGCCGTTCAAAGACAGTTGCGCCTTTGGCCAGGGCCATCTGTACGAAGCGTGTGTTATCTGGAGCCTCGTGCGTGGAGAAACCGATGGGGTGCTGGGGGTAACGAGTTTTTAGGAAATCGATTTGATCAAGTTGCAGATTGGCTGCCGGGGTCGGGTACTCGCCAATGCAGTGCATCAAGGTAAGTTGCCGCTGACGATGCTCAAAGAAGCTCACAACCTGGTCCAGCACCTCCAAGGTGACCCCCGCAGTGGAGGCGATGATGGGCAGACGAGAGGTGGCGATGCGCTCCATCAGGGGCCAATCACCAAAGGAGCAACTTGCGATTTTAAGGATGCGGTAGTCGTGAGCCTCAATCCGACTCACAGAGACCTCATCGAATGGGGTGCAGACCGGGATGAACCCTTCGCGCTCCATCTCCTGCCGAAGGGCCATGAACTGATTCTCTGCGAGGCGCGTTTCCTGAAACCTCTTGATGTACTTCAAGTCCGTTCGCCCATGGAAATCAGGATGAATAAAGGTGTCCAGGTCGCGGTACTGAAGCTTGAACCCAAAGTCGAATCGGTCTCGAAATGGCGCCACGAGTGGGCCGAAAGTCCGGAGTATGCGGAGGCCGTGTTCGACACTCCCGGCATGGTTGTTGGCCATTTCAAAGACGATGAGAGGTCGTACACCCTCTATTCGCATGATGTTCCTTGAAGAAATATGATCTACACAATAGCCTGATTGCTGCAAACTTGGATCATTACTTGCATTGAGGAATTTTATGAGTCATGTTTTTCAGCCGTCCCCGCAGTCTAAATTGGATAGGCTCCCCATCGAACAAGCAAAAGCCGTGCGAATGGTACTGACCGATGTTGATGGGGTCCTTACGACGTCTCAGGTTATCTACGACGGCGCTGGGACGCGATTTCGAGCCTTCAGCACTCGAGATGGTGCCGCCGTCCAATGGCTGGAACAGGTTGGAATTCCCGTAGGATTCATTTCGGCCCTGGACGATGTCAGCACCCGGAAACGCGGCACAGACCTCGGTATCCAGGAACTCCACCTGGGCTCGCAAGACAAGCTTGCCACCTTCTACGCTATCCTCCGCAGGGTAGGCATCAACTCAGACGAGGTCGCCTATTTGGGTGACGACTTGGTGGATCTCCCCATTCTTCTGAGGGCAGGTTTTGCAGCCTGCCCGTCGGACGCCGCCCCTGAAGTCCAGGAGGCCTGTAGCTTGGTTCTTCCGCAAATGGGTG
>Ga0194037_1002784_pt1 | contig 11218 bp, 9 predicted proteins | sample JunL306m_MetaG_FD_148653 | JGI IMG/M metagenome (GOLD analysis project Ga0194037, IMG submission 148653) | Anoxic zone freshwater microbial communities from boreal shield lake in IISD Experimental Lakes Area, Ontario, Canada - Jun2016-L304-6m | ecosystem: Environmental > Aquatic > Freshwater >...
AATTATTGAAGAAGTGAAGGGTCCAAAGATCGACATCCTTCGCTACAAGAACAAGACCGGCTATCGCCGTCGTCAAGGTTTCCGTTCCCAACTTACGCGCGTGAAGATCACCGCGATTACGAAATAAATAAGGCGGCGAATATAAATGGCAAGTAAAAAAGGTGTCTCCTCTACCCGTAACGGTCGCGATTCAAATGCTCAGTACCTTGGTATCAAGCGTTACGCAGGCCAGATCGTAAAGAGCGGGGAAATCTTGGTTCGCCAACGCGGAACAGTTTTCCACCCAGGAGCAAACGTTGGTATCGGCAAGGACGACACACTGTTCGCACTTTCTGCTGGCGAAGTTGCTTTCGGTCGCGCTCGCGGTCGTAAGGTTGTAAACATCGTTCCCGTACCAGTCGCTTAAACGCGGATTATTCTTTGCGGGTCCGCGTATTGCGGGCCCGCATTTTTATTTCACCAGTAATTCAAAGTAAATCTCAAAGTATTAAGAAACCGAGAGGGAGGGAAAGTAAATGGCAACATTCGTTGATCGCGTAACGCTCCTTGCCTTTGCGGGAAGTGGTGGCGATGGCTGCGTATCCGTTCACCGTGAAAAATTTAAGCCACTGGGTGGTCCAGATGGCGGTAATGGCGGTCGCGGTGGCGATGTCATTCTCTTCGTAGATCCAGGTACGACGACCCTTTTAGATTTTCACCATTCACCACATCGTCGCGCTACAAACGGCTCACTTGGTTATGGCGATTACTGCAACGGTAAAGAAGGTAAAGACTTAATTTTGCCAGTTCCAAATGGAACCGTAATTAAAGATCGCGATGGAAATATTCTCGCTGACCTCGTAGGTAATGGAACTCGCTTTATTGCCGCCCAAGGTGGCAAAGGCGGCCTCGGTAACGCGGGCCTTGCATCATCAAAGCGCAGAGCTCCTGGCTTTGCACTTAAAGGTGAGCCAGGTGAAGAGCGTTCCCTAACTCTTGAATTAAAGAGCGTGGCAGATATTGGCCTAATTGGTTTTCCTTCTGCCGGTAAATCTTCACTCATTGCGGCAATTTCTTCGGCAAAGCCAAAGATTGCAGATTATCCATTCACAACTCTTGCACCGAACCTTGGTGTGGTTCAAGCCGGCGATACTCGCTTCACAGTTGCAGATGTTCCAGGTTTAATTCCGGGTGCATCTGAAGGTAAAGGTTTAGGACTTGAATTCTTGCGCCATGTTGAACGATGTGCTGCTCTCGTTCACGTGTTGGATTGTGGAACACTAGAAACAGATCGCGATCCGGTAAAAGATTTCGACATTATTGAAGAAGAACTTTCATTTTATGGCGGGCTCTCCGAGCGACCAAGAATTATTGCGCTAAATAAAGTCGATCTTCCAGATGGAAAAGCGATGGCAGATATGGTGCAACCAATCCTGGAAGCTCGTGGCTATCCAGTATTTCAAATTTCAGCAGCATCCCATATTGGTTTAACTGAACTTAATTATGCAATGGCCAGAATTATTCAAGCCGCACGTAAAGCCGAAGCCGCACAAGAAAAGGCACGCATTGTTCTGCGACCAGCACCAGTTGGCGATTCTGGATTCTCTGTTACAGCAAATGAAGATGGTTCATTCACCGTTCTTGGTGAGAAGCCAGTTCGTTGGGTGAAGCAGACTGACTTCGGCAATACCGAAGCGATTGGTTATCTTGCAGATCGTCTGGCAACACTTGGTGTTGAGCGCGAACTGTTTAAGAAGGGCGCTAAGGCTAAAGATGAGGTTCGAATTGGTGCAGGCGATGCCGCAGTAATTTTTGATTGGGAACCAACGATTGAGGCTGGCGCCGAACTTCTTGCCGGACCTCGTGGTGGCGATTTACGTATTGAATCTCCTTGGGCTGGTCGTTACATCGAAGATGATGATCAACTAAGTGATGATGAAATTGCAATGCAATGGGAGAACAACGTAACAAACCCAAGAGATCCACGGGTGCAAGAAGAGGTTGAAAAATAATGGCTAACAAATACTTGACGGACGCTAAGCGCGTAGTTGTAAAGGTAGGCTCTTCAACGCTTACCGGAAGTGCTGGTACGGCTCTTGATAACAGCGCAGTCGCAAAATTAGTGGATGTCGTTGCTGGCTTAGCCAAATCTGGCAAAGAAGTTGTCATTGTTACATCAGCAGCAATCGCCGCTGGCTTGGCACCGTTGAAAATGACTTCGCGTCCAACAGATCTTGCAACTCAACAAGCCGCCGCATCGGTTGGGCAAGGACTTTTAATAGCTCGATATACCGAAGAATTTGGCAAGCACAATATTGTTGCATCTCAGGTACTACTAACAGGCGATGATGTTGCACTTGCTACGCAATCGGAAAATGCTCAGCGCACGCTATTTCGCCTACTTGAACTTGGTGTAGTCCCAGTGATTAATGAGAATGACTCAGTTGGAACCGAAGAGATTCGCCTTGGTGATAATGATCGCCTGGCGGCAATGGTTGCAAAGTTAATCTCAGCGGATTTGTTGGTATTAGTCTCCGATGTTGATGCACTCTACGATGCACCGCCAGCAACACCTGGTGCCAAGCGAGTAGCAAAGGTCGATGCAGTCAGTGACCTTGGTGAAATTAAAGTTGGTGGAGTCGGAACTTCGGGCGTCGGCAGCGGGGGAATGGTCACAAAGATTCAAGCCGCCGAGATTGCAACAACAAGTGGAATCTCAATGCTGTTAACTAACCTTGCAAATCTCGAAGCAGCGCTAAATGGCGCAGACTTCGGTACCTTCTTCTCTGCTAATTAATACTGCTACTAATTAACCTTTTGGGCCAGGTCGTATAAGACTTTTGCTGTGTCAACCTCTGGATCATTTCCAGTTGGGTTATCAGAAAGTTTTACAATCACAGTTCGGGTTTTTGGATCAGTAAATATCCATTGTCCGTGCAAGCCCATTGCAGTGGTTATTCCTGGGAATGGATGCCAGGTTTGGGCGCCATATCCCCAATTATGATCAAGTGTTGTAACTGGAGTTGTCATGCGCTTTAACCAGTCCGCATTGATGATTTGATTCGATCCGGCGTAGCCACCGTTTATAAGTGCCAAACCTACCCGCGCATAATCTCGTGCGGCTGCGTTAAAGCAGCAGAAGGTTTTCTCTTGACCACCAATGTGATCAACGTTCCAGGTCGCTGGGTATTGCGCACCGATTGGTTGCCAGACGTGCTTGCTGAAGTAGTTAGAAACATCATCGCCTGTGACGTTCTTAATTATCATTCCGAGAAGTTGGGTATCAACGCTCATATATTCAGATTTACTGCCAGGCTCAAATGCCATCTTTCGATTGTGTTTAATAAACCAACTCATGTCGGTTGTCGCATACATCTGGGCAATTCCAACACCCCAACCTTGCGGTCCAGTTGGATAGTTGTCCGAAACACCAACACCAGCCTGCATATCGAGCAGAGTTTGAATTGTTACCTGGTCAAAGGAAGTACCGGTTTTAAATTGCGGAAAATACTTAACAAAAGTATCACCTTCTGAAATTTTCCCAGCGGCGACAAGTTGTCCTATAACGATAGAAGTCATTGTTTTAGCGACCGAGTAAGAAGGAAGCTGTGTTGCAGGCGTCATGCCTTTCTTGTAGTACTCGTATGTGATTACGCCATTGCGAATTAAAATAAAAGCATTGGTATGCGACTTGTCCAAAAATTCCTGCCACTTAACGGTGCTGCCTTGCCAAGAAATTGTCTCTGGAATTTTTTCAGTGCTAGTTGGCCAAACGATAGGTGTTGTGGCCGGTTGGATCGTATGCCAGGGCATCAAATCTGGAGTTTTAGATGCCGGTGCTAGTCCAAGTTTTATCGCCGCGATGGGATTTGGATAATGAATAAACCGAGTGAATCCCGTGAGGGCAACTGCTAGCGCGAGGAGAACGATTACGGTATTTCTAATTCCACGGAATAAATGTTTCATGGGATAAGGGTATGAGGCTCTAGGCTATGTGTATGGAAGCCACAGCGTTAATTGCCGAATTAGCGGATAAAGCGCGTCTTGCTGGGCGCACCTTAGTTGCGGCCTCAAGTGCGGATCGTGTGGCCGCACTTCTTCAAATAGCTGAGGAAATTTCTAGTTCGCAAGCAGAAATCCTCGCGGCGAATGCGCAAGATATGGCGCGCGCGGTGGAAGAGTCGATGTCCTCTTCGATGCAAGATCGCCTCTTACTCACCCCCGAACGCGTGAGCGCAATTGCAGAGAGTGCACGTCAGGTTTCCAAGTTGGCTGATCCACTCGGCAAGACGCTTCGAGAAAGCACACTGCCTAACGGATTGCATTTAAAACAGATCACGGTTCCCTTTGGTGTTGTTGGGATGGTTTATGAGGCGCGGCCAAATGTCACAGTTGATGCTGCAGTAATTTTGTTGATGTCCGGAAATGCGGCGCTCCTTCGTGGTTCTTCCAGTGCGTCCTCAAGTAATCAGGTGTTGGTAGAAGTAATGCGTCGCGCGTTAGGTAAGACCAATATTTCACCGGATGTAATTCAACTAGTACCTTCAAACGATCGAGCAACAGTGCAAGCCCTATTGCATGCTCGAGGAAAAGTAGACCTTGTTATCCCAAGAGGAAGCGCTGCGTTAATTCGCACGGTTGTTGATGACTCAACAGTTCCAACTATTGAAACTGGCGCCGGTGTTTGTCACGTTTATGTTGATGAGAAAGCTGATTTGGCTAAAGCGTTGCCAATCTTGATAAATTCCAAAACTCATCGCCCAAGTGTCTGTAACGCGGCTGAAACTCTCTTGGTACATGCCAGCGTTGCACAAGAATTTTTACCGGTCGCTCTCGCCGCACTCGCGCAGGCTGGCGTAAAACTAAATGTTGATGATCAAACTTCCAAGATTGCGACAGGTTTGGGCATAAGTGTTTCAAAGGCCACCGAGGAGAATTGGTCCACGGAATACAACGCACTTGAAATGAATGTTGCGGTTGTCCCTAACTTATTAGCGGCGGCCGATCACATTGCAAAATACGGCACCAAGCACACCGAAGCTATCGTCACGGAATCGCAAGAGAGCGCCGCGAAATTCATCGCACTCTCCGATTGCGCTGCAGTCATGGTCAATGCTTCGACCCGCTTTACTGATGGTGAGCAGATGGGATTCGGAGCCGAAATCGGAATCTCAAATCAAAAACTTCATGCCCGTGGTCCGATGGGCCTTGAACAGATGACGACAACCACTTGGATTGTTAAAGGTTCTGGCCAGATTCGCGCTTAATCACGATTTATTGTTGTAGTAGGCCGCACGATAAGATTGCCGCATGGCCGCCATTTCCCGCGATGATGTCGCACATTTAGCACGTCTCGCTCGAATAGAGATGAGCGCCGAAGAACTAGATCACATGGCCTCAGAACTCGATGTAATTCTTGGTGCAGTTGCCCGCGTCCAGGAAGTTGCCGGACAAGATGTGCCACCTACTTCACATCCGTTACCAATGACAAATATTTTTCGCGCCGATGTTGTTAAGCCAAGTTTAACTAACGAGGAAGCTCTTTCTGGAGCGCCAGCCAAAGTAGAAGAGCGCTTCAAAGTGCCACAAATTTTAGGCGAAGCAGAATGAGTTCAATTCGCTTAAGTGCAGCCGAAATGGGCGCCGCGCTGGCTAAAGGTGAAATAACTTCTGTTGAGTTAACCAATCAGCACTTTGATCGAATTGCTGAAGTAGATACTGCAGTACATGCATTTCTACATTTAGATAAAGAAGGCGCGCTTGCGCAAGCAAAATCGGTTGATGCAAAACGTGCTGCCGGTGAAAAACTAGGGCCAATTGCTGGTGTACCGCTTGCCCTGAAAGATGTTTTAACGCAAAAAGGAATTCCAACAACCTGTGGTTCCAAGATGCTCGAAGGTTGGCGTCCTCCGTATGACTCAGGCGTTGTTACAAAGTTAAAAGATGCCGGTGTAGTAATTCTCGGTAAGACAAATATGGATGAATTTGCGATGGGTTCTTCTACGGAAAACTCGGCCTACGGACCAACACATAACCCATGGGACTTAACAAGAATACCTGGCGGTTCTGGTGGCGGATCATCCGCATCACTTGCAGCATTTGAAGCACCACTTGCAATCGGAACAGATACTGGTGGATCAATCAGACAACCAGCAGCTGTTACCGGAACTGTTGGAGTGAAGCCAACTTACGGCGGAGTTTCCCGTTATGGGTTAGTTGCGTTCTCTTCAAGTCTTGATCAAGCCGGTCCTTGCGCACGTACCGTTTTAGATACTGCGCTCTTGCACGAAGCAATTGCCGGACATGATCCACGCGATTCAACAAGTATAAATTCACCAGTTCCACAAGTTGTTGCCGCGGCAAAACGCCTTGATGTAAAAGGAATGAAGATCGGTGTTGTCAAAGAGATTTCTGGCGAAGGCTTTCAAGCCGGCGTTCGCACTCGTTTTGAAGAATCACTTCAACTTCTAGTTGAAGCTGGTGCAGAAATTGTTGAAGTTAGTTGCCCGAACTTTGATTATGCCTTGGCTGCTTATTATTTAATTGCACCATCTGAGGCATCATCTAACTTGGCCCGCTTTGACTCGATGCGTTATGGAATTCGCGTTGGCGATGATGGCAACCGCGGTGCCGAAGAAGTTATGAATTTAACAAGACAGGTTGGCTTTGGCCGCGAAGTAAAGCGCCGAATTATCCTGGGAACTTATGCACTTTCATCTGGTTATTACGATGCTTATTACGGTTCGGCTCAAAAAGTTCGTACCTTAATTAAGCGCGACTTTGAAGCCGCATTTACCAAGGCGGATGTATTGGTTTCACCTACTGCGCCAACAACCGCATTTAAGATTGGCGAGAAGAGTGATGATCCACTTGCAATGTACCTAAATGACATTGCAACTATCCCGGTAAATATGGCTGGCATCGGCGGAATGAGTCTGCCTTGCGGGTTAGCTCCGGAAGATGGGCTACCTGTTGGATTCCAAATCATGTCTCCGGTAATGCAAGATGACTTGATGTATCGCGTTGGCGGAACTTTGGAAGCAGCGCTGAATTCTAAATGGGGTCACACTTTGATCTCGCAGATCCCAGATTTGCAGGTGCGCTAGTGGCACTTAACTTTGCACAGGCAATGGAGAAGTACGAACCAACTCTCGGCCTTGAAGTACACGTTGAATTAAATACAAATTCCAAAATGTTCTGTAGTTGTGCAACCGAATTTGGTGGCAGTCCAAATACTCAAACCTGCCCAGTTTGTTTAGGTTTACCTGGCGCACTTCCGGTTGTGAATGCCAAGGCAATCGAAAGCACAATCTTGATCGGGCTCGCGTTGAATTGCTCTATCGCTCCTTATAGTCGCTTTGCACGTAAGAATTATTTCTATCCCGACATGCCAAAGAACTTCCAGACATCTCAGTATGACGAACCAATCTGCGTCAACGGCTATTTAGATGTTGAGATCGATACTGATGAGGGCCCAGCTAAATTCCGAATTGAAATTGAACGTGTTCATATGGAAGAGGACACCGGTAAATCACTACACGTTGGTGGCTCGACGGGACGAATCCATGGCGCCGAATATTCATTACTTGATTACAACCGTGCTGGTATTCCACTTGTAGAAATTGTTACCAAAATCGTTCCCGGAACCGGGAAGTATGCGCCACAAGTTGCGCGCGCTTATGTGACTGAACTGCGTGACATCCTTCGCTCACTTGGAGTTTCTGATGTGAAGATGGAGCAGGGTTCACTTCGTTGTGACGCTAACGTTTCACTCGCACCAATGGGAAGCGGCAAACTTGGAACCCGAAGTGAAACCAAGAATGTGAACTCACTTCGCTCGGTTGAACGTGCACTATTTGGTGAGATCGAACGTCAAGCAAATCGGTTAGAAAATGGTGAACGAGTAGTACAAGAGACCAGGCACTTCCTTGAAGACACCGGGTTAACTCGTCCAGGCCGTTCTAAAGAACAAGCTGAGGATTATCGCTATTTCCCAGAGCCAGATTTGGTTCCTGTTACTCCAGATGCCAAGTGGATTGAGGAACTACGGACAAAACTTCCAGAAAAACCATCTACTCGTCGCAAACGTTTGCAGACCGAGTGGAACGTTCCGGACAAAGAGATGACTGCACTTATAAATGCCGAATTATTGGATGTCGTTGAAGAAACTATTGCACTGGGCGCCGAGCCAACAAGGGCTCGCACCTGGTGGCTAGGTGAAATTTCTAGGCTCGCCAATGAGAAGGAAGTTGAACCAACTTCACTAATTAGTTCAGCAAACCTTGCAGAAATTATTGCGTTGATCGCTAGCGGTGAGCTCACTGACAAACTTGCTCGTCAAGTTGTCGAAGGGGTTATTAACGGTGAAGGTTCGCCAGCAGATGTAATTGCAAAGCGTGGGCTAAAAGTTGTTTCTGATGACTCTGCGCTTATGGTCGCGATTGAAGCTGCTATTGCAGCACAGCCTGATACCGCAGAGCGGATTAGGGGCGGAAATATTCCGGCAGCCGGCGCACTTATTGGCGCGGTAATGAAGGCAACCGGGGGAGCAGCAGACGCGGCTAAGGTTCGTGAACTATTGTTAAAGCACTTAGGTCAGGCTTAAAGGGGAACAAATTGAGCAACAACATGAAGCCACGTTCGGGATTAGTAACTGATGGCATGGAGCGGGCACCAGCGCGCGGAATGTTGCGTGCAGTTGGAATGGGTGATGAAGATTTCGCGAAACCACAAATCGGTATTGCATCTTCGTGGAATGAAATTACACCTTGCAACCTCTCACTTGATCGTCTGGCAAAAGCTTCTAAAAAAGGCGTAATCGCTGCTGGCGGTTTCCCAATGCAATTTGGAACGATCTCGGTCTCAGACGGAATTTCTATGGGCCACGAAGGTATGCACTTCTCACTTGTTTCCCGTGAAGTTATCGCTGACTCAGTTGAAACAGTTATGCAAGCTGAACGTTTGGATGGAATGGTGACCTTCGCTGGTTGCGATAAATCACTTCCAGGAATGATGATGGCAGCCGCCAGAATTGATGTGGCGTCAGTATTTGTTTATGCAGGTACAACACTTGCCGGCCAGGTCGATGGCAAAGATGTAACCATCATTGATGCATTTGAAGCCGTTGGTGCTTGTGCACGCGGATTAATATCTCAAGAGCAAGTAGATAAAATTGAACGCGCAATCTGTCCCGGCGAAGGTGCTTGCGGCGGAATGTATACCGCTAACACAATGGCAGCCGTTGGCGAAGCGATCGGACTTTCACTTCCAGGATCTGCTTCACCACCATCTGTCGACCGTCGCCGTGATGACTATGCAATTGCTGCCGGCGCAGCAGTTGTTGAATTAATTCGCAAGGGAATTACAACCCGTCAGATTCTTACAAAGAAGGCCTTTGAAAATGCCGTCACAGTAGTTATGGCACTTGGTGGATCGACCAATGCTGTTCTTCATTTACTTGCGATTGCAAATGAGGCTGAAGTTGATTTAACTCTAGAAGATTTCCATCGCATTGGTTCCAAAGTTCCACTTCTTGGCGACCTAAAGCCATTTGGAAAATATGTAATGACTGACATCGATCGCGTTGGTGGAATTCCAGTTGTGCTTCGCGCACTTCTTGACGCTGGCTTATTGCATGGTGACTGCCTGACCGTAACTGGCAAAACAATGGCGGAGAACTTGGCTGACATCACCCCGCTTGATCCAGATGGCGATGTTCTGCATGCGATTACTAATCCACTTTCACTTGGCGGGGGAATCACAATTCTTGCTGGTTCACTTGCGCCAGAAGGTGCCGTTTGTAAAACTGCTGGAATTGAAGTCGAGAATTTTGAAGGACCGGCCCGAGTATTCGAGCGGGAACAATCTGCGATGGAAGCGTTAGAAAACGGAACCATCAAAGCTGGCGATGTTGTTGTGATTCGCTATGAAGGTCCAAAGGGTGGTCCTGGAATGCGCGAAATGTTGATGATCACCGGCGCAATTAAAGGTGCTGGTCTTGGTAAATCAACTTTGCTTCTGACTGATGGCAGATTTAGTGGTGGTAGCACTGGACTTTGCGTTGGCCATGTTGCGCCAGAGGCCGTTGATGGCGGACCGATTGCATTCATCAAAGATGGCGATCTAATTCGAATTGATGTTAAGAGCAGAACTTTGGATTTACTTGTCTCAGAAGATGTACTTACAGAGCGACGTAAGAACTTCGAGCCGATCCCACACAAATATAAGCGCGGGGTTTTGGCGAAGTATTCCAAGGTCGTAGGTTCAGCCTCGAAGGGCGCGGTCTGCGGGTAGGTTTCAAATATTGAGACCTTCATCTCAGGGGTTGACTAGCCGCCTGCCTTTGTTGGAGAATTAAGCCATGTCAAAGACAGCTCTTGTGGTGGTGATTAAGTAGCGCGTGATCTAGCAGTTCGATCTCGCGCACCCTCAGTTGATCTGGGGGATTTTTTATTTCAGGAGAATATTTAACAGCCGGCAACTAGAAGAGACTAGAAGGAAGGAGTAGGAAATGAGTAAGAAGATGAATGGAGCTAGTTCACTCGTCGCAGCCCTTGAATCAGCTGGCGTTGATGTCATGTTTGGAATTCCTGGTGGTGCAATTCTTCCAGCCTACGATCCGATCTTCGATAGCAAAATTCGCCACATCCTGGTCCGCCACGAACAAGGCGCAGGTCATGCTGCAACAGGTTATGCCCAAGTTACTGGCCGAGTTGGTGTTTGTATCGCTACCTCTGGACCTGGCGCAACGAACCTTGTTACACCGCTTGCTGATGCCGCAATGGATTCTGTTCCACTCGTAGCAATCACTGGTCAAGTTCCTTCAGCTGCAATCGGAACCGATGCCTTCCAAGAGGCTGATATTCGCGGAATCACCATGCCATTCACAAAGCACAATTATTTAATAACTGATCCGGCAGAAATTCCACGTGCAATTGCTGAAGCATTTTATATTGCAAGTTCTGGCCGTCCTGGTCCAGTCCTTGTTGATATTGCAAAAGATGCGCTTCAGAAAGATACAGTTTTTGATTGGCCAACATCGGTTTCACTTCCTGGTTATCACCCACAAGCGAAACCAGAGAGTTCTGCAATCCGCGATGCTGCTGCGCTGATTACCCAATCTTCTAAGCCTGTCTTCTATGTTGGTGGCGGAGTAATCAAAGCCAATGCCGCAGGCGAACTAATGCAACTTGCCGAATTACTCGGCGCACCAGTTGTTACAACTCTTATGGCACGAGGC
>Ga0194037_1002785_pt1 | contig 11215 bp, 12 predicted proteins | sample JunL306m_MetaG_FD_148653 | JGI IMG/M metagenome (GOLD analysis project Ga0194037, IMG submission 148653) | Anoxic zone freshwater microbial communities from boreal shield lake in IISD Experimental Lakes Area, Ontario, Canada - Jun2016-L304-6m | ecosystem: Environmental > Aquatic > Freshwater >...
TTTGAATGTTTTGTACAATGAACTGAAAACTGAAAAATTTGATTATGTAGCTGATTTTCATTCTGTTTTGCGGTCACAGTATCTGAAATTCCGCTTTCTACTGGGAGGGGCTAAAACAGCGGAAATAAATAAAGGTCGTGCTGAAAAATGGAAATTGTCGTTAAAAAACAACAAACAATTAGCCCCACTTCAGTCTGGATTTAGTCGCTATCATGAAGTATTACGAAAACTTGGATTTAATTTCGAGCTTCAATTTGAATCAATTTTTGCCAATACGAAAGTAGATATAACGCAAAAAAATGAGCAAACAGCTTTAAAGGCTGACTTCAAATGGATTGGAATTGCTCCTTTTGCAAAGCACAAAGGGAAAATTTATCCGTTGGAATTGCAAGAAAAAGTGATAGCTCATTTTGCAAAAGACAACCGTGTAAAAGTATTTATTTTTGGTGGTGGAGAAAACGAAAACATTGTTGTAAATAATTGGTCAGAGAGATATCCATCTATTGTATCGATGGTTGGGAAACTGAACATGAGTCAGGAGTTGCTGTTGATGAGCCAATTAGACGTGATGTTATCTATGGATTCTGCCAATATGCATTTGGCGTCACTGGTGAATACCAAAGTTGTTTCGATTTGGGGTGCAACGCATCCTTATGCTGGATTTATGGGTTGGAATCAGACCGAAGAAAACGCTATTCAACTGGATTTGGTTTGTCGTCCGTGCTCTATTTATGGAAATAAGCCTTGTTATAGAGGTGACTATGCCTGTTTGTACCAAATTACACCAACAACAATCTACAAGCGCATTGAGGCGATAATATTTCAACCTTCAGAAAAAAGTGATTCAAACTTAACTATTTCAAAATGATAAGTATAATTTCTGCAGTTCACAATCAATATGAAATGAATAAGTTATTTCTTGAAACGCTCGAGAAATATACTCGCAATAGTTACGAATTGATAATTATCGACAATGTGTCTACGGATGGCAGTCAGGAATTATACAGAAAACATGGTGCCACAGTTATCCAAAACACTGAGAATTATTCCTATCCATACTGTCAAAATCAAGGCATTAGCATTGCAAAATATGATGTACTTGCATTTTTCAACAACGATATAATAGTAAGTCCTGATTGGGATGTGAGATTGTTGGAGTCGATGAAAAGACACAAATTGGATGTCTGCGGTTTTGGTTGCAACGATTCTATTGAAAAAGAAAATGAGGATATTCATCCCATCAAAAGAAGATGGAAGCATGTGAAAAATCCAATACATACCTTGTTTGGAACACATTCATTTGCATTGCGTTGGATGCAAAAATGGATGTATGGCGACTGGGAAACTTGGTCAAAAAACTGGGCCGCAAAGTATAAAGACGAAATTCGTGAAGGGCTTTCGGGCTCGTGCGTAATTTGTACCCGAAAAGCGCTCGATATCATTGGGCTTTGGGACGAAAGAATACAAAGTGCTGATTTTGACATCTATTTGAAAACTAAGAAAAGACATATTGAAGTAGGCGACATTCAGCCTGCCAGCAACATAATGGGCATTTACGTGCACCATTTTGGACGATTAACTACCAAAGCAAAACCAATTCCATTCGTGGATATTGATAATTTTGTAGAGATAAAAGACAAATGGGGAAGTGAGGCTAATGTGTTGCTAAAAGATATACATGTTGAGATTAAATACATGTTAGCCGGAAACAAGGAAAAATGAAAGTAGTTGTTAATCAGAAATATAGCTCTTTAAAATCATTTGTTGAAAATTTACCAAATATTTTCAGTAATGAGGGAGAATTGATTTATAAAGAAAGAAATATACTGAAATGCTATTCAGTTGATGGTTATAACATTGTTGTGAAACAATACAAGAAACCACATATTATTAACAGGATAGCTTACACCTTTTTTCGTCCATCCAAAGCAAAACGGTCTTATGAGTATGCTTTGAAACTATTGGAACTTGGCATTGAAACGCCTGCGCCAATAGCTTATATTGAGGAATTTAAGTGCGGATTGCTAACGCATGGATATTTATTTTCCATTTACGAAAAAGATTTTTCTATCATAAGAGATTTGATGGACGGAATACAAATTGATGACGATTTATTGAATGCATTGGCGTTGTATATTGCAAATTTACACCAAAATGGAGTTTTGCACTTGGACATTTCACCAGGAAATATGTTGTATAAAAAGGACGCAAAGAATGTCCATTTTACAGCAATTGACATTAACCGAATGCAATTTCCAAAAGTTATTAGCACTGAAATGCGATATAAAAACTTCAACCGGTTATCTGACAATCCTGAGGTTTTAACAAAAATAGCAAAATTCTATGCTGCTGCTACCAATTTGGACGAACAGGAAACCATTGAAAAAATAAAAAAATACAGTGCAAAATTTTTCTCAACAAGAAAATAACAAACTATAAATCATGAGAATAGGTTTTGATGCCAAACGTTTATTTTGCAATCATCGTGGACTTGGGAATTACAGTCGGGATTTGATAAAAATCCTGAATCAGTATTATCCCGAGAACCAATATGATTTATTTACGCCAAAAATCAAAATAGATTTCCCAATAAATCCAAAAAACACACAGATAATTCAACCTGCTGGAATTTACAATTTTCTACCGTCTTCTGTTTGGCGCAGCTATGGAATGAAAGCTGATATTGAGCGACTTGGTGATGACATTTTCCATGGATTAAGTCAAGAATTACCCATTGGTATTGAAAAATTGGCGGTCAAGAAAGTAATTACTTTTCATGATGCTATTTTCGTTCGTTATCCCGAATTATATCCGAGTTCTTATCGCAAAGTATTCACCTTAAAAAACTTGCGAAGTTGCAAAATTTCAGACCGAATTATTGCCATCAGCGAACAGTCAAAAAGAGATGCTATCGAATTTTTCAACTCTGACCCTTCAAAGGTTGAAGTTATTTATCAAGGTTGCAATAATATTTTTAGACAAAAAGCAACGTCAGAAGAAAAAACAAGAATTCAATCAAAATACAATTTACCTACTGATTATCTGCTATTTGTAGGTGCAATAGAACCTCGTAAAAATATTTCAGCTATTCTCGAAGCCATTGCCAATGAGAAAATTGAAACTCCATTAGTTTTAGTAGGACGAGAAACAGACTATACAAAGGAATTGAAAAGTTTAGCCGAGAAGTTGAAAATAAGTTATCAAGTTCATTTTTTGCATCAAGTTGAAACTGTTGATTTACCCACCATTTATCAAATGGCACAATTATTCATTTATCCTTCAATTTTCGAAGGATTTGGCATTCCTATTCTCGAAGCATTGTGTAGCGAAACTCCTGTAATCACTTCTACAGGAAGCTGTTTCGAGGAAACCGGAGGTGAATCCAGCTTATATGTTCATCCACAAAATGCAGAAGAAATTGGAGCTGCCATTTTGAAAGTTTTGTCCGATACAAAACTTCAAGAGACAATGAAATCGGAAGGTTTGATTCATGCTGAAAAATTTACAGATGACAAAATCGCTGATAGATTAATGAACTTTTATAGAAGCATTTAGTAACAAAATCTATGGTATGGAAATCAATAATAACCCGAAAGTATCCTTTATAATCGCCTGTTATAATCAATTTGATTATTTAGAGAAAGTTCTTTACTCTCTATTAAATCAAACGTTTATAGATTTTGAAATAATTATTGCCGAAGATGGTGCTAGTGCGGAGATTCAAAAAATAGTTCTGGATTTTAGCAACAGATTCAGACATCCAATACAACATGCTAGTCATGAGGACAATGGATTTAGGAAAACTATTATTGTCAATCAAGCAGTGAGAATTAGTAAGTCTGATTATTTGATATTTATTGACGGCGATTGTCTTTTGCATCATAAATTTATTGCTCGTCATTATAAAAGACGTAAATTGGGTACGGTGCTTTCTGGTCGTAGAATGATGTTGACTGAAGTTTTAAGCAAATCAATTAGCATTGACCTGATTAAGAAAAAGACTTTTGAAAAACTTTCGTTTTGGTGGAAGTATTTTACATTTAAAGAACGTAAACGTGGATTTTATTTCACGTTTATATTTGGAATTATAAATTCTGTGGCAAAGGATTATTGGGCTTTTGGGTCAAATTTCTCACTATATAAATCAGATTTTATTGATATAAATGGTTATAATGAGGATATTATCGGTAGAGGATTGGAAGACATAAATTTGAGTCAACGCTTTAAATTGAAGGGATATAAAACTCGTAGAATTACTTACGAAGCATTACAATATCATTTATATCATAGTTCAGGTCCAGTACCACATTCAGATGAGGAGGTTCCTAATATTACCTTTCCAAAAAGATATTATGCTGAGAATGGAATTTACTAAGGTTGACAATAACTAATCATAAATTATTTTTGTAATTAGCTGACAAGTAGTTGCTTAGACAATCTGCCGGTAGTTAAAAATGTGTTTAATGGCATATATCTGACTATTTTTATATATTTTTGTAATAGCTACATCATAAATACTTGTTTCTATCATTTTTTCGAGTTTATCATTTTTTTAATTTTACCTACTAAATTATGCCCAAATCAGTAACATTAATCATATCTTTCTACAATAGAATTGACTTCCTAAGATTAATATTTGCTGGTTTAGAACTTCAAAGTAGTCGTGATTTTGAGGTTATTATTGCCGATGATGGCTCGAGAGCTGAAATTGTAGAGGATGTTAAGTCGTTGATTAATAATGCTTCATTTCAAGTTAAACACTTGTGGCAAGAAGACGATGGCTGGCAGAAAAACACCATTTTAAACAAGGCAATTGTTGCATCTGAAACCGATTATATTATTTTTATAGATGGAGATTGTATCCCTCATAAACGGTTTATAGAAGAGCATTTGAATAGTAGAACTCCGAATCAAGTAGTTTGTGGACGAAGGGTAACTCTTACTAAAAAGATTGCAGCTCAAATGGATGTGGCTAGAATACAGAACCGATATTTCCACAGTTCATTATTTATAAAATTGCTTTTGCCGAGTGTTTACGGAAAAGAACAAACACGATTTAGACATTTAATTAGAATAAAAAATAAAAATATAAGAAAGGTATTTTTGAAAGATAAAAATAAAGGTATTTTAGGTTGTAATTTTTCAGCATGGAAGGATGATTTACTGAAAATTAATGGATTTGACGAACGATTTATTTACCCTGGCATGGGCGAAGATTCAGATTTGGAAAACAGACTTAGAAATAATGGAGTTAAACTTGTTTCAAAGAAATTTTATGTTACAGTTTATCACATGTACCATAAACCTTTAGGGCCATTTAACGAAATAAATATTCAATTATATAATGAAAATTACCAAAATAATGTAACTTTCACTCCTTATGGTATAAATAAATAACCCAAAAATATCAGGAATAATTAGCACGAAATTTCAATGCAGTTATGCTTTCAATCATTATTTGTTCAAGAAACAAAACGCTCTCGCAAGATCTTAAAAACAACATAGAACACACAATAGGTGTTGATTATGAGCTAGTTCATATTGATAATTCAGAGAACAAATACTCAATATTCGCGGCTTATAATTTAGGTATTACTAAAAGCAAATTTCCTTATCTTTGTTTTATACATGAGGACGTACTTTTTCATTCGAATAATTGGGGTATAAATGTAATTGCGCATTTGCAAGACCCCAAAACGGGAATTCTTGGAGTTGCTGGGGGAGATTTGCTTACAAAAGTACCAGCTTCATGGGCGACATTAATTTCACCTAGTCAAAACATTATTCAAACAGATTTAAAGAAAAATAAAACAGTTCTATTGTTGCATCCCGAAAATTATACGCTTTCAAAACGGTCTTCAATAACCTTGGATGGTATATTTTTAAGTATGCGAAAGGAAATTACTGAAAAAATATATTTTGACGAAAATCTGAAAGGGTTCCATGGTTATGATTATGATATTTCGATTCAGGCATCCATTGCCGGTCATGTAAACTATGTTATTTACGATATTCAACTAGAGCATTTTTCAAAAGGGAAAACAGATATTTTATATTTTAGAAATTTGATTTCTATTTATAAGAAATGGGAAAATTTCTTACCTGTAATTGGACTGAATGTAACTGAAAATGAACGACATGAAATAAATAAAATAGAGAAAATAAAGCTTCTACAACTAACAAAAAAAATGGTTCGTAAAGGTTTTGAGATAACAGAAATTATTTCCGAAATTACTTATTACGCAAATAGAATTGGATATCTGGATGCTATAAGAAACTTGAAATTCCGCATTTTCATTATTCGATTGTTTAATTGTCCGAAATATTTGTTTAGAAAGTAACCACAAATTTAGAAAGTGGCATAAAATACTTAGTTACTTGATTGTTAAGGAAATGAAGATATTATTTGTAAATTTTATTCAGTTTTGGGGTGGTGGCGAAAGCTGGACATATCAAGTTATGGATGAACTAAGGGCTCGAAATCATTCTATCATTCTTCTTTCCAATACCCAAAGTGAATTGAGAATTAAGGCGGAAAAAAACTTTTTCGAAACATATCCTTTCAAAATCAACAAATTATCTTTTTTGAATTTCTATCAATTATCAAAGATACAAAAGCAAATTAAAGAAATTAAACCTGATGTAATTGTACTTCATAGTTCTTTGGAGCTGAAAACGGTTGGATTAATTTTAAAATCGAGTGGCTGTTCTAAAGTGTTTTTTACACGTGGCATTCCTTCACCCATGCGAATGAAGCCGTTGAAGCGTTATTTATTTTCAAATGTTGTCACAAATGTGATTGTAAATTCAAATTATGTAAAGGCGAGTGTAACAAACATTGCTAAACTCCTTAAAACAGAACCCGAAGTAATTTATCATGGAATAAATCCGATAACATCAATTGAGGCGAAAGGTGGAACCAAAAATATCGCTATTATTGGTCGATTATCTCATGAAAAAGGCGTTGACATTGCCTTAGACGTGATGAAAAAAGTCTTGAAATCTGAACTGGATGCCCGACTTTGGATTATTGGCGATGGAAAAGAAAAAGATAATTTAGTACGTTTATCCAACGAACTTGAAATTAAAACTTCTGTAAATTTTCTTGGGTTTTCAAACAAAGTTGAAGAATTACTTCTACAATGTTCAATACTAATTCTTCCATCGAGATGGGAAGGTTTTGGATTGGTTTTATTGGAAGCAATGAAACTAAAAATTCCATGTATCGCTTTTGATCATACTGCTGCAAATGAAATAATTATAAATAATGTAACTGGTTTTTTGATTCCAAATATGGATATAGTCTTAATGGCTGAAAAAATAAATTATTTATTGAAAAACCCTGCAATTGCAATTGATATGGGGAAAAATGGACACAAGCATTTAATGAATAAATTTACCATTGAAAAAAGCATTGATCAATACGTGAAATTAATGGAGGGAATTTGAATGGAACAAGATATTCCAATACTATATTATCATTTCGTTAAAAATCCGAGTGTAAATACAAGAATAAAAGGCTTATATACAAATCCTGTTCATTTCGAATGGCAAGTCAAGAGATTGATAAAGTGTGGATTTACATTTATAACGTTTGTGGATATTGTAAAAGATAATTACGATATAAACAATAAAAATGTGATGTTGACATTTGATGATGGTTGCGAATCGCTTTACTTTAATGCGTTTCCAATTCTCAAAAAATACGGTATTAAAGCTGTTATTTATGTCGTTGCAAAATCAATTGGAGCAAGAAATGTGGTCTGGCCACTCAACGAAAACATTGATCCATTGAATATCCTGACAAAAGATCAGATTTTGGAAATGACTAATTATGGCGTTGAAATAGGATCTCATTTATGCAATCATGTTCATTTGCCGCAATTGACCCAGAGTGAAATCAAAGTTGAACTGCTTTTGTCAAAGCAAATTTTAGAAACTGAACTCGGGAATGAAATATATTCAGTTGCCTATCCTTTTGGTAGTTATAATAACGAAGTTCTCGAAATTGCTGAACAAGTTGGGTATAAGTTTGGTGTAACAACTAAAAAAGGCAACAATATGACAGCCAGAAATATAGAACTGTTTAGAATTCCGGTAAAAGGTTATGCATTCCGCCATTTTTGGTACTTTTACAAAACCTTAAAATCTTTATTAAAGTCAATCTAAAATAATACTCCTGAATCAGTAAATGAAAAATTTCAAAACATCTAATCCTGCAGTATCCATAGCATTATGTACTTACAATGGAGAAAGGTTTTTAAGAGAGCAGTTAGACAGTATTTTGAATCAAGAATATGAGAACATTGCTGAAATAGTTTGTGTAGATGATAGATCCACGGATTCAACTTGGAGTATTTTGAATGAATATGCAAATAAATATTCAGTTTTCAAGGCCGTTAAAAATGACATCAATCTAGGCTTTATAAAAAACTACGAAAAAGCGATTACATTATGCAACAATAATTTAATAGCCATATCCGATCAAGATGACATCTGGTATGCAAGTAAAATTTCAAAACTTGTAAATAGTATTGGTGATGGATTGATGATTTATTCTGATAATGAATATATTGATGAGGATGGTAACTTGCTGGGTGTTAAGTTTTCAGATAAAAGAAATTTGACAACAACTTCAAGTTGTTTGAACTTCACCTTGTTTAATGGAATTTCAGGGCATACTGTATTGTTTAAAAGAGAGATGTTAGTTTATGCGTTGCCTTTTCCGGCTGATATTCATTATGATTGGTGGTTGGCATTTTGCGCATCGCAACATTCTGTTATTCAATATATTCCCGAACCACTTGTAGGTTATAGGCAACATATTTCAAATGCCGTAGGAGGATATGGTGTCAAAAAAAGTGATAAAAAAGTGAAGACGTATAACATCCTGAACGAAACTAGGATCAGAATTAGCTTTTTTGCAGAGCACATCAATCCCAAACTAGTGAATGAAAAAAGGATTCTTGAATTCTTGACCTTAAGTTATACTCGTAAATCACTCATTATGAGGATTAAAAGAGTCATTCTTTTTTGGCAGAACAGAGAAGATTTTTTGTTATTTAAAAAAAGGAGCAAAATCCGCAAAATGATTTATTGCTTGAAAGCCTTTTGGAAGTACGATTGAAAATCGTTTCTCCTTAAAAACCATTATTTCAATACTATACCATAAATATATGCTCCAAAAGAAAATTTCAATTTTAATTAATTACATAAATCTCATTTCATGTATATACCTTGCTGCTGCTTCTATTTGTTATACTAGCGTACAACAGATAGGCTTTTATTTCTTTTTTATAAGTTTCTTTTTGGAGATATTTCTTGATCGTAAATGGCAGAATATTAAGTTGGATAAGGTGAGAATTTATTTTTTAATTATGTTGTTGTTTTTCCTACTAATATTTATTTATCATCCTTTTGAAAACTCAAATAAATACTTCCTACGGTTTGTCGAGTTACGTTTAGCATTATTTGGTTATGCTGTAGTGGGATTCTTTGGAGTTAATAAATTATATAAATTAGAATACATTGCAAACGCATTTGTGGTGAGTTCGGTAATAGTCATTTTAATTTTAGTTTTTGGCGCAGTAGGAATTAAGGAATTTATTGTTAATCCCGAACGTGCAGCATTATTTAATCATTTGCGAATAATACATATAAACTCACACTTGGTTTTTAATGTCTATCTTAATATTTCTCTCGTCTTTTGTTGGTATTACCTCTTTAAAGTTAAAAGCTTAAAATATAAAAAAGTCAAATTCCCATTTTATATAATTGCAGCGATTCTGATAATATATATTTTGCTAATATCTGAAGGTAGAATGGGATTGTTGACATGTATGAGCATGTTACTATTGATAATTGGAGTCAATCTATGGAGGTTACGTAAATTGTATGTTTATATTCTTATACTTTTTGCTCCGTTTGTAGTGTGGATTTTAATAAGTAGTCATAAACGGTTGACTCCTTTAGAATTAAAAAATGATCCACATGCCCCAATCTGGAATGCCGCCATTGACGTTGCTAAAAATCAACCTTTCATAGGATATGGAGCTAGCCGCGCTCAAGAAGAGTTTGATGTCTCTTTTGATAAATTTTTACCCAAAGAATATAAAGTAGGTTGGAAAGAAAATAAGATATTGCATTGTCAAAATCAGTTTCTACAAACTTATATGGAATTCGGGATAATAGGCATATTTCTATTAATCTATTTAATAACAGCACCTTTGGTTTTAGCCGAAAATGGTCGTAGATTTCTATCTTTTTTATTGATGTTTATTATTGCTGCTCAATTTAATACAGAAATAGTACTTACTTTTCAAGGATATCCGGTGATTTTTGGCTTATTGACACTAATTATGATAGTGTTAAAAGAAGAACAACCAACTAGTTTATAGATAGTTGGTTTATAAAAGCAGTTTATTTCCTCCCGAAATCAGCAGGAATCTCACCCCACACCGCAGTTTCCCATTTTAAAATCTGAGTACTGTAAGTGTTTTCTTTGAGCCAGCTTTCAGCACGAGTTACCAAATCAAAAAGTACTGCATTGGTTTCGTTCCTTTTTAAAAGTGTATTCGCCTTTTTCAATCTTACCCATGCCAAGGCGGTCTTACTATCAGTATAAAGTGGTAGCGGGCTGTTTTTTTGCTTTAAAAAAGCCAATCCATGTACTAGTGCCAAAAACTCCCCTATGTTGTTTGTTCCTTCTTTAAATGGCCCTTGTCGAAATATCTCTTCTGCAGTTTTGGAATAAACACCTCGATATTCCATCACACCTGGATTTCCACTGCAAGCTGCATCCACTGAAAGACTTTCGAGGTCGGGCATTCCATATTTTGCAATATCTGCGGCGCTCGGCAGTTTGGGCTTTGCATTTTTCCCAATAAAATCCCAGCAAGGTGAAACCATGGCTTCGCGCGCTTCGGCTTCGGTGGAAAATCCTTTGTAGATAGCACCACCATATCCATGAATCTGACGTTTACATTCTTCCCACGAATGATAAATGCCAGGTTCTTTGCCCTCCCAAACCACAAAGAATTTATTTTTGCTCATCATTTATATCTCCCAGTTGTTTATTTAGCATTGCGCTTAGGTTGTATATGTGCTTTAAAAAACGTAATTTTGCACACCTAAAATAACGGTTTTGTAGTTCAACGGATAGAACAAGTGTTTCCTAAACACTAGATCCGGGTTCGATTCCCGGCGAGACTACTAT
>Ga0194037_1002787_pt1 | contig 11206 bp, 8 predicted proteins | sample JunL306m_MetaG_FD_148653 | JGI IMG/M metagenome (GOLD analysis project Ga0194037, IMG submission 148653) | Anoxic zone freshwater microbial communities from boreal shield lake in IISD Experimental Lakes Area, Ontario, Canada - Jun2016-L304-6m | ecosystem: Environmental > Aquatic > Freshwater >...
CCGTCTGCATCCTTATAGAGACCGATAAAGCATCAATACTCCTTGACGCTGGCAACGGCCTTTACAAAGCCGATCGCTACATCGGTTTAGACAAGCCAGTACACCTCTTTATCAGCCACACTCATCTCGACCATATTATTGGATTACATATCCTGAACAAATTCAAGTTTAAGCAAGGGCTTACCATACACACACAACCTGGCACAAGAACAGCATTGCAAACAATGTTCAGCTCAACCTATTCGTTACCATTTGCTAACCTTGGTTATCCGGTCGTAATCGAAGAGCTGGAAGGTCCCTATAAAAACCAGAGCTTTGCAGTCCAAACAGCCAAAATGGACCACTCAGTTCCAACAATCGGCTTTCGCATCAGCATCGACAACAAAGTTATTGCCTATTGCCCCGATACTGGTTACTGCGATAACGCCGTCAAACTCGCAAAAGAGGCCGACCTACTCATTGCCGAATGCGCATTCAGGTCAGGCGAAGAAAGTGAGCATTGGCCGCATCTAAACCCTGAAACAGCCGCCAGAATAGCGGTAGAAGCCCAAGCAAAGCAGCTTGCTCTCATCCACTTCGATGCACATCGTTACCCAACAATAGAGAGCAGGCAAAAGGCTCAGGGCACAGCTCAAGCCATTTTCCAAAATACCGTAGCAACCACCGACGAGCAGTCTATAGAATTCTAAATTAACATCCCACTGCCACTGAACACTCCGACCGCTCGTGGTTCGGCTTTCCAATCACCGTAAAAGAAAACAGCCCTGTTACACGCTTGGACTCGCGAACCCATTTAGATGAATATAAAATTGGCTTACGCTTATTGTTTGCTGGCAACCTGACCCGACAGCCATATATTATGATCGGTGCCAACTATCGTATCAGTGGCGACCTTACTAACACCGATAACGTGATGAACAACACTTTCTGGATTGAGGTGCAACCAGTGCTGACGAAGGAGATGCTTCAGTTCGCGGCCAGTACGATTGAAGGCTATTTATGCGTGAATTGTTAATTAATGCAATTGGTTGCGGAAAAGATCATGCGCGTCACCTTCTAAATCGGGGTCTATCCAGGAATGCAAGAGGAGAAGATCGATTTCATCACAGACACCTTGCATGATGATGTTTCAACTATCAAAAGGAGGTAATAGTGGATTGCGATAATAAAAAAGCAGTTGTTCAGCCAAGAATACACTCCGCGCTGAAAATTCCGTTACAGGATGCTGTGCCGCTAGATACCCCTTTTTCGGCGCATATAGATATCAGCAGCATATGCAATTTCAATTGCAGTTTCTGTTTTCAGGCTGACAACGAGGCAATGAGCAGGGTAGGGCTGAAAAGAGGTAAGATGCCGTTGCCTCTTTTCAAAAAAATAGTTGACGATCTGAAAGCATTCAATAACAAACTGAAAAAGGTCAAGATCGGGAATCATGGAGAGCCCACATTACATCCTGATATGCCGGAAATGATACGGTACCTCAAGGATACTGATATTACCGAGATCATCGAAGTATTTACGAATGCGTCAAAGCTAGAACCAGATCTCAATGTTAAACTGATCGAGGCGGGAGTTGACAGGATAAATATCTCCCTCGAGGGTATGTCGAGCGAGCATTACGAAAAGGTTGCCGGAGTTAAAATTGATTTCGATGCGATGATCAGAAATATTGCTCATTTGCACAGTGTCCGGGGTAATGCGAAGATCTACATAAAAATTGCCGACCAGACCCGGCCTCTTAAAAAATATGGTAATGAGCTTTTTGTGCTGAGCAAAAGAGACCGTGATCAGTTTTTCGCTATATTCGGCAGTATTTGTGACGAAATATATATCGAAAAAGTTGTCCCCCAGTGGGCAGAAACCCAGCTTGACAGACAGAACGACCTTGATGCAACGGGTATGTACGGACAAGCGATCAAAAACTACAAAGAGGTGTGCCCCTTCATATTTATGTACCTTCATTTCAATTGGGACGGAACGACCAGCCCGTGTACCCTCGACTGGGCTAAAAAGGTGATCATAGGTAATGTCTACGAACAGAGCGTGCTTGATATATGGAATGGCAAGTCGCTTCGGGATCTCAGGGTGGCGATGCTTCTCGGCAAACGGGACAGGATAGAGCTCTGCCAGAACTGTTCAGCTCCGATGGTTTGTGTTGAAGATGACCTCGATCCTTACAAGGAGTCGATCCTGAAAGTCATGTCTGTCAACGTTTCCGCGCAAGTCAAAAACAATTCCTGGATATTCTGAAAATCGAAATCACTAACATCGAAGGTATATGCTCAAAATTCTGGTTGTAGGCAGTAACGGTTTTATAGGGAAAAATATTGTTGAAGCGTTCGAAAATAACAGCGAGTATCTGGTACTCAAGCCGAGGAGAGCAGAACTGAACCTTCTGGATACAGGCGTTGTGAATGAATACATGAAAGCCAATAAGCCGGATGTGGTCATTCAGAGCGCGGTAAACATTCACTCCCTGCACGACAATATCCGGATGTACTTCAACGTCAGAAGGTGCTCGGGATACTACGGGAAAAGCATCGTTATTGGATCAGGTGCTGAGTACGATATGAAGCATTACTATCCGAAGATGGAGGAATCCTACTTCAACACCTATGTTCCGGATGACATCTATGGCCTGTCCAAGTACGTCATTGCCAATGATGTCGAAAACTCTCGCGACAATGCTGTGAACTTGCGGGTATTCGGCATTTTCGGCCGTTATGAAGACTACAGGCGGCGATTTATTTCGAATAATATTTGCCGAGCCATGTGTGGCTATGACATTTTGATAAACCAGAATATGAAGTTCGATTATCTTTATGTGGACGATTTCCTGAAGATTCTTGAACTGTTCATAAACAGACCGTTAGGTTACCGCAGTTATAACATCTGTGCCAAGTCCACTGTGGAGCTATTGTTGCTGGCAAGAATGATACAGGAAATTCATGGTGATGACAATGTCAGGGTTTCGGTGAAAAATGAGGGCATGAAGCCCGAGTACTCCGGTAGCAATGGAAGGTTTGTCGGTGAGTTCGGTTCCTTTAATTATACGGACATGAAAGTAGCCGTAAGGGAGCTTTATGACTGGTATAAGAACAGTGTGGACTTGTCTGAGTATCTGAAAGAGTTGGATGCCGCAGAGGGGGGAACCTAATGAGTTCTGGGGATCTTGTTGGCATAAGGAAACAGCTTCTCGATAAGATTTCTGGAAGGGACATCGTTGTGTGGGGAGCCCGGATGACCGGCATCGGATTTGCGCGCTTTATGACATCGCTGGGCATGCAGAAACCTAAATTGTTCATAGATTCTGATCCTGCGACTCATGGAAAAAACGTGGCAGGAATTCCGGTTTGGTCGCCTGCACGTTTGCCTGAAATAAGGGAGAAGTATGAACAACTGATCATCGTCGTTTGTGTTTCCATCAAGGAGGACGAAATCGTCAGGATTCTGTCAGGGAGTGGTATAGATGTTGATGATTACATAATATACTCAGATTACTCTGCTGAATACTACACGATCGATGTCGTTGGTTCGTGCAATCTGCGGTGTGCTAGTTGTGTGCACGGTTCGAGCGGCTTCGATATCCGCAAAGGATTGATGAGCCTCGAACAGCTTGAGCGTGTTGTCGAAAAAATGACAAGAGAGAGTTTCATTGTCTCCCATGTCAGCCTGTACAGCTGGGGGGAGCCAATGCTCAATCCAGAATTGCCCGGGATGTTAGAGTATTTGCATGGGCAAGGCATTGCCGTGGCGTGCTCCACGAATTTATCATACAATGACAACAACAAGCTTGAAAAGTTTATCAGGTCTTCTCCGGATTATCTTAAAATATCGTTATCGGGTTATTATGAAGAAGTATACGGCAAGACTCATAATGGCGGTAACGCATGTCTGGTGAAGTCAAACATGTACAGGTTGCGGTACCTGATTGATAAATACGGGACTGGCACAGTCGTAGATGTCAATTATCATCTGTACAACAACAATTGCGGTGTCAATCTGGTGAAAATGCGAGAGTTGTGCGACGAGCTGGGATTTATGCTTTCGACGACCTATGCCTTGGTCATGCCTCTGGAGCGGGTTCTCGATTATTGTGGCGGGGCGAGTTCAGAAGAGTTAAGAAATCTCGAAAAGATGCTGCTCGTGACTATTCCTGAAGGTATTGCCGCTTCGGCCGAAGTTCCGATAACCGGGTGCCCGTACAGGGATAATCAAGTCAATATAAATTTCGATCTGAGTGTGCCTGTATGTTGTGTGGTGTATGACCGGAGACAAGACAGGATGGTCACCGACAATTATCTGAATGTTTCACTATCTGAAATTAATGAAAGGAAGAAGCGGATGGCGGTTTGCGACATGTGCATAGGCTACAATCTGCCGCAATACAATATGGGGTTTAACCGGCGAAAGTGGGACGAGATCGCTGGCAGTAAAGCGTGTTTTGACAGATAAAGCCACTTTCGATTAATGATCAATGATTTGTATTTGGCTATGAAAAAAAGTGACAAACGCTACTTTTGCAGACTGTGTCACAGCGAGATTTCTGGTGAGCCGCTGCTCTCAATGAACCCGTTCCCGAAGGCAGCCCAGTATTATCCCGAACCAGTCGAGTTCGAGGGTGATACCGGCATAGAGCTGAGTGTTTTTAAATGCGATTTCTGCGATCTGATACAACTTATCAGCGAACCGGTTTTGTATTTTAAGGAGGTCATCACTGCAACTGGTCTTTCCGAAAAAGCAAGGAATGCTCGGCTTGAAGAGTTTCGTGTCATGGTCAAGTCACATGGCTTGTTAGGCAAAAAAGTCATTGAGGTGGGGTGCGGTAGAGGCGATATGCTTGGTGTTCTGAATGATGCTGGTATGCAAGCCGTCGGATTAGAATATTCCTCAGACTTGGTCGATTATGCCAGGCATCATGGGAGAAATGTCATCCAAGGCTATCTCGGCGAACTTGGAATCGAGTACGATCAAACCTATGATGCTTTCGTATCGATGAACTATCTTGAACATCAGCCAGATACAAACGGTTTTTTGAAGGCGCTGAATAAAATAATGAAAGATGGCGCGGTCGGTTACGTTACTGTTCCGAATGTGAACTATTTGCTGAGGACGAATTCCTTGTACGAGTTTGTCGCCGACCATCTTGTGTACTTCACAGCGGCAACACTGAAAAGAGCTTTCGAAATTAACGGATTCGATGTTATCGACAGCCGTCTGATCAATAATGAAAACGATGTCGCTGTCATCGTGAAGAAAAGGAACGTGGCGCATATCTTTGGGATGGACGAAGTCGTTGCCCTGTCTGCAGAACTGAGGCGATACATAAATGAAGCGGTATCGAAGGGCATGAAGGTCGCTGTGTGGGGGGCTGGCCACCGAACCTTGGCTTTATTAGCGATATCCGACATCGATAATATATGCTATATCGTCGATTCCGCCGATTTCAAACAAGGCAAATACAGCCCGGTTACCCATCACAAAATTATAAGTCCCGCGCAGATGCAAAAGGAGGATATCGATGTCGTTCTCGTCATGGTTCCTGGCATATATCCCGACGAGGTTATCAAGACCTTGCAATCGTTCGGCCGCAACTACAAAATATGCAAACTGCTTGACAACAAATTGTGCGAAGTTCCGAGTAAGTTTGACGCATAATGTAATCAGTGAAATAACTACATGAAAGTATCGGATTACGTTGCAGGGTTTATCGCAAACAATCCTGTGTTTTCAAAGGTCGTGTTTTTGGTCTCCGGGGGTGGGAACATGCATCTTATAGATTCTCTCGGTAAAAACCCTGCGCTGAAATATGTTTGTAATCATCACGAGCAGGCTTGTACTATGGCTGCCGAAGGATATGCCAAGGTCTCGAACATGATCGGCGTGGCTTATGTGACCACAGGCCCCGGGGGTACGAACGCTATTACGGGTGTGATGGGAGCATGGGTCGACTCGATTCCTGTAATGATCGTTTCGGGACAGGTGAAGTTTGAGACGACGATTGCCTCACAGCCTGAACTTAGCCTCAGGCAACTTGGCGACCAAGAGATCAATATCGTTGATATAGTTTGCTCTATCACCAAGTATGCTGTGATGATCGCTGATAAATTCAGTATCAGGTATCATCTTGAAAAGGCCGTTTATGAGGCAAAACATGGTCGTCCTGGTCCAGTATGGGTTGATATTCCGCTTGACATTCAGGCTGCGCAGGTTGAACCGGGAGAGCTAGTAGGGTTCGATGCGCCAGCCGAATCCAATTATGATCTTAAAATGGATGAGGTCATACCGGCACTTAAAAAGGCAAAGCGTCCTGTTATAATTGCGGGTAATGGCATAGCGCTTTCCGGGGCCGTTTCTGAGTTTCGTGAACTTGCAAAACGATTGAACATACCGGTCATAGGAACTTTTGCTCGATATGATATCGTCAACGATGATGATGCGTTGTATGCTGGTCGATTCGGTTCAGTAGGGCACCGGGCAGGAAATTTTGCAGTGCAGAACAGTGACTTGATTATAGCCATAGGGGCCCGCCTTAATATCAGGGCAGTCAGCTATAATTGGGACTGTTTTGGTCGTGAGGCAGTCAAGATTGTTGTTGATATTGATGATAATGAGCTTAAAAAACATACAATTACGGTAGATATTCCTGTACATGCAGATGCTGGAGAGTTTATTAAGGCGTTGCTGATCTCCTGTAATGATTCTCTTGACTGTGACGATTGGGTGAAGCAATGCCAGAATTATCGTAACTCCTTTCCAACCATTATATCCGAGAGGCAGGCGGGTAAAGAAAAAGTTGATTCCTACAACTTTTTTGATGTTCTCTCCGATTGCACTGCTGATGACACCATTTTTGTTTTTGGGAATGGTACAGCTTGTGTCTCCTCTTATCAGAGTTTGCGCTTAAAAGGGAGCCAAAAAGTTGTTGTCAACTCTGGGTGTGCATCAATGGGTTATGACCTTCCTGCGGCTATCGGTGCATGGTATGCTTCACAGGATAAACCAGTTGTCTGCGTAACTGGGGATGGTAGTCTGCAGATGAATATTCAGGAACTGCAAACCATCATCCACAATAAGATACCACTCAAATTGTTTGTTCTGAACAATGAGGGGTATATCTCTATCCGCAATACCCAGAGGGGCTTCTTTAATGGAAATTTTGTAGGGTCGGGTTGTGATAGTGGAGTCAGTTGCCCCGATATGCTTAAAATTGCCGAAGCCTACGGGTTTACCGGGATGAGAATTAATAATCAAGATAATCTTAAAGAGCAGATTCAGTCAGTTTTACAATCTCTTGGCCCTGTTATCTGTGAAATTATGCTTGATCCTGAAGAAAAAATGGAGCCCAAGCTCTCTTCGGAGAAAAAAAATGATGGCAGCATGGTTTCCAAGCCGCTAGAAGATATGTATCCGTTTCTTGATAGGGAATTGTTTGCTAAACAAATGTTGATAGCCTCAATCGATGAATAACATACGGGCAATTGCATTCGATTTGGATGGAACACTCTATTACGGTAACAATCCAGTGAAAGATGCGGTTAAAACAGTTCTTTCGATTATTGAAGCTGGTTACCAAGTGTTTTATTTTACAAATAATTCCGCAAAAACACGCTCACAGATTGTCACAAAACTTTGCTCTCTTGGTTTTCGTGCATCATTAATGAATACTTATACAGCCTCGTATGCCTGTTCAAGGTATTTATTGCAAAATAAAATCGATTCGGTTTATGTGGTTGGCAGTAATGATTTGATAAATGATTATATATCGCTTGGTATTCATGTTGTTGAGCCAGAACAAGCGAGTTTCGTCGTTGTTGGATTAGACTTTTCGTTTAGTTATGCTAAAATAGCAGGAGCTTTGCTTGCAATTGAAAATGGAGCGAAATTAATTGTAGCAAATAGAGATGCATCATTTCCAGCAGAAAACAATAAGAGACTACCAGGGTGCGGTGCAATGACGGGCGCAATCGTTGGCGCAACAGCTCATGAACCAGACTTTATTGCAGGAAAGCCAAATACTTATATGCTTGAAGCACTTTGTGAAGAGTGGAATCTGATTGCTTCAGAGATCTGTGTTGTTGGGGATAGTATTGAAAGCGATATTGAAATGGCAAATCGCTTTCATTGTAGCAGTATTTTGTTTGATCATTTCGATAAATATCCGACTTACCGAGCATCAAGAATTACATACTTTGCTGAATTACAAAACTTTCTAAAATAATCAATTTATCACGATGAATGTACTTGAATATGAGATGATTGATGTACTCCAGCAGTTAAAAGATCAATTTGGCGTATTTGAAATCAAGGCAGAATTTGAGGCTGAAGGCAGTCGCATTGAAGAGATGATGCGTCTAAAGGACATTACTTCAAAAGTTAATTTGCCGATTATATTGAAAATTGGAGGTGTTGAGGCTGTAACCGATATCTATAACGCAATTTCTATAGGTGTCAAAGGTGTTATTGCTCCTATGGCAGAAACTGCATTTGCAGTTTCCAAGTTTCTTAATGCCGTCGAAACCTTTGTTGCTGAAGACAATCGTAAAGACATTGATTTTGCGATTAATATTGAAACAATTACCGCTTTTAATAATCTTGATAGTATTTTGGCCCTTCCGAATATCTCTATTCTGCAAGGAATAACAATTGGTAGAGTAGATTTTGTCGGTTCAATGGGGTTTGATCGACATCAAGTTGATAGTGATGAAATATACGGTTATTGTTCTAATATATTCACCAAAGCTAGGCAGAATAATCTTAAAACAGGACTTGGAGGAGCAATCTCAATGGGGTCGATCTGTTTTATAAAAAATCTTTTATCTGACAACTTGATTGATAAGTTTGAGACACGAAAAGTGGTATTTAAAGCAAATTCAATACTTGCTAATCCAGCTAATGCTATTCTCAAAGCCGTAGAGTTTGAACTTCTCTGGTTGAAAAGCAAGCGTCGTTATTATCATCGTATCAAATCAGAAGATGAACAGAGAATAGACATGCTCGAAAAAAGGCTTATTAAAATGGTAAACCATTGATCTGGAAAGCGCTCGAATCCACTTCATCTTTTCATTTTCTCTGGGTGTTTCTTGCGGATTTTTCTACTACTGGAAGCTATATGGTCTAACAGTTTGCTTATAAAGCAAAAACCATCTTTGTGAGCCTCGAATCGGAGCAGCAACAACTACGAAAGGTAATAAATCAAAACATTTTTTACATGGAAAAACTTATTCCTTCTACCCTGTTGCGAAGTATTTATGTTTCAGTTCAAGCAAATAAAACGAACGTAACGTCATAAAAACGAATATGAGCGATAATCAAATTCCGTCTATAAGTATTGGGATGCCAGTATATAATTCTGAGCGTTATGTTGCTGCTGCTATTGAGTCCATAATTAACCAATCATTTTATGACTTTGAGTTAATTATATCTAATAATTTTTCAGAGGATATGACTGGAGATATTTGTAGAAACTACGCATCCAAAGACCCTCGGATAAAATATTTCTGCCAATCCGCTAATATTGGTGTCGCAAATAATTTTATTTTTGTTCTTGAACAAGCTCGGGCAAAATACTTTATGTTTGCGGCTGGTGATGACACTTGGAGTTTGAATTGGGTTAAAGACTTATTATTTATAGCAACAATGTATGACTGTATTACTTTTGGAAAAGTACAGTATACTAATAGCAATGGTGATTTTATAAAATCAACCGCTAATAACTTTAAGTTTAAGTATGTTGGCTTTTCATGGTATCGTCAATGTAAATATGTTTTTACATCTTGGTCTTCCGGTAAAATGATTCCTTTATGGAGTGTTTTCCCTTTGCAGTACGGTCGGAGTTTAGCAATAAGTTTGATACAAAAATTACCGCCAGATAATGCGGATACGTTTTGGGTATATTCTATGCTTAAATTGTACAACTTGAGATCTGTAAATAGTGCTGTCTTTTATAAGCGCAGTCATGATTTAAGCGATAGCGCATTGATAGCAAAAAAAAAATTTAGATCGAAACGTCAAAATATTATTGTACATCTGTTTGAGAAGTATCGTAATGTCTTTAAATGTAATTTGTTCTTTAAGTTTATTACTTTGAGTGAACTAAACGTTAAATTCTTATTAATAATATTAGCACCAATAGGTTATTTGTGTTATTTCTTTCAAACTATATTGATTTTATTGCGATATAAAATTAAAAATATGCTTTAAATTTTTTTTCATCTTTTTTCATCTTTTTTCATTAATGAATTGCGCAATACACACGCCATACTCGGTACTCATTGATGACAACCGCTGTTTTAAAGAAAAAAGTGGTTCACCTCATATAGTCGATTTGCTAAAAATGATGCGTGAGCATTGAAATTTCTTTGCACAAGTCTCAACGATTATCATCCGCTTAACGACTATAGAGCTGCCTTCAATGAACACAAAACGTACTTTGATAAAACTCCACTGGCTCCTCTCAACCCAATTTGGCATTGACCCTCGCCTATTTTTCCGCTCCTTGCATTCCTTTCCTGACTATCTGCGCGATTGGGAAGTCTTCCGCAAGGGCTTTTCGGGTACAATGAAGTTCAAGCCATGCCTGCATGACCGCTACGATGAAGGCGGTGCAACTAAAAGCGAATATTTCTGGCAAGATCTCCTGGTAGCGCGTGCCATTCATGTAGCTAAACCAGTCAAGCATGTCGATATTGGCTCGCGGGTTGATGGATTTGTAGCGCATGTGGCAAGCTTTCGAGATATTGAGGTCTTTGACGTGCGCCCTATCAACTCTGTGGTTCCAGGAGTTGTGTTTCGTCAGGCTGATTTAATGAATCCATCCTCTATGCCAAATGATACAGGAGAGGGTGGGTACTGCGACTCCCTTTCCTGTCTGCATGCTATAGAACATTTTGGCTTGGGGCGGTATGGCGATCCTGTCAACCCGCAAGGCTACCAGGACGGAATTTCTAATATGGCGCATTTATTACAACTAGGTGGCACATTTTACCTTTCCACACCGATTGGAAAAGAGCGTGTTGAGTTTAACGCCAACTGGGTGTTTGATCCGCGAAGCATTATACGCATTGCCCAGTCTGCAGGCTTGTCGCTGCAAAAGCTGATTGTTATTATTCCTGAGCAGGGGGCGCAAGAATCGGCGTTCGATGATGTTGCTCTTACTAATCTGGCATTGCAGCATTACCAACTAGGTCTTTTTGTTTTTACAAAA
>Ga0194037_1002788_pt1 | contig 11203 bp, 9 predicted proteins | sample JunL306m_MetaG_FD_148653 | JGI IMG/M metagenome (GOLD analysis project Ga0194037, IMG submission 148653) | Anoxic zone freshwater microbial communities from boreal shield lake in IISD Experimental Lakes Area, Ontario, Canada - Jun2016-L304-6m | ecosystem: Environmental > Aquatic > Freshwater >...
AAGCCCTCGCTACTCTTAACTTATATGTTTCTGAAAATAACATAGACACAATCTTTGCAGATGCACTTAACTCATTACTTAAACAAGGAAAATACGCAACGATTGCTAAGCTAGAAACTAAGGCACAAAACCAAGGACTAGACATTCAAGAACAACAATTATTAATTAAATTATTAACAGACAAATAATTTAATGCTAAAAAGATATTATTATAGTAATATTCTCTGTTGGTATGTCGTACTCAAATAAGTAAATAATGAATCAAGAACAACAACAGTCTCAGTTAAAACAGTTAATAGCTAAAGGCAAAATGCAGGGCTACCTGACTTATGCCGAGGTTAATGATCACCTCCCCAGTGACATTGTTGATCCAGAGCAAATCGATGACATCATTGGCATGATCAATGAAATGGGCATCAAAGTCTACGAATCAGCGCCGGACGAAGACTCATTAATTACAGATTCTGCTGCCGTCACAACTGATGATGAAGATGCAGAAGAAGTTGCCGCTCTAGCATCAGTAGACAGTGAATTCGGCAGAACTACCGACCCTGTTCGCATGTATATGCGCGAAATGGGTTCAGTCGAACTCTTAACTCGCGCGGATGAGCTAAAAATCGCCAAACGTATTGAAGATGGCCAACAACAACTTGTTAAAGCCATTTCTCGCTCAAGTATTGTCGTAGAAAACTTTCTGGAATGCTATGATTCTATCTCTGAAGAAGGATCAGAAACCAGACTCATTGACCTAATCTCTGGCTTTGTTGACCTAAGCGATACAGGCGATTTAATCGCAGCACTTCCTATTCCCGAAGGCGCAGAAGAAGTCACTGAAGCAGTTGAAGAGGAAGCAAAGGGCATAAACCAAGAAGAAGTCCTAGAAAAAGTTGAAGCCCTTAGAAAGCAGCTTAAAGCAACCTCTGTTTTAATTAAAAAACATGGCTATACGAACGATAAAACAGAAAAATCTTTTGAAACATTAGCTGAATTGTTCATGGAATTTAAATGGACTCCACAATATTTAAAAAGATTAACAGCTATCATTCCAACAGGTATTGCTAGTGTTCGAGAACATGAAAAATTAATTCTAGAAATCTTTACTAAAGATGCAGGAATGCCACGCAAAGAATTTATTACTGCATTCACTGAAAAAGAATTTAATGCTGAGTGGTTAGATAATTACTTGAATAATGAGAACCCTTATTCAGAAGCCTTAAAAAAACGCGAAAAAGATCTAAGAAAAGCACAGCGACAATTAGCTGAATTAGAAGCTGAATTTGGCGTAAACATTAATACTTTGAAAGATATTAATCGCCGCATGTCTATAGGTGAAGCCAAGGCTAGGCGCGCTAAAAAAGAAATGATAGAGGCCAATTTAAGGCTTGTTATTTCCATTGCCAAAAAATATACTAATCGTGGTTTACAGTTCTTAGATTTAATCCAAGAAGGCAATATAGGCCTAATGAAGGCCGTCGATAAATTTGAATATCGTCGCGGTTATAAGTTCTCAACTTATGCGACTTGGTGGATCAGACAAGCCATCACACGTTCTATTGCAGACCAAGCAAGAACAATTCGTATCCCAGTTCATATGATTGAAACCATCAATAAACTGAATCGAATTTCAAGGCAAATACTGCAAGAAATGGGACGCGAAGCAACACCCGAAGAACTTGCTGAGCGCATGGAAATGCCAGAAGATAAAGTTCGTAAAGTATTAAAAATTGCCAAAGAACCCATTTCAATGGAAACCCCTATTGGTGATGACGAAGATTCTCATTTGGGAGATTTCATAGAAGATGCTAAAGTATTGTCTCCTGTAGAAGCAGCAACGATCGCAGGCTTAAGAGAATCAACACAAAACGTACTTGCTGGATTAACTGCAAGAGAAGCAAAAGTATTACGTATGCGTTTCGGTATCAACATGAATACCGACCATACTTTAGAGGAAGTTGGCAAACAATTTGATGTAACACGCGAACGCATTCGTCAAATTGAAGCCAAGGCATTAAGAAAATTAAGACACCCCTCTCGCTCAGAACAACTAAGATGTTTTCTTGACGGCGAATAAATAATATAGGGCCCTTAGCTCAGTTGGTTAGAGCGTCCGACTCATAATCGGCAGGTCGTAGGTTCAAGTCCTACAGGGCCCACCATTAATTTAGAATGAAAAAAGGCTGCTAACGCAGCCTTTTCTATATGTAAGATTTATTTTATTAGGTGACTCCATGAGCAATAACTTTATTTTTACCTCAGAATCCGTTTCAGAAGGCCATCCCGACAAAGTCGCAGATCAAATCTCTGATGCTGTCCTTGACGCTTTATTAGCCCAAGACCCAAAATCTAGAGTTGCTTGTGAAACACTAGTAAAAACAGGCATGGTTGTTTTAGCCGGAGAAGTAACCACACATGCTTGGGTTGATCTTGAAGCTTTAGTTAGAAAAGTAGTTTGCGATATCGGTTATGACCATGGCGACATAGGCTTTGACGGTAATAGTTGCGCTGTATTAAATGCCATAGGCAAACAATCCTCTGATATTGCCATGGGCGTAGATGAAGGTGAAAATCATGAGCAAGGCGCCGGTGACCAAGGCTTAATGTTTGGTTATGCTAGCAATGAAACCGATGTACTCATGCCAGCACCGATTACTTACTCACACTTACTCGTTAAGCGTCAAGCAGATGTACGTAAAAACAATACGCTACCTTGGTTACGCCCAGATGCTAAAAGCCAAATTACTTTCAGATACGAGAATAACAAGCCAGTAGCCATTGATGCAGTGGTACTTTCTACTCAGCATTCACCCGAAATCAGCAACAAAGCTCTACATGAAGCTGTCATGGATGAAATCATCCTGCCGGTACTGCCTAAAGAATGGCTACATAAAGATACTAAATTCTTTATTAATCCTACCGGACAATTCATCATCGGCGGACCTGTTGGTGATTGCGGCTTGACAGGTCGCAAAATCATTGTAGATTCATACGGCGGCATGGCAAGACATGGTGGCGGTGCATTTTCTGGAAAAGACCCTTCTAAAGTTGATCGCTCAGCAGCCTACATGGCTCGTTACGTAGCAAAAAACATTGTTGCCGCAGGTCTTGCTGATCGTTGTGAAATCCAAGTATCTTATGCAATAGGTGTTGCAGAACCGACATCAATCACCGTTGAAACTTTTGGCACTAGTAAGCTTAGCGAAGATAGATTAGTACAAATAGTCAGAGATAATTTTGACCTAAGACCTAAAGGCTTAATTGCTACTTTAGATTTATTAAAGCCCATTTATCAAATCACAGCAGCTTATGGTCATTTTGGTCGCACAGAGGACTCATTTAGCTGGGAAAAAACAGACAAGGTTGACGCATTAAAAGATGCCGCAGGTCTTTAATCAAAAACTAACACAGGATCTAAAATGAGCTTTCAAGATTATAAAATTGCCGACATGTCCTTAGCAGACTGGGGCCGCAAAGAAATTAATATTGCTGAAACAGAAATGCCTGGCTTAATGGCATTGCGTAAGGAGTATGGACAAGAGCAACCGCTCAAAGGTGCCCGTATTGCTGGTTGCTTACACATGACCATTCAAACAGCAGTTCTTATTGAAACACTAACAGCTTTAGGCGCTGAAGTACGTTGGTCTTCATGTAATATTTTCTCTACTCAAGATCATGCTGCAGCAGCCATTGCAGCAGCAGGCATCCCGGTTTTTGCATGGAAAGGCGAAACTGAAGAAGAAGCAGAATGGTGTATCGCCCAAACCATAGATGGATTAAATGGTTGGCATCCCAACATGATTCTGGATGACGGTGGTGATTTAACCACTATGATGCATAACAACTACCCTGAATTAATGGCTGATGTAAAAGGCTTATCTGAAGAGACCACTACAGGCGTATTGCGTCTTTATGAAATGGTTGCTAATGGCTCACTCAAAGTACCAGCTTTTAACGTCAACGATTCAGTGACTAAGTCAAAATTTGACAACTTATACGGTTGCCGCGAATCTTTAGTTGATGGCATTAAGCGAGCAACGGATGTCATGATAGCCGGAAAAATTGCCGTAGTTTGTGGTTATGGTGATGTGGGCAAAGGCTGTGCTCAATCTTTACGTGGCCTAGGTGCAACAGTTTTGATCACAGAAATCGACCCTATCTGCGCACTACAAGCTGCAATGGAAGGTTTCCGAGTTGTCACTATGGATGAAGCCGCACCTATTGCCAATATTTTTGTGACTGCAACAGGAAACTTCAGCATCATCACTCATGCACACATGCTGGCTATGCGCGATCAAGCTATTGTTTGCAACATAGGTCATTTTGATGCTGAAATTGAAATTGCCTCATTGCGTCAATATGAATGGGAAAATATCAAACCTCAAGTCGATCACGTTATTTTTCCTGATGGAAAACGCTTGATTATTTTAGCTGAAGGCCGCCTTGTTAATCTAGGTTGTGCAACAGGACATCCAAGCTTTGTTATGTCTAACTCCTTTTGCAACCAAGTTTTAGCGCAAATAGAGTTATGGAAAAATTCAGCTAGTTACAAGAATGAAGTTTACATATTACCTAAAATATTAGACGAAAAGGTTGCAAGATCACATCTACAACAAATAGGCGTAAATCTAACTGTATTAACTGATGAACAAGCTAAATACATCAACGTCCCTGTGGAAGGCCCTTACAAAGCCGATCATTATCGTTATTGATTTGTGAGTGATCGAGTGTAATATAGCCCAAACTTTAAAGGCTTATGGTTGGGTTACAACTTACTAACCCAACCCATACTTAATGAAATGCATACACCAGAAAAACACAGTCAACTTTTTAGCTTTGAATTTTACCCCCCAAAATCACCTGAAGGTGCGATATCTTTACAACAGGTTTATAGCAAACTCGCAGAACTTAACCCTGACTTTTTCTCGGTAACCTTTGGCGCAGGCGGCTCAACTCGAGATAAAACCTTTGATACCGTAGTCGACATTCAAAACCAAGGCACTGCTGCAGCACCCCATTTATCATGTGTTGCCTCAACAAAAGCTAATATTCGATCCATACTCAAAGACTATCAAGATAACGGTATCAGCAAGATAGTCGCGCTAAGAGGTGATTTGCCTTCTGGCATGATGTCAGCAGGTGAATTTCGTTTTGCCAATGAATTAGTCGAATTCATCCGCCAAGAAAGCGGTGATCATTTTGAAATACATGTGGCCGCTTATCCAGAAGTACACCCACAATCTGAGTCAGCAACTTCAGACTTTAAGAACTTTAAACGTAAAGTCGATGCCGGCGCAAATGCTGCAATTACTCAATATTTTTACAATGCCGAAGCCTACTTTTATTTCGTAGACAAATGTGAAAAGTCTGGCATCAATATTCCGATCGTGCCGGGCATCATGCCAATTACTCAATATACCCAGCTATTCCGTTTTTCAGAAATGTGCGGAGCAGATATTCCTCGCTGGATGAGAAAACGTCTCGAAAGTTTTGGTGATGATAAAGCTTCTGTACAGGCATTTGGCTTAGATGTCGTTAGCGAACTTTGCCAGCGCTTATTAAACCAGGGCGCACCAGGTCTCCATTTTTACACCATGAACCAATCTGTCCCTTGTTTGGCCATCTTAGATCGACTCAAAATATAGATCCAGCCTGCTTTTATTAGCGATCACATGAGCAATCAATCTCTTTCTAAACGCGACCTTTCTGTCTTGTGGCATCCTTGCACGCAGATGAAAGATCATGAAAGCTCAGCCATTATTCCTATTAAAAAAGCTTACGGTGTTTGGTTAGAAGATTTTGACGGCAATCGTTATTTAGACGCCATTAGTTCATGGTGGGTTAATTTATTCGGCCATGCAAACCCGCACATAAACGCCGCATTAAAAGACCAAATCGACCATTTAGAGCAAGTTATATTTGCTGGCTTCAGCCACGAACCTGCCATCAAATTAGCAGAACAACTGGTCGCAGTAACACCACCAGGACTTGAACGCTGCTTTTATGCTGACAACGGCTCTGCAGCCGTAGAAGTCGCACTCAAGATGAGCTTTCATTACTGGCGCAACAATAATCAAGCTCAAAAAACAAAATTTATCACCTTAGAAAACAGCTATCACGGTGAAACATTAGGCGCACTAGCCGTCGGTAATGTTGCCTTATACAAAGAAACTTACGCACCCTTATTAATGGAGGTCATTACCGTACCTGGCCCCGATTGCTATCACCGAGAGTCCGGTGAGTCTTGGGCAGATTATTCCACACGCCGCTTTGCCTTGATGGAACTCGCCCTACAACAACATGCAGAAAGTGTTTGTGCCGTCATTATTGAGCCCTTAGTGCAATGTGCTGGCAATATGCGCATGTATGATCCAATCTATTTAAACTTGCTACGCGCTGCCTGTGATAAATACCAAGTACATTTAATTGCCGATGAAATAGCGGTGGGTTTTGGGCGCACAGGGACTTTATTCGCCTGTGAACAAGCAGCGATCAGCCCGGACTTTATGTGCTTATCTAAAGGTTTAACTGGAGGTTATTTACCTTTATCAGCCGTTATGACCACTAACAAAATCTATCAAGCCTTTTATGACGACTATCATAAACTGAATGCTTTTTTACATTCACATAGTTACACAGGCAATGCCTTAGCTTGCAGAGCGGGCTTAGCAAGCTTAGAACTTTTTCAGAAGAACAACGTTATCGAAAACAATAAACGACTCATTACTATCATGAAGCAGATGACCGCTCATTTTATCGACCATCCTCATGTCGGCGAGGTTCGGCAAATAGGCATGATAGTCGCAATCGAACTCGTGAAAAACAAACTAAGTAAAGAACCCTACCCATGGCAAGAACGTCGTGGACATAAAGTTTACCAATACGCATTAACTAAAGGCGTTTTATTACGCCCTCTAGGCAATGTTATTTATTTTATGCCGCCTTACATCATCAGCGAAGAAGAACTCTATATCATCGCAAAAGTGGCTTTTGATGGCATACAGTGGGCACTTAAGGATTGAGATGAGAGTTTCCAGATTATATACAACAGCCCCCTTATCGACGGGTAAAACAATCGAACTCGATGAAGACAATGGCCATTATGTACGAACGGTATTACGCTTAAGAAAAGATAACGACATTATTCTATTCAATGGTAACGGTGGAGAATACTTAGGCAGTATCATTGAAGTTAGTCGCAAAGCGGTACTTATAGATATTAAACACTGGATAGATCGTAGTGCAGAATCACCATTAATAGTCACTCTAGGCTTAGGCATTTCACGCGGTGATCGAATGGATTTAACCGTACAAAAAGCCGTGGAACTAGGTGTTAATCACATCACCCCCTTATTAACCGAACATTGTGTAGTTCAACTTAAAGGTGAAAAAAGACCCCAGCGTTTATTGCATTGGCAAAAAATAGCTCAACATGCCGCCGAACAAAGTGGTAGAACCCTAGTCCCTCCTTTAACAGACATCAGTCACTTAGATCATTGGGTAAATCAGCAGCAAGGATTAAAAGTATTTCTTGATCCTTATGCCAGCACCTCATTAGCCGAACTTCAGCCCATTAATGGACAAGTGACTTTACTCACTGGCCCAGAGGGTGGCTTTGCTGACCAAGAACGAGAAGTCGCCAAAGCCGCAGGCTTTATTTCCGTCAGCATGGGTAAACGAATATTAAGAACAGAAACAGCGTCTTTTGCAGCCTTAGCAGCAGTACAAATGCTCTGGGGAGATTTTGCTGCACCCCCAGCCCTACCTAACTCAAACTCTTAAATGATCCGCACACTTTATTTTGCCCTGCTACCCTTATTGATATTACTATTTGCGATAGCATTAGCCTGCCTGATCAGCTATTTTGTCGTACTGGGCTTCGGTGAATTTGTTGAATTAGGTAAGATTATCAGTAAAAGCACGCAGATATTGCTTATCTTAAGCATATTCCCTATCAGCTATTACCTTAAAATAAGTAAAGCAGAATTAGGCTTTGCCCCACTGCCCATATTTCTAAAACAATTATTAGTAGGCTTTGGCTTAGGTTTTATCACTTTAATGCCCGTTTTTATAGTCTTATACTTACTCGGTGTTAATATAATTGATGATGCTCAAATTTGGACCACAAGCTTCGTCTTCAAAAACCTTGTGATCAGCCTATTACTCGCATTACTGATATCACTGATTGAAGAACCCTTATTTCGAGGACTACTTTTAGTCAGCCTACATAAAAAACTCTCAACCATCTCTGCCGTTGTCATTAGTGCTAGCTACTATGCTGCCTTGCATTTTATAAACAATAACAGCCACATCGCAGCCCAAGATATTAACATTTATAGCGGTTTTACCCTGCTTACAGAAGCCTTCACTAAGTTATTAAACCCTGCAATATTTTCTGCTTTTCTGGCTTTATTAATGGTCGGTATTTTTTTGGGCGTACTTAGAACACAACTAAAATCAAGCTTAGGATTTTGTATCGGCTGCCATACCTGCTGGGTATGGCAAATCAAAATGAATAAAACCTTATTTAATACCGACTTTAAATCAGACTATCACTATCTAGTGAGTAGTTATGATGGTGTCATAGGACCTTTAGTGACAGTGTGGCTGCTATTAGCCGTCATCAGTTATTTTATAGTCCAAAAAATGCGCTCAACAAAATAAAGCGCATCGTTTATGAGTGGATATAATTGCTTTTATTAAAATTCCACCCCAAACCTCCCCTTGCCAAGGGCATAGGTATCTACACATAATTGTTAGCATTACCACGCGAGAACGATAACATTATGGTAATGATCGTAGGGGCGTATTGCATACGCCCTTATAAAATAAGCTCTATAACATTGGACTTTCGATGTTGGGCGTATGCAATACGCCCCTACGGTGATTTTTATCGTTTCCACGCCGATAAGATACCTATAACCAAGGGAGGGGCTTATCAAGCACTAGTATGGAGGATTAATCAATTGAGCGAAAATTATAAGACGATTATCTAACGGGACTCATGATCATTAACCGTTAATAACTCGATTAAATTCAAGGTATTTTTGGGTAGATTTTGCTCTGATGACTGCTCTAAGCTTAACCTAGCATCTTCATGTACCGTGGTCATAAACTGTAACAACTGCATTTCAAAATGCAATTTTGTTTCAAGATCCTCGGCTTCCCACATTTTATTCAACAACTGTTTAGCATGATGATGAATTGTATAGGCAACAGCTATCGGTAAATGGGCATAACTTTGCTGTATAGAGTATTTAAGCTGATCTAAAGAACTTAAATACTGTTTATAGTCTTTAATATCTTGCTTACATTGAGTCTTAAGCATCTCAAGCTCTGCGCCATTTTTGGTTTCTAACAAAGAAATCTCATGAGCTAACAACACACTTTTATTTTTTAACTCTATTTCTAGGGCTTTCTCAGCCAAAGCACGCTCATGCTTTAACTTTAGCAATTGCTCTTGATTAACTACTTGCCACTGCAAGTTTTCATCTTTCAGCTTATAAAAAAACCTGACCAGCCTATAAGCCCAGCGTTTTAATATGATCATTCTTTAATAACCTGCATCTAATCTTGCCTGTTTTGTTTGTGAGCATTATTCATGCAGCTCTATATTACTACACCCTCACCTTGCTCATACTCCCTACAATTAAACATTTGTAGATCTAAACTAGACCAGTAGCAGGAGTTTCTGGCAAATCGAGCCAATATCTGCCGAAAACACTTTTCTCACTTACGCTCAAAAGCCTTATTCCGACCTACATAAAAGCTTAAGCACAAGAACGATGTAAGTACGAATAAGTTGCGACCTATCCCTACAATAAATCCCAAAAGCATCAACCTAAACTACAATGACTTCACGACAACTCACAATCATCTATTTTTTGCTGTAGCGATAACAACGCTTGTAAATCTCTAAGCGCCAAGCACTGCCTATACTCCTGTTTTAGAAGCACATAAGTCGCTTTAGGCAACTGCTTTTTAAGTCGTGATAAATCTTTGGCAATCTTTTTAGAGATTAGCTGTAACTGCTGTTGATCATTATCACTCAACAATTGCTTGGTTTTTATCTTAGTAAAATACTTAATTTGCAAACGTTTAAAGTGCAACAAGCGAACCAATCTATCTTGCTTAGCTTGATTAAACCATAAGCGTCGCTGTAAACGTTGACTAGCCGAAAAATAAACTTTCCAGGCCATAATAATACGCTGACCAATGATTAATAATCCTGTTGCCACCAACAACAAAAAAGCACTTAACAGTGTAATGATACTTATCTGAGTGACCAACTCTGGCAGACTAGGCAAGCCTAATTTTAGTAACAAGTCAGCAAGCAGCATCAAACCAAAAGCTGCCAAGCTGAGTAAAAGCACCGTTCTAACTATCATAAGCAATCATTTCTGCTAAGTAATGCTGGTCATTGTACTTAATTTTAAGCATCTACCCAATTTGATTAACATAACATTACTCATTATTGTTTATTTAACCCCCTAATAAATACTAATTCAACTCTCTCTTAAGTGCTTATGAAACAAAATTTAAGCTAATGTCTTCCTAATCATCATTTAAATCCAAAGATTTTCGACTATTGATCGCACAACTAAATAATTGATTATATAGGCTATTTACATGAATTAATCACCCTTTTAACAGAAACAGCATTACTCCAACCTCCCTTGAATACAAATTTGTAAAGAGATTTAATCAAAAGGTAACAATACTAGATTAAAGTGTGTTCAAATTGTGCAAGCTAAATAATCCAATAAAAAAGCACTCTAAACATCAAGACGATAACTGTTTTGACAAATATATCCTTTATTTAAAACTCCTTAAATAACAGACATTACCCAATGAAATTTTTGATGCCACTATGATCATCAACAATCTAAGAGCTATGAGTAACCACTTTTTTTTTGACAATGCTTACAATCGAATTTACCGTAACAACAACCTCAACTTTTGGCAAAATCTCTGCCAATCCTATCAAAACAACATCACTTTGCTGCACTGCATCAACGGGGGAGTAAATATCAATGAGTAAAAAAGTTTTTAATGTTTTGTTTCTATGCACTGGAAATTCTGCCCGTAGTATTATGGCGGAAGCTTTACTTAACAAATTAGGTGCAGGTCGATTTAATGCCTTTAGTGCCGGCAGTCATCCTACTGGTGAAGTCAATCCTCATACCATAGAACGCTTAGAAAAAGAGGG
>Ga0194037_1002789_pt1 | contig 11200 bp, 4 predicted proteins | sample JunL306m_MetaG_FD_148653 | JGI IMG/M metagenome (GOLD analysis project Ga0194037, IMG submission 148653) | Anoxic zone freshwater microbial communities from boreal shield lake in IISD Experimental Lakes Area, Ontario, Canada - Jun2016-L304-6m | ecosystem: Environmental > Aquatic > Freshwater >...
TCCCAACCTTTGAGCGCGACCTGCCGCAGCTGGACCAGCTGCCCGAGCTGTTCAACGTGCTGCGGCGCTTTAACTGGCTGCACGAGCTGGTCAAGCTGAACCCGCTGTTGGAGCAGGTGCTGCAGCGCGGGCAGCAGCCGCAGGCGGCTGCTGCGCAGCCGCTCGAGAGCTACCGCACCATCCTCGCGGTGGATGACCTTTTGATCTCGGCGGCGCTGTACCAGCTGTGCCACTACTACCTGGGCTTTCGGCAGGGGCCGCCGGCGCCCACGGACAGCGCGATGCGGGACCCCTTTGTCGCGGATCCCTACAAGATCGAGACGGCCGTGGATCTGTCGAACGTGCTGCGCGCGATCCTCATCGACGAGAGCAACCCGCCGCACATGTCCGACGCGCAGCGCGACCTCGCGAGCACGCCGATCGAGTTTCCGCCGCAGACCAAGGCCGCGCTGGTATCCATGTACCTGCATCTGATGTCGCTGATCAAGTCGGTGCTCATCCGCATCAACTTCCTTACGCACGGCGCGGACTACGATCGCTTCATTGTGGACGGCCTCAGCAGCGTCGAGGAGAGCTCGGCCACATCGATGACGGCCGCCCCCATCAGGACGAGCCTGGGCGGCCGCCTGACGACGCTCGACGCGATCAGCATAGGCCCCGCCGCGCACGACACGGTGCTCAAGATCCTCCTACAGCTGCTCGGGAACCTCGAGAGCGTGCGGCTGGTGCTGCTGCACGCCGAGGAGCGCGGCTTCGTCAAGTACGGCAACTACCCGCGCAAGTGGGGGGACATCATCAGCGAGGCGACCAACCACGTCCACGATTGCGTCAAGCAGCTGCATCGCATCCACAACCAGATTTTTGTCATCAAGCAGTCGCTCAACGTCCGCGACCAGAAGATCCAGGCGATACGCGACGCCTACGTCGAGCACGCGCACAACCTGAGCCTCGAGAACGCGTCCATGCAGAGCCTGCTGCACGAGCTCCGCCACCGCATGAGCGTGCGCGCGATGCTCACCTCGTACGACCCCAGCGGCACCGAGGCGATCCTCAACATAGGCCGCGGCCTAAACAACAGCGTTGTCAGTGGGACAGACATGCGCTGAAAGCACGCACAGCGCGCCGTCGGGGCTCACGGCGCCGTCGGGGCACCAGGCGCACTGCTTTGGTCCTGCGGGGTACGCGTCGCGCGGGCAGGCCGCCACGCACTCGGCGTGGTCGGGATCAGCGTACGCCGCGCACTCGACGCATTCGTCGCCTGCTGCTGCTGCTGTGCCGTCCGCGCACGCCACGCAGGTGAGGCCGTCGGCGGAGACGCTGCCGGCGGCCTCGGGCAGGCAGAGGGTGTCCGTGTCGTAGCCGCACGCCTGCGCGACGTACTCGCCCGGCGCGCAGCCAAGGAGGTTGTGGCAGCGCCGGCACAGGAGATCGTCGTAGAGCGTGCACGGCTGTGCGACGTACCAGCCCTGCACGCAGCCAGGCAGGCATGGCCAGCACACGACGTCGCGGCGGAGCGTGCAGTTCTGGCGCACGTACGTCGCGCCCTCCACACACACCGCCTCCGGCGCGCTGCAGGCGCCGCACGCGGCGTCGGCGTCCGGGCGGCAGGTCGCCGCGATAAACTCGCCCGGCGGGCACTCGTCGAGGCACGGGGCGCAGGCGCTGCCGTTGTTGCTGAAGAAGCCGGGGAAGCACTGGCACGCCGTGCGGTCGGGGGTGACCATCTCGCTGCAGTCGAGGCAGCGGCTCATGCCGGCCGCGGGGGCGTCGGTGTGGTTGGGGCACGCGCTGCAGGCCGTGCCCAGCAGCGCGGGCTGGTAGGTGCCCGGGGGGCACGGTGCGCATTGCAGCCCCGGGGCCGCCTGGAACCAGCCTGGGGCGCACGGCTCGCATCCCGCCCCGAGGTCGGCGTAGTCCATGACCGCGCCCGCATCGCAGAAGCACGCCGTCGCGTAGCCGCGCGAGGAGGTGGTGGCGTAGGCCGGGCACGCGACGCACGCCGTCCAGCCGGCCACGGCCGCGAAGGTGCCGACCGGGCAGCCGAGGCACGCCATGCCCTCGCCGATATCGCCCGCATAGGTGCCCGCCGGGCACGGCACGCAGCCCTGCTGCACGGCGCCGTTGGGGCACGGCACGCACGCGCTGGCGCCGAGCGGCAGCCACCAGCCCGAATCGCAGACGCAGGCGTCGCGTTTGGAAGAGCTGAACGGCGGGCACTCGGCGCACAGGCTCGAGCCCCCCGACGACGCGTAGGTCCCCGCGGCGCAGTCGGCGCATGCCGTCTGCCCCGGCCAGGCGGTGTAGGTCCCCGCGGCGCAGTCGACGCACGCCGCGTAGTAGTAGCTGTCGTAGTAGGTGCCCTCTGGGCACAGCACACATCCGTCCTTTGTGGCGACGGCGCCCGCGGCGCACGCCTCGCACGCGGTCGCGCCGGGCGCGGCGCTGGTGGTGGGGAAGGGGCAGAGGGCGCACGCGCGCATGCCCGTGGCGGGCGCGTACAGCCCGGCGATGCACGGGATGCAGCGCTGGTTGTTCCAATCGGCGGCCGCGCCGGGCGCGCAGGTGCAGCGCGTGCGGCGGGCGTCGGCGGTCATGAACGCGGGGCAGTCTTGGCAGGCGGTCATCCCCGCGGAGCTGGCGTACGCGCCCGCCTCGCAGTTGCCGCACGCGCTCACGGACGCTTGAGCGTATGTGCCGGGAGGGCATGCGTCGCACCGCCGGCCGTCGGGCGACGCGGCCGTGCCGCCCGGGCACGGCGCGCAGCCCTGCGCGGCGTAGTCCGACTGGAACAGCCCCGCGGCGCATGCCAGGCACGTCGACGCACCGGCCCCGGCAGCGAAGGCGCCGGGCGCGCACGCGGTGCATGTGGTGCAGCCGCCGGCGCCCGTGAACCAGCCCGGCGGGCACAGCACACACTCCTCGCCGTTGTGGAACGCGCCGGCCATGCAGAACGTGCAGGCGGTGGCCCCGCCGTTGTCGCCGTACAGCTCATTCGTGGAGGAGGAGAGGTGCGGGCACGCCAGGCAGCGGCCGCGCCAGTCGGGGCTCGCCTGGTACAGCCCCGGCGCGGCGTTTGACGTCTCCGGCGCCGTCTGCGTGCCGTGCGCGCCGGGCACGCACCCGCAGCGCGCGTTGCCGAGGGTGGAGGTCATCGCCAGCGCCTGACACGGCGCGCACGGCCGGTCGCCGCTCGGCGAGGACTGGTTGAGCGGGCACGGCAGGCACACGCTCTGCCCTCGTAGCCCCCCAGTCGTCCAGCCGGGCGCGCACGGCGCGCAGGCCTCGGCGTTGCCGTACGACGACTTGTAGGTCCCGCTCGCGCACTCGACGCACTCCTCCTGCTGTGGCTCCAGCGACAGAAAGGTTCCGGGGATGCAGGCGCAGGTGCCGCCGCCCCAAACACACAGCGGGCCGTCCAGGGCGCAGGTGTCGTTGAGGGCCTCGAACCAGAAGAGCTCGTCTGGGGCGGCAGCATTAGGCACAACGTCCAGGCGCTCGTTTTGCGTCCACGCGCGCAGCGCGGTCCACTCGACGCCGTCGTCGGTCGCACCTGCGCCGACCATCAGCAGCAGCCACGACGGCGTGATCGCGTGGCCCGCGGCGGTCAGCGTCCAGGTCGCGTTCGCGATGAGGAGCGCCTCGAGCGCGTCCACGCCGCCGTCGTGCCATGCGACCACCACCACCAGCTCGCCGACAAGAAAATGAGTGGGCAGCGGATACCGCCACGTGAGCCTCTCTTCTTGCAGCGGAGCATCGTGCTCCAGCGTCCAATGCGACGTGGCCAGCAGCCACTCGACGACGCCGATCGCCGCCTCGGCCTCGATCTCAAACAGCAGCGGGTCGGTTGTGTTGTTGGTTGTGTGGTTGCTGTAGCCCGCGAGCCCCAGGCTCGCCGCGAGCGCGTCCGGCTCGAGCACGTCCAGCTGCGCCTCCCAGCGCTGCTGGCCTGAGGCAATTGTTAGGACCGCCAGCGTTAGAATTGTGACAGTCGATCGCATAAAGGGTCTTGTGGAGATACACGTACATCATAACCAACCGCGCCGCCGCCGCCACTTTTTTTATGGGCAAGCTCCAACCAACACAGCCGCCCAAACGGCCCAGCGTCGTCGCGCAGCCAAGGCGGCTGGCGAGACTGCCAGCCGCCTTGGTTGCCGCTACCGCCGCGACCGGGCTGTACGTGGCATTGAGCAGCAACTGGAACTTCTTTTCGCCGGCGCCGCTGGGGGCGCTTGCGTTGACCGAGGAGGACCTTGAGCACATGCAAATGGAAACAGCAGTGACTCAATTCATTCAAGAGAATGGAATGCCTGCATTGGAGAAGCGTTTTCAAACAATGATATCTAGTTTAACAACGGAAGAAAAATCACAATATGTGGGTCGGCTTGATTTGTTTAGGCCCAATCATTCGAACAGCGGAAAGGAAAAATTAATCAGTCGAAGATCAAAGGTTCAAACCGAAAATGAACATATATTTGAACTGACTCAAACACGGCTTGAAACAGTTTTGACATATTATTTGAAGCATCAAAAATCACATGGGTTGCACATAGATTTGGAGAAACTGGAAGATATTATCAAATTTTATTTGACATCTTAGTGCATATTTAAGCTCGATGCTTACGGTTTTGAAAGTTCATAATGAGCATACCGCCACAAATTATTCACGAATATGCACTTCAGTTTTTCTACAATCCAACGTGGACACGTAATGATTTGCATGCCATGTCCCATAAAGCGATCCGAGAATTTTTGACATACTCTCGGATTCATACATACCGAGCGCACGACATAGCTAAGAATCCATACATTATGAATTCGATTCTTTTGCTTCAAGGCACCAACTCAAATTTGGGTAGGTTGGGTACACCTGAATATAGTGACGTTTTTTTCGCCTTGTTTGAAAGTCTGTGGCAAAAAATACAAACGAATGACGTCCATCAAGCAAATGAAGCTGCTATAGATCTTGTTTGGTTCTGTGTTAACACTCATATTTTTAATCATAGTTTGTTACGTGAAAGAATAAATGCTGAAATAACCGAAGATGAGCGTGCTGAGTTGGATGTAGCAGGCACAGAACAAGAACCACCATCATCATCACCCCCCAGCCAGTCGCTTCTTGCGGCAGCAGCAGCAGCACCAGCACCAGCACCACCACCACCGCCGCCAGATGAAGATGTGGAAGCACCGCGACCGCCATCTTCCTTTAGAAGGATCTGGAACGCGATGCACGTCACCAAGTCGGCATCCATCAGCTGCGCCGTTCTGGGCCGCGTGGTGGCCTTTTGCGCCATCACCAACGACATAACGACCCCGCTGGTCGGGAATTTCGACGAGACGCTGCGCTCCCTCGCGATCGTGTTGAACACCATCGGCCGAGTTCACGAGATCGATAACGAGCTACTAAAGATGTTGCTGCTGCTCGCAGACGTGGCGCTGCTCGTGCTGCACGAAATGGAGTATATGGCGTTCGAGGCCGACGTGCGCCAGGGGCGGCGCAGGCAAAACAAGGTGCTGCGGTGGGGCCCGCCGAACGAGGGCGATCGTTACGCCTCCGCGGAGGCCCTCTGCTTCTCGTACGGGCGGGTGCACGGGCTGACACCCGCTGCGCGCGCGCTCTGCGAAAAGGCGAGCCTGCAACGCAACGACGGCATCGGGTCCGCCACGCCGGTTGTGCTGTACCTGCTTTTTGACGTCTTCAAGTGGGCCAATCGGCGGCCAACCGGCGCCGCCAACAGCCTGCCGGATAGGTGCAGCGCAGTGGCCCGATTGGCGGACCTCGTCCGCGTGCTCATGTTTGTGCGCATCGGGGTCGGCGCCGCCGCGCACTTTGTGCCCCTACAAGCTGCGCAGATGAGCCCGCAGCGGGCGGTCGGCATGGGGCTCACGCTCATGTGGAGCTTGTGTTTGGGGCCGCGGGGGAGCATTCCGACTCTGCCGAGCGGGGTGTTCCGCGCCATGCGCGATAGTGCGCACATCCCGCGCATAGCGCAGCTGGACCTGATCACGCAGATCTTTGCACACTCGAGCGGCACCGTGGAGCCGCCGCGCTACATCACAAACCACAGCCTCGCCATCGAGACGCCGATGGAGTTTTTGCTCAAGACCAACAGCATCATCGCCTTCGTCGCCATCATGTACGCGAGCAACGCCGGGCAGTCCTGGGCGCTCGGACCCCCCACGTACGGCGAGGCCGACCCGCTTCGTCCTAGCCATGCTGCGCGGCTGAACACCTACGATCCCCGCCGTGGCTTTTACGATTCCTCCGATGGCAGGTACCACCTGGGGGATTTCGACCGCGCCAACGCCAGCGAGTGGAGCCGCGTGATGGAGCGGGGCTTCGGGCTCTACCGCAGCCTGCAGGGTCAGCCGGAATGGATGGAGCACGGGCTGACGCAACTGCGGCACGCCATCGACATCACAGACCGGTCCGCGTGGCGGGGGCTGAGCCCGATCGCGTTTGTGCAGAACATCCGCCACGATATGCTACACATCCTGCCGCACATCGGCTTCCTCTTCGCCAACTGGCAGGCCTACCTCATTGAGAAGCCGGTGAACGCCATGGACACGATCGAGGACCTCCTGGACCTCATCGAGCCGTCGCTGCTTCGGTTCTTCAGCCACCTCGGGCAGCCGTACATGAAGGCCTCGTCGATGACGATGACGCGGTTCGACCAGCGCGCGCAGCAGCGCATGAATGCCACCGGCGAGCTCTCAGTGCAGGAGATCCAGGGTGCCGTGCGCCTACTGGATGCGAATCTCATGCGCGCGTTTCGCGCGACCAAGCACAGCTTTGGCGAAACCAACGTCGCGAACCGGTTCTCAGCAAACCACTTCGTGACGTACCTTGACAAGGAAAACGAATTTGCCGAGCCGCTTGGCGTGCCCATCAGCCCCGCCACCCGCGTGTTCAGCAGCGCCGATTTTCCGCCCGGCACGCAGTTTCCGCTCGGCATGACCCCATGGGAGCAGATGCGTTTGGCGCTCAACGACTCGCTGACGCAGGAGACGCCGTTTGCGCAAATCGATCCGGTCAAGCCGTTGTACACACCCCACGAACCGACGCTTCCGGATCGCCAGAGCCAGGTGAATGAGTCAGCCAAATATAGAAAATCACTTGCTGTATTCGTACGTTCGCAGCCACAGGAGCGGACGCCGTTTACGCGAATCGATCCGACCAACACACACTACGGACCGGATCGCCAGAGCCAGGTGAATGCCTCTGCAAATGACACAGAACCCATTTTCACGAACGCGCTGCGGCTTGATGAACCCAGACCACAGGATAACGTCGATCCGCCGGCGGAGCGTGCATGGAATGCTGATGAAATGGAGGCGGATATACGCACACGCCAAGGCGTGAATGTGGACTTTGCCGGCGCGCCCATCATCACCGCCCTCGCGCCATACATGGAACCGACCGAATTTGGCCCAACGTGGTACAACGATGTAGTCGCGGGCCTGATGCTTTTGCTGCCCTTTGTACAGGGGATACTGTCCCGCCACCTCTTGTGGTGATTTTTTTTTCAAAAAAAAACAAAAAAAAAATTTGGGCATAAAAGCCTTGGCGATAGCCACAACACCAAGCACATACCGCTTTTGTCACCATGTTCGATACCTATGCCCGCACGCACCCGGAGTTTGAGCATTATTTGGTCTCATGTGTAGAGAAGAAAGGCGATGAGGAGGAGATGGTAGGGCAGAAGCGCACGGCCACGGAGGAGATGAGCCGTCTCACTGTCGCGGAGGAGCCGCAGGTGCAGAAGCGGTCGTTTGAGGAGCGCATGCTGGCGCTGGGGATGGAGGTGAGGTCGGACGGCCTGTACGCGCTCCCGCTACTCGGGCTGCCGCCGCTCCCGCCCGCCATGCGGACGACTGCAGCAGCTGCAGCTGGGGTGCAAGTTTTTGGGAGGGTCAGGCTGCTGCTGAACCCCAACGCATTGGGCGAGCTCTTGGAGCAGCAGGCGCACGACGGCGTGCGGCAGGTGATGGTGTATGTGGTGGACCGCAGCGGGTCGATGGAGGGCACGCGCATCCGCCAGGCCGTGGAGGCGGTGAAGGAGTGCCTTCGTCTGACGACGAAGATCGAGGGTATTATGCTCGGTGAGGCGGCGGAGCGCGAGAACCGGGTCAAGGACGAGGCGCTCGTGTTTGGCTTCAATGGCGAGCCGCACCAGGTGTTTTCGACGGCCAAGTCGGCGGCGGCGCTGCTGGCGGAGGAGGGAACGCTTGAGCGGTCGCTCGAGGCGTGCGGCGGCACCGACATCCTCGCCGCGCTGAGCGCGGCGTACACGGCGGCCACGCGGCTGTACGCCAACACCAACGCGCGCGTGACGGTGCTGCTGCTGACGGACGGGCAGGACGCCGAGGCCCGGACGCAGGCGAAGGAGGCGATGGCCTCGCGCATGGGCGAGCTGTCGGGCGCGCAGTGGACGCGGCTCGGCGAGATGGCGGCGACGCCGTTTCTGCTGCAGGGGCTGACGATTGGGGAGGGCGCGGACAAGAGCACGGTGCACTCGATCCTGACGTACCTCAACAGCCCGGAGCACTGCGCGTGCGTGCAGAACCCGGGCGACATCCAGAAGGCGATGATGGATCTGCTGGCCATGAGCCGCCAGCTCGTTATGGTGACGGCCAAGCTCCAGCTCTTTGGGTGCTTTTCTTCTGGGGGAGGGGAGGAGGTGCTGCTGCTGGAGCGCACGGTTGGCCTCAGCCTCGAGACGCCGGTGGAGCTGCTGTTTGAGCTGCCGTCGCCGCGGCCGCACACGCTGGCCCTGCGCATCTCGGATAGCCATCATGGGGGGCAGGTGCTGATGGAGCGGCTCCTGCCTGTGGACGCCGATGAGGCCGCTCCTAATATGATCGTCATGGCGCACGCCAAGGGCTGGATGGTGCGGCTCACGTCGCTGATTGGGCAGAACCGCTACACGGGCAGCGAGCTCATCGAGCAGAATAAGGGGGTCCAGACCCGCCTTCGCCTCCTCATCGCGGAGCCCACGCTGGTGATGTTCCACGAGGAGCTGCAGGAGATGCTGACGCAGCTCGAAAAGACGGAACGGTCGCTGTGCCTGAACGAGGACAACGAGGACGGGCTCCGCGCGCTCAGCTTCAACGCCGTCGACCGCCAGGCCAACGACTCCTCCACCGCCCGCACGCTCAGCGACGCCTCGGCCAACATCCGCACCTACTCGGACCAGAGCTTTCAAGTGGTCGACGTCGAGCCTGAGCCCCAGTCGTGCTGCCGCACCCTCCACCGCATGTAGCCTTGCCCCGGTACTCGACAGCAAAGGCTGCACGGCAGATGTGCCCTTAAACGCCGAGGATTGAGGGCACGGGCTGTATTAAAGCGGCTGAAAAAATGGGTGTTGTCCATAGATGCATTATCCGTACGCGTACCATCACCTCCCTTCCGATTTTTTTAGTAGTGGTAGTGGGGAGTTTGATGATGCTACTAGAAGGAGCCACACCACGACAGCCGCCGGCTGGTTCGGGCACCGGTACGACGCTGCGACGGCGGTTGCGCCCGCGTCCGCTGAAGAATACGATGCGATGCTAGAGAGCATGCAGCGCGGGATGCGCGCGAATATCGAGCAATACTCGAGTCACGCGACCTACGAGCGCAGCGTGCATCGCCTGTACTACTGGGGCGACTCGCTCCTCTCGGCGCTTTTCTGCTGCTGCACGGCGCCGCAGGGCGGTAAGGGTGATCCGCTCAGGCCGCAGGACCACACGTACCTCGAGTCCTACTTTGTGGCGCTGAAGGGGCTGATCCTGCTCGCGGTGAGCGTAATGTACATTGTGTGCCTGCTGTGGCTGGGGTTCGCGCTGCAGTCGCTGGATCTGTGCTACAGCCACGACTTTTCGATGGTGGGCAGCGGCGGGAGGACGTGGCTCGACGCCAACTCGCAGAAGGCGATGACGTGCACGCAGCTGCTGTCGTTCTGCCAGCCGACCGCGCTCGTCACGCTCTCGATCTCGGGGTACTACACGTTCCGTTTTGTGCTGTACATCGTGAGCATGCTCCCCTTCGTGTGGCTGATGGGCGGCGCCAGCCTCTTCACGGACCGCTTCATGGAGCCTATTCTCTGGCCTCCCCCCAAGGTGGTGGAGGTTGAAGGACAAGAAGCGCAGAAGGAGCACCACGTCAACAGCGACCTGCTGACCCTGTGCTGTCCGTGCCGGTGGCAGGCGGTGGACCGCTTCTTCTCGATGGCGGCGCTGACCATGTTTGTGACGCACGTGCTCATGGGCGCGGTGTCGATCGCGTTCGACTTTGCCGTGATTGGCTACTTCAACAACCTCAACACGAAGAAGGACCAGTGCGACGCGCTCTACACGCAGTCGCCGAAGCACCTCATGAACCCCGAGCTCACGGAGGCGGACCGCTGGTGCGCGTGCGGCGCGGTGTTCCCCATCAGCACCGACTACGACGCCAACCTGGTGAAGGTGTCGGGGATCGAGCTCATGCGGCCGTCGCAGGTCGCGACCGCGCTGGTCGTGTTCAACGTGATCTACACGGTCTACGCGCTCTTCTTCTGCGTGCATACGCTGCTGCTGCGCGACCGCATCCAAACGCAGCAGCTGGGGCTGATGCGCAACGACGATCGTCGGCGCATTCAGCCGGATGTCGCTGAGCCGTTGCTGCTGCTGCAGCCGCCGCCTCCGCCGCCGCCGCAGGCGGCGCATGCGCTGCAGCCTTTATCGTATGGCGTACCAGCGCCTCCAAGGTATGTACCAGGGGGGCATCCAGATGTTGGCATGCAATCGGTGATACATGACGCAGCACGACAACCAGCAGGGCAGAGACCGCCACCTACGGCGCCAGCTGCGACCCTTTTGTACCCACAACTGCAAAATCAGAATGGCGGCGGTGGTACGCAACACGGACTCATTTAGCAAAAAGGCTACTACGAAGAAGGGTGGGTCAGGATGGTGCCGGCGAAGCACGGCATGCAGGCGGTGGCGCCGATGCCGGAGAAGACGTAGCGCGAGTCGCACGCGATGCAGGCGCCCTGCATGACCGCGCCGACGACGGCGCTGAAGGTGCCGGCGACGCACGGCACGCACAGGCTGGACGAGTTGGCCCCGACCAGCGGGTTGTACGTGCCGGCGACGCAGGCGAGGCAGGTGGCGGACGCGGAGGCACCGGCGGCCGACGAGTACGCGCCCGCGCCGCAGCCGACGCACACGGCGGGCGTGATGG
>Ga0194037_1002792_pt1 | contig 11195 bp, 7 predicted proteins | sample JunL306m_MetaG_FD_148653 | JGI IMG/M metagenome (GOLD analysis project Ga0194037, IMG submission 148653) | Anoxic zone freshwater microbial communities from boreal shield lake in IISD Experimental Lakes Area, Ontario, Canada - Jun2016-L304-6m | ecosystem: Environmental > Aquatic > Freshwater >...
GCTGCAGAGGGGATGAATCTTGGGAGCACAGGCGTCCCGCCTGTGACGGCAGACAGCCGTCCCGGCTGTCAGGGCGTGAATGGACAGGCGGGACGCCTGTCTGCCCTCACATCCGAGACGGATGTTCTCCGCCGCCTCAAAAAACTCGGGTTCTCGGATCGCCAGATCGCCAAAGCCCGCGGCACCACCGAGGATGCGATTCGCGCCCAACGCAAGGCCGCCGGGATCATCCCGACTTATCGCCTGGTCGACACCTGCGCCGCCGAGTTCGAGGCTTACACCCCGTATTTTTACTCGACCTACGGCGATGAAAACGAGGCCCGCGATTCCGACAAGAAGAAGATCATCATCCTGGGCGGCGGTCCGAACCGGATCGGCCAGGGCATCGAGTTCGACTACTGCTGCGTCCACGCCGCCTTCGCTCTCAAAGAGTTGGGTTACGAGACGATCATGGTGAACTCCAACCCGGAAACCGTCTCAACCGACTACGACACGTCCGACAAGTTGTTCTTCGAGCCGCTCACGCTGGAAGACGTTCTCAACATCTGCGATCAGGAAAAACCCCACGGCGTGATCGTCCAATTCGGCGGCCAAACCCCGCTCAACCTCGCCGCCGACCTCGAACGCCACGGCGTCCCGATCATCGGCACCTCGCCCAAGTCGATCGAACTCGCCGAGGACCGCAAGTTCTTCTCCGCCCTGTTGGACAAGCTGGGCCTCAAACAAGCCGAGGCCGGCACCGCCACCAACGAGGCCGAGGCGCTCACGGTGGCCAACCGCATCGGTTATCCGGTGCTGGTGCGCCCGTCGTTCGTGTTGGGCGGCCGGGCGATGATGATCGTCTACAACGACGCCGAACTTTCCCGCTACATGCGCGAGGCCGTCACCGCCTCGCCCGAGCGCCCGGTGCTCGTCGACCGCTTCCTCGACAACGCCACCGAGGTGGACGTCGATTGCATCAGCGACGGTGAAATCTCCGTGGTCGGCGCGATCATGGAGCACATCGAACAAGCCGGCATCCACTCCGGCGACTCGGCCTGCGTCATCCCCTCGTTTTCCCTGTCGGATTCGATCAAGGCGGAAATCGTCCGCGCCGCCAAGAACCTGGCCCGCGAGCTCAACGTGCGCGGCCTGATGAACATCCAGTTCGCGGTCAAGGATGAAACCCTGTACGTCATCGAGGTCAACCCGCGCGCGTCGCGCACCGTGCCCTTCGTGTGCAAGGCCACCGGCGTGTCGCTGGCCAAGCTCGCCGCCAAAATCATGGTCGGCCACAAACTCAAAGACCTCGGCTACACCGAAACCATCGTCCCGCCCCACTTCTCGGTCAAGGAGGCCGTCTTCCCGTGGAACCGCTTTCCCGGCATCGATATCGTGCTGGGCCCGGAAATGAAGTCCACCGGCGAAGTCATGGGCATCGACCCGGACTGGGGCATGGCCTACGCCAAAGCCCAGATCGCCGCCTTCAACCCGCTGCCCACCACCGGCAACGTCTTCCTGTCGGTCGCCGATCTGGACAAAGACCGCACCGTGCTCGTCGCCCGTGACCTCGTCGACCTCGGCTTCAAGATCTTCGCCACCGGCGGCACCCACACCCGCCTCGCCGCCGAGGGCATCCCCTGCACCCGCGTCTACAAACTCGCCGAGCAGGCCCGCCCGAACGTCATCGACATGATGAAAAACCGCGAAATCCACTTTGTGGTCAACACCCCAAGCACCCACGAGGCCCGCGCCGACGAAATCCGCATCCGCTCGACGGCCATCGCCCAGAAAATCTCCCACGCCACCAACCTGTCGGCCGCCGAGGCCTCGGTCAAAGCGATCCGCTCGCTCAAGGAGCGCGAGCTCACCGTCATGAGCATCCAGGAGTATCACGCGTAAGTCACTGGATCGGCGCTAACAAGCGCGCGGCGCGGCAGGCGGCGCGGAACAAAAACGGCTTGCCGGTGAAATCCTCGAGCAGCGCCTCACGCGCCTCGAGGAAGTCGTTGGCCAGCATCCGCGCGACCCCGTCGACAAACCCGCGGTCAGTGGAAAACGCGGTGATTTCGAAGTTCAGGCGGAACGAGCGGTTGTCGAGGTTGGCCGTGCCCACCGCGGCCAGCCGCTCGTCGATGAGCATCACCTTTTGATGGAGAAACCCGCGGTGGTAGCGGAACAACTTCACCCCGTAGGGGATGGATTGCTCGTAGTAGGAGAAGGCCGACAGCCAGACTAACAAGTGGTCGGCCCGTTCGGGCAGCAGGATGCGCACGTCCACGCCGCGGAGGGCCGCGGTCTGCAGCGCGGTGAGCACTCCCTCGTCGGGCACGAAATACGGCGAGGTGATCCACAGCCGGCGGCGCGACGAATTGGCAGCTTCCGCCACCACCAACTGCCATGAGTCGGCCGGGTCGGCCGGCCCGGTGGGAATCACCGCCGCCACTTGGTCAGACTCCTCGGGCTGGGTGTCCCAGTGGAGTTGCGGCACCTGGTTGGACGCCCAGAACCAATCCTCGAGAAACACCAACTGCGCCGCCTGCACCACCGGCCCGCGCATCTCCAGGTGGGTGTCGCGCCACTCGCCGAAGCGCTGGTTGCGCCCGAGGTATTCGTCGCCCACGTTCAAGCCGCCGAGCAAGGCCACCTTGCCATCACTGACCACGAGTTTGCGGTGGTTGCGGAAGTTCAACTGCAGCCGCGACCACCAATAGCGGTTGATCCCGAACGAATGGCATGCGATCCCGGCGGCTTTGAGGTCCTTCAGATAGTGGCGCGGCAGCTTGTGCGAGCCGATCTCGTCGAACAGAAAATATACTTTTACCCCGGCGAGTGCGCGCTCGATGAGCGCCTGTTGGAAGCGGATGCCCAGCTGGTCGTTTTGGACGATGAAGAAGTTCACGCACAGATAACTCTCGGCCTCGCCTATCGCGCGGAAGATCCGCTCAAAGGTTTCTTCCCCGTCGATGAGCAGTTGCAGGCGGTTGCCGCGCGTGAACGGCAACCCGCCCAGCACCCGCGCCGCCCGCTCGAAGGCGTCGTCCTCGGGAATCTCCACCTCCAACTGCAGCAGCCGCTCGTGCATCGCCTCGGCCAACTGGCGCAGCCGCTCGTCCATCATCCGGCGGCCGCCGACGGTGCGGGTGAAGCGGGTGCGGCCTAACAACCAGTAGAGCGGGATCGCCAGGAACGGCACGGTGATCAGCGAAATCACCCAGGCGATCGCGCCTTGGGACGTGCGCACGTGCATCAGCGCGTGCAGCACATGAACCAGGCCCACCACGTAGAACGCACCCACGGTGAGCCAACCCAACCAGGTGCTGGCCTCATGGTCGTATCCGAACATGCGGCAGGCTAACACCACGGCGGGACGAAACAAGCCAATCCGTGACGGGCAGGCAGCTCCAGACTCGCCCGTGAGGACCGCGAGTCTCCAGACTCGCGCGTGAGGACCGCGAGTCTCCAGACTCGCGCGTGAGGACCGCGAGTCTCCAGACTCGCGCGTGAGGACCGCGAGTCTCCAGACTCGCGCTTCACCTCGCGTTCTTTGGCTACCCTGCCGCCGGCGAGTCTGGAGACTCGCGGTCCTCGCCCGTGCCGCCCATCCGCACGCGGCATTCGGCGGGCGGTCACGGCCGTTCCACCGGCCCGGCGAGCACGCTGTCGGCCATCGCCTTGCGGGCCGCATGCAGGCGGACGACCCGCCACAGGGTCACCAGCACGGAGACGAGCAGCCAGAAGAAGAAGGCGCGCGGCACGGCGCGGGCGGCCGCAACCGGCAGTTCCGCCAGCGGCAGCAGCGTCCCCGCGGCATAAAACGGCAGGCTCACCGGCGAGATTCCGATCAGCCACGAGGCCACCGGGATCAACCGGTCGCTGATGACGCTCAACACCGCGCCCAGCATCAGCGGCACCGCGCCGACAAAAATCGCCGCGATCCCTAACACGCGCGCGCCCTTGGCTTCCAGCAGGGCCTGGAAACCGACCCCGCCGGCGAACAACACCGCGGTGAAATACCCCACAACGCCCAGCGGCACCTGCTGCCCGGGAAACCAGCGCGACTCCACCAATGCCCGGGTGAACAGGAACCAGCCCGCGCCGCCCGCCACCGCCATCACCAGCACCCACCAGAACGCGGTGGCCGCGTCGGCCAGCCGCGGCAGCGACGTCTGGCCCTGCTTGCGCGCGCGCCGCCAGCCGCGCAGCTGGTTTTCGGTCGAGGGCGTGATGATGCCGGCCAGCACCAAGAGCAGCACCAGCGTGACCAGGCCATAGATGCCCGACATCCACACCGCCTCGTCAGGCTTGGGCTGCCAATTGGGCATCAGCCGCACCAGGTGGCTGATGGCCCGCGACGGAAACAGGCTGCCCGGCTCGATGAGCGGCAGCGCGTTGCCCAGCAGCAGAATCTGGATCCAAATGAAGAAGCCCGCGGCCCACGGCTTTCCTAACAAATGAGCCTCGGCCCGGCACCATTTCCGGCACAGCATCACCACGAAGGTCAGGATCAGCCCGCCCTGCGAAAACACGCTGAACACCGCCTCGGAAAAATCCAGGTTGAAGAACTTCACGCTCGGCGCGAACTGCTGGCCCGCCTTGGCCAGCGCCCCGGCCGAGGCCGGCAGGATCCCCGGCAGGCATTCCTCGAACACCGGGGTGATCGTCAGATACTTGAAGAACACCAACCCGAACTTGGCCATCTGCGGGATCACCGTATACAGGCAGAACACCAGCCCGATGGATGCCAGGAAGGCCCAGCGCCGGTTGCGCGCCACCGTGCCGGTGAGCAGGCCGCTGAAGTGATAGAGCAGCGTCGACGACCAGACGATCAGGTAGAGCGGCAGCCACACGTGCCACGCCACCTGCCCGCGCCACAGCGCCCAGGCGGTGAACGGCAGCGTGCCGAGAAACATCACATACTCGCGAACTGGCAGGCCGAAGAGATAACCCAGCACTTTGGAGAGCGGCGACAGCGGGATCAGCCGCTGATAGTCGATTACCCCCTCGTCGCGCTCGGCGATCATGCCGCCGGCGACTTGGGCGGTGCCCAGCACGAACAAGATCAGGCTCTGGACAACCAGCAGCGGGATGATGGCCGAACGCGCCGCATCCACCGGATCCATCCGGCTGCGCACCCCGATCGAAGTCGCCATCGCCATGATGAAGCCGGCGAGCAGTCCGACGATCAGCAGGCCCAGCCCGACGCCGCGCAGGCGCAGGCGGGATTGGCAATAGCGCCGGAAGATCGGGTTGTTCCAGATGGCCCAGGCGGCGTGCCGGACGGGTTGGTTGTTAGGCGGGTCGGGTTTCATGGGCGGCGGGTAGCCCTAAAAGGGGAAACAAACAACGTCATTATGGTTTTTTACCACTGATTGCGCTGATTTTTCACTGATTTCACTGAAAGAATCAGGTCTTGAAAACAGTGAGTCGATTCACCTTTTGAGTGAGCAGGCATTAAGGGGTAATTCATTTTTAATCAGAGAAATCAGTGGTTCAATTGGATCCATCTTCAGCGGGTGGCACCCGCGCGCTAACGGCGGCGGTTGCTTTCGGCGACTTCCACCAGGATGTCTTCAAAGGACGAGCGCTTTTCCTCGAACGCGCGGATCCGGATGCCCAGCCGGATCAGCCCGTCCATCAGGTCGGCCTGCGCCTCATCGCTGCCGGCGAAGCCGAAGTGGACGTGCGGGCCGGCGAGGCGCAGGCCGTGAACGGCGGGTTGGGCGGCCAGCCACTCCGCGGCTTCCTGGTGGCGGCCCAGCAGCGTGGCGGTTAGCGCGCGCTCGGTGCTGCCGAGCTGGTGGCGGACCTGGTCGACGGTGCCCGCGGCGAGCAGGCTGCCGCGGTTCATCACGCACAGCGACGAGCACATCTCGGCGAGCTCGCTCAGGATGTGCGAGCTCACGAACACGGTGGCCCCGGCCGCCGCCAACTTGCGCAGCGCGTGGCGCAAATCGCGCCGCGCCAGCGGGTCGAGGCCGCTGGCCGGTTCGTCGAGAATGAGCACGCGCGGCCGGTGCAGCAGGGTCTTGGCGAGCACCACGCGCTGGGTTTGGCCGCGCGAGAGCTCCCGGCACCAGCAGTCGCGCTGGGCGGTTAGAGAAACCTCCTCCAGGCATTCCGCCGCGCGCTCGCGGCGCTGCGCGCGGGTGCCCAGCCCGTAGGCCGCGGCGTGAAAGTCGAGGAACTCCCAGACTTTCAGGTCGCTGGGCACCGGCGCGAGGTCGGGCATGTAGCCGATGATCCGGCGCGCGCGCTCGAGGTCCTCGAGCACGTCGACGCCATCGAGCCTGACCTCGCCGTAGGTCGGCTCCATCAGCGTGGCCAGCACGCGGAAGGTGCTGGTTTTGCCCGCGCCGTTCGGGCCGACCAGGCCGAACACCTCGCCCGCGGGCACGCTCAGCGTGAGATCGTTGACCGCCATGAAGTCGCCGTAGTCGACGCGCAGGCAGCGGATGTCGATGGCCGGGGTGTTGGGGATGTTAGGTAGGTCGCGCTTCATGGTGTTCAATGAGGAGGGGGGACATTCTTGTCCCCCACATCCAGAGACGACAAGAATGTCGTCTCTCCCGTAGCGACCGTCAGTTGTCATTCAACATGTCCCAGTTGGCCGGCAATGTCAGGCCGAGGCCCTCCATGCTGGCGGCGGCCTCGGCGCGGCGGCGCTGTTGTTCCGCCTCATAGGCGGCGCGCTGGTCGGGCCGCAAGACCGCGAGCAGCGCCGCCTGGCGGTCGCCGGCGGGGGTTGCGCCGATGTCGCCGGCCACGCCTTCGAGCTTCATCGCCGGATCATAGTCACGCGAGCTGCGGGCCATGACCCCGAACGCCTCGTCGCGCTGGGCGGTGTCGAGTTTCACGATCGAGTCCAGGCGCTGGACCCGGGCGTCCGCGTCCTGTTGGACCCGCGCGGCGCGTTCCGTCATGCGTTCGGATTGGAACGCCGCGAGTTTGTCGCCTTGCAGGGTTTGCGCCATGAACGCGTCCAGCCCGTCATCCAGCCGGACGTCGCGCGAGGCCTTCACGACATCCTCAAGCCGGGTGCCGTCCTTGGCCAGCAACTCGCTCCAGTGCTTGGCCTGCTCGGCGGATTTTTGCCCGAACCATTCCTTGAGCGCGGCCTGCTGCTGGGGCGTTAGGTCGTATTTGCGCGCCAACTCGCCCGTCATGCCGTCGATCACCTGCTGTTGTTGTTTGACGCGCATCCGGTCAAACAACGGCGACAGATCCCGCAGCAGCGGCTGGGTCGCGCGCAAAATGTCGTCGGGACTCACCGGCCGGCCGGCGCGGATGTCCTCGACAATGGTCCGCGCGCCGTCGGCAAACGTCCGCCCCGGCCGCCGCTGGCCGCCACGCGGGTCGGCCGCCTCCAGCGTGGCAATCCGGTTGTGGGCGCGCTGCAACTCGACCTCCAGCCGGTTCGCCCGCTCCTCGGGCGACCCTTCCGCCCCCGGCAGGCTTTGCCGCAGCAAGGTCGCGCCCAGGCCGCCGACCGCCAGGCCAATGCAGAGCGGCAGCAACGGGCGGATGGTGCGGATCAGGGACATGCGGGGGTGGCGGTGAGGCCGTCCAATTCCTGACAGGCTTAACGTAAGCGGTCAAGCGCATGCCGCCCCGTTCTCGGTGTAAAGCCTTGCTGTGAAGTGGCGCTTGTCTCGAAGTGCGGGCCAGTGCAAAGAGTGTTAAACGCCCGCCTTGTTGGGCAGACGATCAACGACTGTGATTCGAGAATTTCCCCGCTTGCCCGCAGCCTACGAACTCTCTTACATCCGCTTCGTTCCAGTCCGCACGATCTTTAAGTTTGACAATCGCATCAAAACATGTTCAATTGAACGCATGAAACAAATACCCAACAAAGGCAAATCCTCCACTAATTTAACCTGCATTGAAATTTGCTCAGGAGCGGGCGGCCAAGCCATCGGGCTGGAGCGGGCAGGTTATGATGCATTGGCTCATGTCGAATATGATCGCCACGCTTGTGCGACCCTGCGCTTGAATCGCCCAAATTGGAATGTCGTCGAAGGCGATGTCAGAAATTTTTCCGCCAAGGAATTCAAAGGCGTTGATCTTTTAGCGGGTGGAGTTCCCTGCCCCCCATTTTCCAAGGCTGGTAAGCAACTTGGTTCCGAAGACGAACGCGATCTCTTCCCACAAGCCCTAAGGCTGGTAGAAGAATGCCGTCCCAAGGCCGTCATGCTGGAGAACGTCCGCGGCTTCCTGGATGCCGTGTTCACTGACTACCGGATGAATCTCAAGAAACAACTCAAAACCATGGGTTATGAAGCCAGTTGGCATTTGCTCAACGCCTCCGACTTCGGGGTTCCCCAGCTTCGCCCCCGCGTTGTAGTTGTCGCCATCCGAAAGGATCTTGTCGCGAACTTCTATCCCCCTATGCCGTTGTGTGACGGAGTTTACACCAGGACCGTCGGAGAAACTCTTGGTGATCTCATGGCCGCAAACGGCTGGGAAGGTGCCTTTGAATGGGCAGCAAATGCCAACGAAATTGCTCCAACGCTCGTTGGCGGCTCAAAAAAGCACGGTGGAGCCGACCTTGGTCCTACTCGCGCCCGAAAGGCCTGGGCCAGTCTCGGAGTAAACGGGATATCATTAGCTAATGCGGCTCCGCCAAAGGGCTTCTCTGATATGCCAAGGCTAACGCTCCGCATGACAGCCCGCATTCAAGGTTTTCCAGATGACTGGCAGTTTGCCGGAGGCAAAACCGCCGCCTACCGGCAGATTGGCAATGCCTTCCCTCCGCCTGTTGCCTACGCCGTGGCACAAAAAATTAGCGATGCCATTTTGGCAGCCGGAAAATCTCAAGCGACAGGCTGAATATCAATCTTCGACCAGTTTCTTCCTCTTGTTTTCCTTGGCTCGTTCGGCTTCAAAATAACGAGCCGCCTCGCTTAGATCATCTGGCAAATCCACCCAATTATTGAGGCGGTAGTTGCTGACAGTCCTACGTCCAACTTTCGTGTTTTTTGATACTATATCGAGCCCAAAGTATCTCAGTTCCCGTAGTCGCTTTCTCCAATCTGCTTGATAGTCTTCAAAGTTCGCGACAAACTCCAAAATATCGCAATCTAGCCATTTTCCCATGTTAGCATGAAGGAGTTCCGCCAACCTTCGGTGAACGGATGTATGGGAGAAAATGCTTTGCATCAGCTCCGGATCGAAACTCGCGAAATAATTTCGCTTCCCTTCATTACAGGCGCTGCAAAGCGCCCAAAGATTCTCTTCGACTGTTAGTCCGCCCCATTCTCGAGGAATCTTGTGATCAACATGAAGTTTGATTTGGTCTTGATTCACTGTTTTTCCACACATTTGGCACCTGCACCCGTCTCTTGCAAGGATCCTAGCCCGTATTTTTTTCGAAATAATGTCATAATCGTATACGCCTGCCGCACGTTCACCAACGAGGCGATAAACCGTCCTCTTCCCAATGCGAGTCCGCTCGATCACAAACAACGGGTCCAGGTCGCGCATCCTCCGATCAAGGTGTTGTTGTCCGTCAATCGTCCCAAGTTCCCGGATCTGGTTAATATCAAGACCTTCGGGATGCTTCTGAAGAATCTCAAGAATAACCATGGGGATTCCAGTAATAGTTTTCTTCGGTTTTATAGACATCGTTTTCGGTAGTGGCTCTACTTGACACCTGTGAACGACATCAAGCCAATCCCCAATTTCAAAAAACCGTAGGAATTATTTTGGTGCGGGGCGGGCCGAATCCTGTGCGTTACAGTCAGGGACCCGGTCAGCGGCTCAGCGCGGGACGGCCACCTTGCCGCCGTCGCGCGCGCTTTGATAGATCGCCTCGATCACGGCGACCGCCTTGCGGGCCTCACTGGCGGCCGTGGCGGGTTGGCGGCCGTGGCGGATGGCGGTGACGATTTCCTCGAAGTTGCGCTGGTGTGATTGGAACCTGATGGCGGCCGGATCGTTGGCACCGAGGCCCGGGGCGGAGTCGCGCATCAGGGTGGCGCGGATGGCGGCGTCCTCCGGCTGCTCGTCCTGAAAGTCCCAGACCTCGAACGCTTCGTCGGCGAGGAAGACCGAACCGGCGGTGCCGGCGAGTTGGATGCGGGCGGGATGGCCGTTCCTGGACCAACTGCAGGTGGACCCTTCAATGACACCGCGCGCACCATTTTCAAACTCGACGATGGCCACCGCGACGTCCTCGACCTCGATGCCGGTGTGGGCCAGGCAGGCGGTGGTGGCCTGGACCGATCTAACGGGCCCGGCGAGATGCAGCAGGGCGTCGATGGCATGAATGCCCTGGTTCATCAGCACGCCGCCGCCGTCGAGCGCCCAGGTGCCGCGCCACGGGGCGGAATCATAATACTCCTGGGAGCGGAACCACTTGACATAACACGAGGCGGACGTGAGTTGGCCGAAGCGGCCCGACTCGGCGGCGGTTTTGAAGGCGTCCATCGCCGGGGAGAAGCGGCGGTTGAGGACGGAAGACAGGGTTTTGCCTGCGGCGGCCGCGGCGGCGATCAGCCGGTCGATCCTCTCGCAGGTGATTTCCAGCGGCTTCTCGACAATCACATGCTTGCCGGCGGCCAGCGCCGCCAGCGCGGGCTCGAAATGGGCCCCCGACGGCGTGCAGATCGTGACGATGTCGAGGGCCGGGTCAGCCAAAAACGCGGCGAGCTCGGAATACGCGGGCACGCCATGCGCGGCGGCGAGCGCGGCGGCGCCTTCGGGGCGGTGGTTGAAGACCGAGTGGAGCGTGCCGCCGGTCATGGCGGCGATGGCCTGGGCGTGGATGGGGGCGATCATGCCGGAACCGATGATTCCAAAGTTCATAACCACAGCGTGGCGGGAGACCCTCCGCCACGCAAGCATGAGCACGGCCACGCCACGGACCCCATGCGCAGGAGCTCACGACCCATGGCGGGGCCATTCACTCCAAACCGGGGTCGTGAGTGACCGACCGCCATTTGCCAAGCATCGCGCCAAAATCGCTCTGGTTGAACGGTTTTGTTAGAAAGTCGTCCATCCCGGCCTGGTGGCAGAGTTCGCGGTCGGCGGGCATGACGTTGGCGGTCAGCGCAATGATTGGCACGTGATTGCCGGTCGCGCCCTCGATCTCACGGATCCGCCGGGCCGCCTCGACTCCGCCCATGACCGGCATCTGCATGTCCATGAGAACCGCGAGGTATTTCCCGGGCAGGAACGCCTCTAGCGCCTCCTGGCCGTTCCCGGCAAATTCAGCT